>AP72_2010_repI_A01DRAFT_1000033_pt1 | contig 17984 bp, 19 predicted proteins | sample AmaPasreplicIA01_FD_9191 | JGI IMG/M metagenome (IMG submission 9191) | reverse complement strand
CGGCGAGAACGCAACCCCCCGCAAAGAAAACGGAATCGGGCACGACCACGGAACCTGCCCCGACAGAGCCGAAAGTTGAATCTTCAACCAGCGCGTCAGTTCCTGAACAGCCCAAACCAGAAAAGACTACCGAGAAATCTGCAGAGACAACAGAGAACGCCAAGCCTCAAGAGCTCATACCGCAGCCGGGGGCCACTCGCCTGATCATTGAAGAGAAAGACGGCACGAGGATCGAGCGGCCGATGTCGACAGTTCGGCGCGTAGTGGTGGAGGGGCCAACTATTCTGGTGGTTTTGAAGAACGGAAAGCTCGAGCGATTCGCGATGGCGGACGTGACGAGAGTTGCGATCGAGGCCCGTTAATTCTGGCACGGGCGTCCTGCCCGCGAATCACGCGCAAGATGCGCGTGCTACTCGTTAATGTTGTCGAGAGATTTGAATCTCCAGCCTGCTTTAGTCAATACGAAGTGATAAATAATCACTTCCTGGCCGGAACCGTTGTCACAACCGACAGTGAATCCTTTCGGTCGCTGTGAGTCCGTTTGTGGTTTAGCGGTCACAAAGCATTTCGCCGCGTTGGCTTCGCCATTGAACACCTGCTTATATCGCGAGAATAGCTCCGCTTTAGTCCTGATCGAGCGGACGCCATAAGGCATCGTTACGGGAAATGCGGTCAAGGCTGCTACACCCTCCTTATCGCGATTGGTAACGGCAACCTTGAACTTCGCCCAGAACTCATCAATTGAATTGCCGGATTGCCACACGTGCGCAGAGACGTGCAGTACGGAGATGATTAGTAAGATGAAAACGGAGATCTGTTTTTTCATGCGCGCTAGCGCCTTTCTTTCCATTGATCGCGATTAATTCGATAGATAAAAACCGAGTGACCTAGTAATTCAGTCTCACCATGCACTTGCTCACCAAGCCGTTCCGCGACTCTGATTGAATTGACATTCTCGGGAGCTATGCAACTGATCACGTAATCCCGCTTCATTTCGGTGAAAGCATAAGCAAGCGCCCGGCGGGCGCCTTCGGTGGCGTATCCTTTTCCCCAGCTGGCCCGCTCGAGCGTCCAGCCTAATTCAAAATCCGGCCACCCCGGCGGGTTCATAAAGCCGATTCGGCCAATCAGTCTACCGCTGCTTTTTTCTTCGACGGCCCAGACTCCATAACCGCGAAAGTACCAGTGACCTATGTACGCCGCCATCGATTTCCAGGTCTCGAATTCTGTCAACGGCTTCCCGCCGATGAATTTCATGACCTCTGGATCTGATGAGATCGCCAGCAGGGCAGGAAAATCATCTTCGCGGAACCAGCGCAGCAGTAACCGATCCGTTTCGAGCCTGACTTCGTTGATTTCCATGAGGAGATTCCTACCTTGCGAATTTCCTGGTAATGAGCGCGATCGGAAGGCCAATACCAAACATATGAATCAACACATTTGGGATCAGAAGGCCCCAGGGATATTGCCAGGGATACGTGGTCGAGTGGATGGCCGAGTAACGCATGACGACTCCATACATTACCAAATAAACGCACAGGCCATAGAGCGGTCCACTAATGATGGCGTGCCTGTTCAGGAATGGAATCAGCCGGCTCGCCAGGTAGTAGATGGTGGCGACGATTATGGCAATGAGATAGTGAAAACAGAGACCGAGAATGGCCACCTTCACGCCGCCTTCACGCGCGCTGGGACCGAGCGCTCCGCGCGCGACTGATCGAAAAATCGCCGCCGGAGTAAGACCATTACGAGCGTAGAAAAAAATGCACGCATAAGTAATGTCGAACGTGCCGGCCACCAAAGCGGCCGTGAGAATTGTGAGCAGGGGTCTACGATTATTCAAGCTAGGTCCTTTCGCATGAGACAAAGAGTCTGAAGTATCTACGCCAATCCGGAGGTTAAGTCAATTAAATTAAAGGTTAGTACTGGTCTTAGTTTGCCCGGAGTCTAAACGAACTCGAAGGAAACACGAGCGTTTACTAACATGGTTCTGTTTTCGCGTGAATTCGGGGTGCAAATTGTTTCTTGCCTCGCAACACACTGGTCTGATCCAGTCGAATGGAAGCTTTGACAGCCTTAACGTGACTTTGGTATTCAAAAACCAATGAAGAGGTTTTACCTTCCGAATATTCTTAAGCTCGCAATCGTCCTTGTCTTTGCCGGGTCGCCCGCTCTTGCTTCGCCCTGTGATCAGTTGAAAGCGCGACCTGATCAATGGGTAAAGCGAGAAGTAAACGCGCTCGTCTCCGTAGCGCTCACTTTCTATGAGCGAGACAGCGCCCAAAGAGCTTACGAACGGGTAATCGATCAAATCTCAGGCGTGATCACGAAATGCGGGCTGGCGGACGATTCCACGCTGCGGTCGAAATATCCTGAGTTCCTCGATTTCATCACGACGGTGGGGCTTCAGCGAAGACCCGATCATGAACTCGGCTTCACCGTAACTGACGAGCGGTATTTTGCTGAGACGCGCCAGTACGTCGGCATTCCTGATTTTCTTCTGACACCTGACTTTCTGCGCGCAGTAAGCCGGTACGAANCCCTGCCGCAAGCGAAAGGGATACTACGTCGTCTGAATGCGAACAGATCAGCTGAGAGCCAACTGATATTTTTCAGTTATGAGTCGCGACACCTGGGGACCCCGGACAACGACAACAGCTTCCGCCGGCTGCTGATTGTGGTTCCCGAAAATACAGCCCAAGGCATTCCGGAAAAATGGGTGCAGTTCGGCATCACCGATCCCGGTGCGCGCCTGCGCGTGCGCAACGTGTCGGTAGTTGCCGCCAGGCCCCGCAGTGACTCAACCACCAGTGTCTACTTCAAAGACTACTTTCGTACTTACCAAAAAAATGGCGCGATCACGATTAAGGGGCGTTGGGAACTGGGCGCAGGGGATGACAACTGCGCTTCATGCCATAAGAGCGGCATCCTGCCGATTTTTCCGGTGGCCGGCAGCGTTAACAAAGATGAGCTGCCGCTGGTCGATCAGGTGAACCGCCGCTTTCTCAATTACCTGCGCCCTCGCTTCGACAATTACCTGGATGCAACAAAACTGGGGCCAGGCCTCGGTTCGAGGGCCGTCCAGATCTCACCTCAACAGAATGTGCGCTGTGCCGAGTGTCACAATACAGACAAGCTGGGGTCGCTAAGCTGGCCCATGGACAGCACCATCATCAGTTCGTACATAAATGGCGGGCAGATGCCCTACGAATTCCAGTTGACCGCCGTTGAGCGAACGCGACTTTATCGCCGGCTGGTGCAGGATTATTTCAGCATCGACGAGGCTAACCCGGGGATTCTTAAGGCGTGGCTATTGGGGAAGGATCGCGCGGAGAAAGTTGAACAATAAGAAAACACTTCGGTGAATCCAAGCAAATCACAATCCTGCCCTCTTCGTTTTTATTTGTGAGTTTCGACGATCGTTTACTTCTTGCCTGACTTCAATTCTTCAAGCTTCGACCGAAACTGCGGCAGGTCCTGGTTCGAAGGATCGATCTTTGCTAACTTATTAATTTGTTGTTCCGCCTCTTTCGCGTTACCACTGCTCAACAGCGCCGCGCAAAGTCCGTCAACGACGGGCATATCATCAGGCTTCTTTTGCAGCGCCGCCTTGTACCACTTCTCGGCGGCGTCGAAATGGCCCGCATCGAGATTGGCTACGCCCAGCATTGCCAAGGTATCGAAGTCGGTTGGTTTGATCTTGTTGGCGGCCAGCAGATATTCAATTGCCTGATCATATCGTTGAATCTGATACTCGAGTTTTGCGGCCGTGACTTGCGCCTCGAAATCATTCGGATTCTCGCGCGCTTGCTTCATGGCAGTTTGTACCGACGCCAGCATCTGTTGACCGCCTTCGCCGGTTGCTGTCTGATCGCCGCCGGCGATTGGCGGGTGATTCGGAGGCAGGTTCTGCGCGCCCTGCGCGGTCATTGCGCCGGCGCGTTGCGCCGCTTCGCGTTGGCTGATGTTACCGGCCAGCAAAAATCCGGCAATAAAGCCGAGCAGGATGCCGATAATGGCGAATAGAAGATTGTCTCTGGTCATACTCAGTTTGCCGGCTTAAGCAAAGCGCGAATCTGCTCGCGCAGTTCCGGATTTTCCGTATGCCCATGTGACGTGACTGCGTGACTGATCGCGGCTTCCAGCACTTCGTCTTCAGTGCCTTCAAGTCGCAGGGTGCAGCCCTTATCACTAGGATAATCACGGCAATCGAGGGATTTTCGTTCTGACATATTTGTTCTCCTTGGAGTGCGGCGACTTGTCGCCGCTTTCGGTGCGTTTCCTCTGAAATGAATCGGAGTAAAAAAAGCGGCGACAAGTCGCCGCACTCCAAAAGCTATTTTTTTCCGGCGGCCAACTCTTTCGCTTTCGAGATCTGTTCAGTTACGGTTCGCAGTTCTTCTGAGCCTGCGGGTAACAACTTCAACAACTGTTGCCAGTAGTCGATCGCCCTCTGGTAATCTTGCGCCTGGAACGCAGCGCTGCCGGCCAGGTCCAAAGCCTTTTCATGCTTCGGATCGATCTTGAGCGCTCGATTCAGCGCCTCAGTGGGTTTGCCTGCCAGATTCTGATCGTTGGCCAGCGCCAGCGCTTCAGCATAGTCGGCCCACACATCGGCATCGTTCGCCTTCAAGGCAGTCAGCTTCTCGTAAGCTGAGGCAGCATCCGTAAAACGCTCTTGCATCATGTAACTGCGCGCCAGCATCGTCCAACCTTGCACATCATTAGGATTCTGTTTCAGGCGATCGGCCAGCTTCTGAATATTCGCAGCAATTTGCTGGTCAGACATGCCACCGGGCTGGTTCGGAGCTGAAGCGGAGATCGCAGGACCGTTGGGGACCGGTGTCACACTCTTCGGATTGCCCACGACGAAATAGAGAGCCACCGCGCCAATGGGAATGAAAGCCGCCACGCCGTAGGTATATGCATTTAAGCGATTGTTTTTGGCCGCCGTGATCTCTGATTTCGCCGCCACATCCTCGAGCAGGCGTCGCTCGAGCTCCGCCTTCTCAAGTTCGTACTGGTCTCTACCGATGAGGGCATTGTTCAGATCCGCGTCGAGTTCGCGTTCCTGGTCTTTGTAGACCAGTATGTTTGCTTCGCGACGCTCAACCTCTTCGTCCGCGCCCGGTTTTTGCAGCAACGCCGGCAGAATAAACCAGAGTGCCAATAGAATCAGAAGCGCGGCGATAATCCAAAAAGTTAACATCGTTATAGAGTCAGTACCATCTGCGGTAGCAGATGGGTTGCTGGTTTAAAAAACGCGGCACGCATCGTAACGACCCACCCGCTACCGCGGGTGGTACTGACCTCATACGCTGCGCAGAATCTCGGCCGCCTGGCGGCGCTCTTCTGCGCTGAGCGGCTTTTCCTCGATCATTTTGCGCCGCCGGCTTAGGTACCGATACAGCACCAGCGTGCCACCGCCCAACAGGACAAAGGGACCGAACCAGAGCAGGTACGTCGTAGCTTTCACCGGCGGCTTGTAAAGTACAAAGTCGCCGTATCGGTCAGTCAAATAGGCGATGATCTCCTTATCGGTTTTGCCGGCTTTCATCTGCTCGCGAATTTGTTTGCGTAAATCTTCGGCCAGGTCGGCGTGCGAGTCAGCAAGTGTTTCGTTCTGGCAAACCAGGCAACGCAACTGTTCAGTCAGGTTCTTCATCCGCTGTTCGATTTGCGGATCTTCATTGGGTACGGCTTCTTTCGCGATTATTGCACCAGACAAAAAGGATAGAGCGACGACGACAAATAGCACGATCGCAATGAGTGGCACGGCCGTCCCAGCCGTGATCTCACGCGCAAGATGCGCGTGCCACGTCAAACCTATAGCCCTCTGTTGTGGTCCTTTCATTGATTCAACTGCTTTGCCAGCGGCACGATCTTATTGTTCCAAACATCCGGCGTGATCGGCCCAATCTGCTTAAACCGGATGATTCCCTGCTTGTCGATGAGAAAACTTTCAGGCGCGCCATAAACTCCATAGTCGATCGAAGTCAGGCCACCCTTGTCATAAATCGTTTCCGTATACGGATTTCCCAGTTCTGCCAGAAATTGCATGCCTGCGGCGCGCTCATCGGCAGCATCATTCGCATAGTTGTAGTCGACGCCGTAGATCGGAACGACGTTAGATTTCGCGTATTCAACCAGCAACGGATGTTCATCGCGGCAGGCGATGCACCAGCTGCCCCAGAAATTGAGCAGGTAAACTTTTCCGCGCATGTCTTCCGAAGAGAGTGTCTTTGTTGGTTCGTGAAGTTGCGGTAAATGAAAGGCCGGCGCCGGCTTGTTGATGAGCGGAGAGGGCACTTCGTGCGGATCCCGATGAAGCCCTATCACCAGGAACGCGACCAGCCCGACGAACAGCACCAGCGGAATAAATAAATACTTGTTCATGCTATTCGGCGGCGGAAGATGCGGCCGTCGCGGCGACCTTCACGACTTTTGATTTCTCCACCCGTTGTTGGGCCTGTTTCTTTGCCAGCGCGTAACGGCGATCGCTGACGGCGAAACCGCCACCGATGGCCATCAAGAGGGCGCCGCCCCAAATCCAATTAACCAGCGGTTTATGATAGACGCGCACAGTCCACGCGCCACTGTCGACTTCATCTCCGAGCGCCAGGTAAAGATCGCGCCAGATGCTGCGGTCAATCGCAGTTTCTGAGGTGACGTTTTGAGTCGCGGTGAATGAGCGCTTTTCCGGCTGCATCACGGCGAATGGCGCCGAGCCCTCTTTAGACACTTCGATGTCGGCGCGAATGGCTTGATAATTCGGTCCGGTCACCTGTTGCAGGTTCTTTAACTGAAATTGATAACCGCCGACGCTGACGGTATCGCCGATATTCATCTTCACATCGCGCTCAGTCTGATAACTGGTGACCACGGTGACGCCGGCGATGAAAACCGCCACGCCTACGTGGGCCAGTTGCATACCGTAGTAACTGCGCGGCAGCGCCGCCAGACGCGTAAAAAGACTTGCGGACCCGGATTGAATGCGCAGGCGGCTGATAATGTTTTGAACTACCGTAGCCACGATCCAGACCGAGAGCAGCAGCCCCAGGCTCGCGCGCCATTTCCATCCACCAATGATGAACGGCAAAACGATCGCCATAATCAAACTCAGCGCGAACGCCCACTTCAAGCGAACGGCCAACTCGGGTAACTTTGCCTGTTTCCAGCGCGCGATTGGACCGACGCCGATCAGGAACATGGCCGGCGCCATTAGCGGCACAAAGACCGCATTGAAATATGGTGGCCCAACAGAAAGTTTGCCGAGGTTGAGCGCATCCATGAACAGCGGATACAGCGTGCCCAACAAAACGGAGCCGGCCGCTACAATCAGCAGCACATTGTTGGTGAGCAGGAGGGACTCACGGGAAAGAAGTTCAAACTTCGATCCCAGACCAACCTGCTTCACGCGCCACGCATACAAGCAGAGCGAACCGCCGATTACGACGGTCAGAAATCCGAGAATGAAAGAACCGCGCCTGGGATCGTTGGCGAACGCGTGAACTGAGGTTAACACCCCGGAACGAACCAGAAAGGTGCCGAGTAGACTGAGAGAGAAAGCCGCAATCGCCATGAGCACGGTCCAACTCTTGAAGCCACCCCGCTTCTCAGTCACCGCCAGCGAATGGATCAGCGCTGTCCCTACGAGCCACGGCATGAACGAGGCATTCTCGACCGGATCCCAGAACCACCAGCCGCCCCAGCCAAGTTCGTAATAGGCCCAGAAGCTTCCCAGGGCGATACCGCAGGTCAGGAACATCCAGGCGACCGTGGTCCAGGGCCTGGACCAGCGCGCCCACGTGGCATCCAATCGGCCGCCAATCAAGGCCGAAATAGCGAAAGCGAACGCGACACTGAAACCCACGTAACCCATGTAGAGCATCGGCGGGTGCGCCACCATCGCTGGATCCTGGAGCAGGGGATTGAGATCGCGACCGTCGGGCGGCACTGGGAAAATCCGCTCGAACGGATTCGACGTCAGCAGCATGAAAAGCAGAAAACCACAGCTTATCATTGCCATCACTGACAGCACGCGCGCAACCATCTCACCCGGCAGGTGATTGCTGAACAGGGTTACAGCTACCATCCAGATCGTCAGCATGAAGGTCCAAAGCAGGAGTGAGCCTTCGTGCGAGCCCCAGGTTGCCGCCAGACGATATTGCAGTGGCAGCTGCGAATTCGAGTTGGTGGCCACGTTGAGGACGGAAAAATCGTTCGTGATGAACGAATATCCGAGAATGGAGATTGCGATTGTGACAAAGATAAACTGCGCCTGAGCTGTGGGCTTCGCCATTGCCACCAGTTGCGGAATGCCTTTCGCCGCGCCGATCAATGGAAGCGTTGCCAATATCAGCGCCAGCATCAGCGCCATGATTAATGCGAACTGTCCTATTTCAGGAAGCATTTTTTGGAGTGCGCCGGCTTGACGGCGCTTTAATCCTTCACTTCGATAACGTCTGCGCCGCCTCGTTTGCCGAGTTCTTTATCTTATTAATATCTTTTGCCTGGTCCAACGCGCGCGCGGCTTCCGGCGGCATATAGTTCTCGTCGTGCTTGGCCATGATTTGGTCGGCGTAGAAAACTCCGTCCGCACCAACCTTGCCTTGCGCTACACAGCCGCGGCCTTCCTTGAACAGATCCGGGAGAATGCCTTTATATACCACCGGAATTGTGTTGGCCGTGTCGGTAACCGTAAAGCGAATTGTTAACCCATCCTGGTCGCGTTTCAAACTCCCGCTTTCGACCAGGCCACCAATCCGGAAGGTGCGCCCGACCGGTGCTTCCTTTGATGCGATCTGGGTCGGACTAAAAAAGAAGACCAGGTTGTTCTTGAAAGCCGCCAGGACCAACCAGGTGGCTAAGCCCAGCGCGGCGAGACAACAAACGATAAAAACAGTTCTCTTATGACGGCGTTTCATTGAATTTCCTGCAATGAAGTTTCGAATCTCGTGTCGCGCGACGCCAGCTGCGGAGTGCCGTGGCGCGTAAGTTTCCGTTTACGGTTTAGCAGCATGAACACTTCGGCAGCCAGCAACAGAAAGGTCACGCCATATGAACCCCAAATGTAAACCGCGTACTTGTCGGTCGCGAAATATCTGATTAAGCCCATAGTCGTCCCCTCACGCCGTCGCCTCTGCCAGCCACGGCGCTTCCTGTTCCCGCTCGCGAATTATGTATCTCACCCGCGCCAGCACGACCGCGATCGAATAAAGCCAGCATGCGCTCAGCAGGATGAACATGGCGGCGGCCATGGATGGCGCCATTTTGAAACTGTTCTTCGTAATCGTGGCGCCCTGATGCAGACTGTTCCACCACTGTACAGAGAAATAAATGATCGGCACGTTAATGACGCCGACCAGGGCCAATACGGCTCCCGCGCGATCCGCGCGACGAGGATCGTCAATCGAGGATTGCAGCGAAATGAATCCTATGTACAGGAACAAAAGAATTAGGGTTGAGGTCAGGCGCGCGTCCCAAACCCACCAAACACCCCATGCCGGCCGCCCCCAAAGAGAACCCGTAACCAGCGAGATAAAAGTGAAGATCGCTCCGGTCGGTGAGATGGCTGTCGCCATCATCGACGCCAGCCGCGCATTGAATGCCCAGCCGACGCCGGCGTAGATCGCCATCAGCACATACAAGAACATCCCCATCCACGCGGCGGGGACATGGATGAAGAGAATTCGATATGACTCGCCCTGCACAGCATCTGTCGGTGCGACAAAAAACCCAACATACATACCGGCGATGAAGAGAATCGCAGAGGGGANGGCAAACAGCGGGATCANCTTACCCGCGAGTGGGTAAAAATGCGCAGGCGCTGCGTACTTGTACAAATTGAATCTGTTCTTACTCATGAAATTTCCGCACCTGCGCGTCTCTAGCGCGCCGGAATGCGTCGCCGTTACAACTCTTATTCCATAACCCGCAACCAGCTGCTACCTCCATCGTCACCTACTCCACAGATATCCGCAACGCCGCGCTGGTTGCCCATGGGGCAAATACGAGCGAAACAATCAGCATTGCTCCCAACAATAAGAGCCATGCCTGCGGACTCGATCCCGTAACACTTGCCTGGACCGCACCGCTTCCAAAGATGAGCACCGGAATGTAAAGAGGCAAGACGAGCAACGCGACTAAAACATTGGCGGCGCGCAAACCCAATGTGAGTGCCGCGCCAACCGATCCGATGACGCTTAGAACCGGCGTTCCCAGCAAGAGAGAAACCACCACTATCGCCAGACCATTTTGCGACAAACCGAACTGAACTCCAAGCACCGGCGCAATCAGAACCAGCGGCACCTCCGACACAATCCAATGCGCCAGTACCTTTGCCAGCACGACCAGGTAAGCCGGTTGCGGCGTCAGCAGCAACTGCTCGAGGGTGCCATCCTGGTAGTCATTGCCAAATATGCGGCCCAGCGACAGCATTGACGCTAACAGTGCCGCCACCCAGACGACTCCTGGAGCGATGGTTCTCAACGTTTCGCGTTCGGGTCCAATTCCGAGCGGAAACAGGCTGACGACGATAATAAAAAAGAACAACGTGGCCAGCACGTCTGCGCGCCGCCGCCAGGCGAGAATTAAGTCGCGCCACACCAGCCAACCGAACATCGATGAAAAAGAGCTGTTCGCCACTAGGAAAGTTGCAGGCGCCGCCCGCGCGCGGCGCCGATGTCCAGATCCTGATGCGTGGCCACGATGGCAATCCCATTCTGCTGCAGATGTCTGCTAATGAACTGTCGCGAAAGGTCCATCGCCGATGAGTCGAGGGATGTCAGCACCTCATCCAAAATCCAGAGCTTCGCCGGCGACGTCAGCAGCCGCGTCATCCCTAGGCGCCGCCTCTGGCCCGCAGACAAAACCCGGGCCGGAAGATTCTGCTGTTCACTAAGCCCAACACGCGAGAGGATTTCCTGCGCGTCGCTCCTATCCAGCCGTTTTCCGGAGACTGCGCTCGAAACGCGTAGATTCTCAAGCGCGCTCAGTTCGTCCTTCACCGCATTTTGATGGCCGAGATAAGCGACTGATGAAAAGTATTCTTCAGCCAGTGACCGGATGCTTTGGCCATTCCAGCGGACTTCTCCAGCCGCCGGAGTCGCGAGTCCGCATAGGATCCTCAGTAGACTCGTTTTGCCACTTCCATTCGGCCCGCGAAGCTCTATTAGCTCACCCTCGTCCGCCGAGAAATTGAGATCTCGGAAGAGCCGGCGCGTGCCGCGCACGCAAGTGAGACTGATAACTTCGAGCATTCGTGGTTCGAATGAGCCGACGGGGTTTCCTTAAGCCACACAATAAAACCACAGGATTGCGCATGATAATCGAGTTGGTGTGGCCTTGTCATGCCGGGGCACGCGCATCTTGCGCGTGATTCATTATCGTGGAGCGTGCCTGGTTAAGCGCAAATCACGAGCGGGACGCCTGTGCCACATCCCTATTGCGGCGCCCACGCATAGCTTGCGCCGGTCCAGAAGAGAAGTCCGCGTCGACCGTTGATTGCTTCTGCAATCGCGTCACCTCTCAAAGGCGGCAGGTTCTGTTTCGGTGACGATCTGCGCAGCGCCGCGGCGGACTGCACCTCAGCTCCCGTGCCGACGGCGTTCTTCAACAAATATGTTTGCCGCGCTTCGCGATTTCGCCAGCCTTGCGGCCCCACGCCATGAATAATGGCCAGCAAAACGTCGCTTTTGTCGACTTTGACGGCCTTTGCACGCGTGAGCTGATTCGCTGCCGGCGTTCCTGGAATGGGGATTTCCTTGGGATCTTCGAGGGTCCAGTTCGAAAGCTCATTATTGATATCGCCGAGCGCCTCACCATTTGCTTTTGTGATGACAGCAATGTCTTGTGATCCATCCCCATTAAAGTCGCCGACGAGAAATGGCGATGGATGGTTCTGATCCAAGTTAACTGCGTTCGCGAAAACTCGCGCCACCGCATCGGCTACTTCATCAGTCTTCGGTGACCGATTCTCGCTTGTTTGAGCTGGTGTTGCCTGCGCGAGGGCGGGGAATGACGGCGCGGGGCTGCTGCTGGTTATCGGCGTTGGTTGCAGTTCGGCCGTCTTTGGTTGATCGGATGATTTGCTACACGCGATCATACCGCCCAATGAAATCATAGTAAGCATTAGAAAAAACGTTCGCATGAAGACTTATCTCCGCGTGGCTTTGTTGCAGAAGTCGGCGCAGCCGACNATTGAAAATAGCCCACTGATTTATCGGTGGGATCAGTTAAGCGCCAAAGGCGCGACATGTAGAAGCCTGGGCCAACGGCCCAGGTACAAGGCACACAGTAAGCTTGGAGCGCTGAAGGCGCGTGATTGAGTTCAGGTAATGGTTGCCTTTCCCGTAATGGCGCGCTTTCAGCGCTTCTAGAAATCATATTGGACTTGAACCTGGGGCGTTGCCCCAGGCTCTTATATGTCGCGCCGTTGGCGCGCAATACCCGTTTTGACACAGGCGCTAAAGCGGTGGGTATTTTCATCTCGCCCCGCTTCGCGGACGGATCACAACTCACTTTGACAGCTAAAGCCGCTCGCGTGGTGATTTCGAGTAAAGACCAAGCATACTTCATAAGGTTTGGGATCGTAGCAAGAGTGGTTAAATCGCTGAAACCACGTGCCAATACCGCATGCCGCGCGAAACTGAACCGGTGTGACTCTCGAGAAACTTGCCGGTTTCCGAATCTGTGTGGGACCCCGACAGCAGGTCCCACTCACGATTCGGTCAGGCACGTCACAAAGAATTCAGAAAATCTATCAACTGATTCTTTTGTGTCGTGGAGAGGTTACGGTAGTTATTGATGACGCCGTTGGCTTCATTCGCGTGCCGCAGAATTGATTCGTTACGCGTGTAGTTCCCGCCATCGTGCATTAGTTCATTGCGCGTGCGGATGCCCCAAAGCGGAGCCGTCCGCATCTTGTTTTTCATCGACTGATCGAGCTGACCAGTATTGGGATCGTTTACCTGTGCGATTCCGTCTCCGGTCCCAACATCGTGCAGCAGGAAGTCACTGTAGGGATGAATGATCTTGTTTCCGAGAGCATTCGGGACTGTGAAAGCTCCGCCGTTGATGAGCGTGCCCGGAGGAGCTGTGGTCAGGCTGGAGATGTGGCAAATGTCACAGCCGATTTGATGGAAAAGTGTCGCGCCTGCCTGGGCGCTGGCGGTCGCCGCCAGGGCAGCATCCCGGGATGGCGCTTTGGTGGCTCTCATGAACCGGGCGAAGGTGTCGATATCCTCATCCTTGTCTTCGCCGCAAATCACATTTGGATGGGCTGTGCACGGTGTGTTATCCGGAACGTCGTCGCACAGCGTGGTGATTTCCGCGAGATTGAACTTGTTGGTTATTCCCATTTCGTTCAGGTAAGCGCCGCCGGAAAACGTGAGCAGGCTGGCATCCTGGTCCTTCCATCCGAAACGACCAACACGAAGAGCGCCATTGGCCTCAGCGACCGGCACGGCTGTGAGCTGCCCTTTCATTCCGGTGGGTTGGCCATTCGGAATATTCTGCAGGGTCGTGTTCGAAATAGATTCTACAAAGCCCAGGCCGATGAGGTTCGTGGTCATGCGACGTGTCCGAACGGTTTCAGCGCCGGGAACGCGTTCCTGCGCCTGTTCGTTCGGGTGGTTGTAGATGATCGCGTGGGTGGTCACATCGGTGACTACTCCCGGGCAGGTGGCCCTTTGGTTAATAAGCGATCTGTTGGCAATCGTGATCCCAGGTAAACCGCCGCCGTCATTGATGGTAAGCGTGGCTGGGACGAAATTGCCAAAGTTGTCATTGTGGCCGGCGCGCAATTCTGAAATCTGACTAATACCGCCGCTCACCGGGTTTTGGTGACACTCCGCGCAGGATTGGGCGTTGTAGACCGGTCCCAGCCCTTTGGTCACGTCATCACGTTCTTCGAACGTATCCCGGTCAGCATCGTGGGTTGCCTGGCTGACAAAGGTTGCGTCATTGGTTAGAGTATCGAAGCCGGTAGGAGCTTCGGTTGCTGATTGGCTTTCGACAGTTCTCGATGTCCACAGGGGTAAAGCGAGAGCTATCGCGAAGAGCAGAAAGATCAGAATCTTCAGGTAGGTAATCATGTCTTCGACCTCCTAGTTTTTCGAAGTACAATTTGAGTGGAGAACGAGTGTCGGGGCTTTGGAATTCAGTCGGCTCGTCCCAGGCTTTTGCTTTGACCCTTGTTCGAAAGCTGGCCGTAGAGAGGTAGGTTCGTAGCGCCTATAAATTCGACCAGCGCCTTTCGATGAGCATCCGTGGCATCAGTACCGGCGCCCTCGAAAGCGTAAGCAGTTCGACCGCTTGCAAGTGGCGCGAACTCTAATACGAACTCTGTGTTGTGTCAATAGCAAAATTATTGCAATGCGGTTGCAAGCAGACCTGCGAAGCACGTTAGAGGCGGCATGGTGGCGAAGACGCAACTTGGGGTTGAGCGGTAGGAACTGGGGACCAACGAGCATGACTTACACCGATCACGACGCTTCAGTAACGGCTTTATACGAACAGCTGGTAGAGCTGGAAGAGCGGTTAATTCCAACGGGCCTCCATGTGTTTGGTCAGGCGGCGGAATCAGCGCCCAAAGCTGATTTGCTGCGAATGGTTGCTTCGTTTGATCGACCGGAGCTTGAGGCTCGAGCTTTGCCGAAGCTGGTCGCGGAAGGTCTGGGCCTGGACGGATACCCTGAGATGACGCAGGGGACAAATGAAACCGTCGATTTGATTGACAGTGTCGTTCGCGAGGCGGTCGATCTGTTTTGTCAAGACGGATCGGAGGCAGCCGCGCAGTGGTTGAATTCCCGGGCGAGTGTCGAGATGGAAAAATCGCGCCCAACATTCGACCTGCTCGCTAAGATAAGTGCACAGCTCGACTCAAATCAGGAACTTGGTTCACTGCGGCGGGCATTGCGCGGTGAGTACATTCAACCCGGGCCAGGTGGCGACATCGTCCAGAACCCTTTGGTGCTGCCGACGGGTCGAAACATTCACGCGGTGAATCCATATGCGGTTCCTGGCCACGCGGCGTTTGCGCGCGCCAGGACTGCGGCTGACGCGCTGCTGCGTCGCTACCTCGACGAGCACGGCCGTTATCCTCGGTCCATCGCGATGGTCCTCTGGGGACTGGACAATATTAAGACGCAAGGCGAGGGAGTCGCCCAGGCACTGTGGTTGCTCGGCGCACGGCCGGTTCGCGACGCGCTGAATCGCGCAACTGAAATCGATATCATTCCTTTGGATGAACTGCAGCGTCCACGGATAGACGTAGTGATGACGGTCTCAGGAATTTTTCGGGATCTGTTTGCGCCGACGATGAGTCTGCTTGATAAAGCCGTCCGCAAAGTTGCAGAACTCGATGAGCCACTTGAGATGAATTATGTAAAACGCAACGTTCTGGAGCGAATCGAGGCGGCCGGATCTGTTTTTGATGATGCCGTCACGCGGATATTTTCGAACGCGCCCGGCAACTATGGCACGAATGTCAATTTCATGGTCATGCAGTCAGCCTGGGAAAACGAAGCGGCGCTTGGCGATCTATTTGTCACCCGCAAGAGCTTCGCCTACACGCGTGATTCAAAGGGTCGCACGGTTGAGGGTCGCGAGGCGCCGGCATTGATGAATGAAGCTTTGTCGCGGGTCGAGGTGACTTATCAGAACATTGATTCGTTCGAGGTTGGCATTACGGATGTCGATCATTACTTCGAATATCTGGGCGGCATCTCGAAAGCGGTCGAGACGCGAACGCAACGGCGTCCGGCGATCTATTTATCTGATTCGCTCTCCGCGCAGACAAAGATTCGTTCGTTGGAAGAAACGGTGCGCCTGGAAACGCGCGCTAAAACTCTCAATCCCAAATGGTATGAAGGGATGCTGAAGCATGGTTTTCGCGGCGTGGCGGAAATCGAAAACCACGTAACTAATACGTTCGGGTGGAGTGCCACCGCGAATGCCGTCGATCCATGGATTTATACGGAAATAGGCAAAACGTTTTTATTGGACGAGGAGATGTTCGAGCGACTGCGTAAGCTGAATCCGCATTCACTGGTGTCGCTCGCGAAGCGTCTGTTCGAGGCACATGAACGCGGCTACTGGAATCCAGATGAGGAAGTGCTGGAAAGGCTGCGGGAGATCGTTTCTGAGCTTCGATCGAGTCACCAGAACGTCGGCGGATGAGAGTTTTTGTTCTTTTCGTGTTGTTTCGTGATTTCGTGGATCCACCACTGACAGCAACAAGGATCCCGTTGGAAAACTAAATTAGAGCGTTATGCAATTTTCTATACTTGACGCGCATGCTTAATTGGAATCCGGTTGGACAGCACAATGCCAGAGCTGATTCTGAAGGACGAGGTCTATCAAATCGTCGGTGCCGCACTGGACGTCTACTACCATTTAGGAAGAGGGTTCTTGGAACCTGTCTATCATCAAGCAATGGAAATTGAACTCACGCGGAGAGGCATTCCCTTTCAATCGCAGCAACACCTAACCATCTTTTATAAAGGTCAGCCGCTCAGGAAAAAATATAGGCCTGATATGATCGTATTCGATCAGATCATAGCTGAGTTTAAAGCGTGCGAAGGACTTTGCGGCACGGATGAAGCCCAGCTTCTCAACTACTTAAAAGCCACAGGTATGAGAGTTGGCGTACTATTTAACTTTGGTAGCACTGCTAGGCTCCAGTGGAAACGTTACATCGTGTGAGTTAAGAGCTAATGATCCACGAAATCACACGAAACAACACGAAAAAGCAAAGAGCAGCAAGCAACAAAGGCGGTAGAGGCACAGAAGCAGAAGTATGAAGCTCGCGGTTCTTTATGTTGGATCAAGTTTACTCGCGCCGCTGCGCAAGGCGGAGCGGGAGATCAATTGCGCGGGAATCGACCTTCGTCTGACGGTTCACAATTTCGGAAATGTGTTTACAAACGAACAGTGGGAGGTGATTGAAGGCGATCTACGGGAATCAGCCGTCATCTTTGTGATCCATGTCATGGATGGCGAAAATGCCGCCCGCCTGCTGTCTTTACTCGATGACTTTCGATCTGAACCCACGGTCGTCATCATCAACTGCATGCCCGAGTTGATGAAGCGAACACGCATGGGCAAGCTTGATTTTGCCAGGCTACCAGGCGTAAAGGGCAAGGCGCAAAAAAATGAGGGCGAAGATTCTGAAACTCACGATCCCAGCGCAGCGTTACTCAAATCCGTTAGTTCATGGATTGGGAGACAGGCGCGCACTAAAGGCAAGGCGCATAAGTCTCACACCGATTACTTGAAGTGGATAGAACGCTTGCCGGCCCTGCTGCGTTTTGTTCCCAACGCCGGAAGGTTGCGAGACGCGAAAAACTATCTGCTGCTGGTCAGCTACTTTCTTCAGCCGACACCAAACAATATCAAATCGATGATTCTCCTCGCCCTGAAGGAGTACGTGGGCGGCGACGCGCTCAAAGCTATCGATGTTCCCGTCCCGGAAACCGTCCCCGCCATCGCGATTTATCATCCTGATGCGGCCCGCTTATTTGAGTCGTTTGAAGCATATGAACAGTGGTATACGACCCGCAGTTCACAGTCCAAAGCCCAAGGCTCAAAGACCAATGGGTCGCCACTCAATGCCAACTCAACTATTGGCCTCTTATTGATGCGTCCGCAAATTGTCAGCAACTCGCGCAAGCACTACGACAGTGTAATTAGAGCGATCGAGGCGGAAGGGCTGAGTGTGATTCCGGCGATCTCGACGCTCATGGATAATCGGGAAGCCTGCGATAAGTTCTTTTTCGGTACGCAGGCTTCCAGCCTGGAGTCTCCAAAGCAGCCGGGACGGCTGCGTACCGCGCGCGTCAGCCAGATCGTTTCTCTTACCGGATTCAGCTTCGTGGGCGGGCCGGCAATGAATGACAGCGAAGCAGCAGCCGATTTTCTTTCCGCCTTCAACATTCCATATCGCTCTCTGGTGAGTCTCGATACCCAGACGATTGAATCGT
>AP72_2010_repI_A01DRAFT_1000032_pt1 | contig 18144 bp, 13 predicted proteins | sample AmaPasreplicIA01_FD_9191 | JGI IMG/M metagenome (IMG submission 9191) | reverse complement strand
CGAGACAGTAACACAGGTTGATGGTAATGCAAACGCTTCTGGTCTTGTTATCGGCGGCTCTGTGTCAGTTCCTGGTTCTGTGTCTGTAAATATAGGAAATGACGTGGATATGTCTTATTCCAATACAATTGGCTCATTCCCTGTAGGTAGCATTATCTATAATACAGGAAATGTCGGTGTTGGTATCGTCATTAGCTCTAATTCTTCGTATATGAGACTTACTGCTGTGAACGGACATTTTTCATCAGGAGATTCAATAACAAGCACAATTGGTTCTACTTGCACTTCTGGCAATGTATTTCCAGTTATGATACTAAATAATGTAGATGGAAATTGGACTACTGGTGTTTTGTCAGGGAATATTATTGGTTCCAATACAGGAACTGTTGGTAGATGCGATACGTTTAATGTTATTCTATATCCAGAATTGGTTAGAAACTCAGGTAAGGTGATGTATTTCGAGAACTTAGCTCCATTTAGTCTATCTAATAATTCACAGGAAGTTGTCTCCCTGATAATGGCATTTTAGGAGTAGTTTTAATAGATGGCTATAGACTTAAGTCGCGCACCGTATTTTGATGATTTTCAGGCGAGTGATAATTATTATAAGGTTCTTTCGCGCCCAGCAGTAGCGGTACAGACAAGAGAAATAAACCAGTTACAGTCTATTCTCCAGGACCAGATTGCTAAGTTTGGTCGTAATATTCTTAAAGATGGAACAATTGTTGAAGGTTGCCCATTCTCTATAGACAATAGATATTCATTCGTTAAGATTAATGACAACTATGCTAATGGAACCGCCTTTACTGTTAGTTCTTTTGAAGGTCTTTATGTTCAGAACGTAAATGGTCTTCTTGCCCTTATTATTAATACACTTCCTGGTTTCCAGTCTCAAGACCCGAATACAAATACGCTCTATATTAAGTATTTGAATTCTGTTATTGCTCCTAATGGCGCACAGCAGTCTGAATTTTCTAATTCAGAACAGATTACGCTTCTTACAACAAGCAACATTCCAGTTGGAAACTTAACAGTTCTTACACCTAATACATCTAATCCAGATTCAGTCGCTACTGGATTTGGATATGCCTTTTCTTGCGGTCCTGGTACAATCTTTAAAGATAATTACTTTATTAGTGTTGAGCCGCAGACATGTATTGTTGAACCATATGGCAATTTCCCCGATGGTGTTGTTGTCGGCTTCCTCTCACAAGAGAATATCATCACGCCGGAAGCCAATTCTCAATTGAATGATAATTCGGTCGGCTCACCTAACTATGCGGCTCCTGGTGCCCATAGATACCAGCTTATTCCAGAACTCGTTGTGATGCAGTCTAATGCCGTCACAAATAACACGCCGTTCTTCCCGCTCGCGAGCTTTCAGGACGGAGCGCCAATCATTCTAAAGAACGACACTCAGTATTCTATTATCGGCGCTGAGATGGCGAGACGCACATACGAAACAAATGGCGACTTCATTGTCAATCCGTTCCTTTTGACAACAACAGCAAAATCTGTCACGGACCCAGAATTTACGACTAATGATAATCTAGTTTGTTCTGCTGGTCTTGGGTATGTAAAAGGTTACAGAGCACAGTATCTCAATGAAGTAACGACAGACCTACCGAAGGCTACTACGTTTGCGAATGTTTATGGCTTGGCGACAACAGCTTCTTTTGGTTCTTATATAACTATTAACAATTATTGTGGCGATTTTAACACAACTGCGCTTCAGACCGTCGAAGTCCATAATGTTCCACATTATGCCGTTACAAACAACACATTTCTTGCAACTCCATATAGTATAAGCACAAAGATAGGCACTCTCCGTATGAGAGGGCTGTCTTATAATCATGGAAGTATTGGTACAGGAACAGAAGAATATCTTGCATATATCTTCGATGCTAATATCGCTCCTGGTTACTCATTTTCTCAGGCTACTGGGCTTGTTCTAAGAAATGCTGGTAATACTCAAACAGTTGCTATTGCTGATATTCATCCAACATGCTCAGTATTTACTTCAACAGTAACAATTGTAACTAATACATTTACAACACTAGCAAATACAACTAATGTTATTGCTACTTATACTAATCAATCTATACCACATTTTCCTGCTTTATTATCAGATCCTGAAGGTGGAGGATTGCCTAATGGTTCTATAATAACTGTTGGTGGATTCACAGTAGATGGTCAATCTACGACACATACTTATTGTTACAATCCTAACAATAACACCTGGACTTCTCTTGCTAATTATCCAGTAGCTACTGGTCTTGGTGGTGTAACATTAAGTGGAAATGTAGTATATGCTGGTGGTGGTACTGGTCCTACTTCAGGAAGCAATTCTTTAAATAATTATTATCGTTATAATCCTACTAATAATACATGGACTGCAATTGCATCTGCTCCAATAGGTGTTATGAATTATGGACTTGCCACAATGGCAAATGGTTCTATTCTTCAAGTAGGAGGTCAATTAAGTGCCATACAACCAAATCCACCTACAGCTAATTGTTATCGCTATGATCCAGGTGCTAATACATGGACACAGGTAGCTTCTCTTCCTACTGCTCTTGGTGGTCAAGGTTGTTGTCCTCTAGCCAATGGTTCAATTTTAAGTATTTGTGGTACAAATACTGGTGGTCCTTCTTGGACATTGACACAACTTGTTTATCGCTATGATCCAGGTGCTAATACATGGACAAGAGTTCATGATTATCCTATTCCTGATTGTAACATGGTGGCTGGTCTTACTGGTAATGGTTTTATAATAGGTATAACTGGTGTAGCTAATACAAACGTCAATGGAATAATGACACAGAATTGTTACTCGTATGATCCTGTTGGAAATGCGTGGTTTCAGGCTGCTTCTTATCATTATCCTTTGGCCGAAAATGGATGTGCTCCATTAGCAAATGGATGTATTATATCTTTTGGTGGACAGGTATCTTTCCCATCTACTAACACAAGTCTTGTTTCAAATGTTTATATGTATGATTGGGGACAGAATATCTGGACTCAAAACATGAATGTGGCCACATTTACGACTATTTCTAATGTTGTTTCTACTACAACTACGATTAATACTCCATATTACACGAACACAACAGTTAATACTACATTCATCACAGAAGCGAGCTTTGATAAACTTATCTTCCCATTCGGACAGAAGGCTTTGAAGCTCGACGGCTTCAATAACCAGAGCTTCGTATATCGCAGTAGTATTAATGCCACATTCAGCAACACTGCAAGTGGTTCAATGTATCTTACGCTCACCGCTCCTGCTGGAACTGGTGTAGAAAATTTTGATACTGGTGGATTGCTTACAGGACAAGCAGTAGATACCTTCATCATTCTCCCAACTCAGTCAGGATTTTCAACAAATAAGACTGGAACAGTAAACGCAACAGCTAATTCTGCTACTTTGCTTGGAAATGGAACGACATTCTTAACAGACTATACTGCTGGTGACTATATTTACATCAACAATACTACAGCACAGATTAACTCAATAGTAAGTAATATTCAGCTTACTCTTAATCAGCCATTTTCTGGTATTACATCTCTTGTTAATACACATGCTAAGACATTCCCAGCGGGCGTGCCAGTTCCATTTGATAATACTGGTTCTCGTGGTGGCAATCGTTCTATCACAGTATCAGGAAATACTGCTACGGTCTCGCTTGGTGAAGCAACAGCAGCGCCATTCAATGCAACTGTCTACTTTGACGTTCTAAGAAGCTTTACAGTTCCTATTAAGAAGAACTATAAATCGCATGTCTATGTAGCTATTAACTGTGCTTCTCATCCTAATGGAACGAATGGTCCGTTCTCGCTCGGCTTCGTGGACGTAGCTAATATTAATGCTATTTACGTAAGTACAAGCGGTTTCTCAAATACAACACCCGACTTCTCACCAGTGTTCGTGTTTGATGATGGACAGAGAGACGGAGCTTATGAATTGGCTTCTATTACACCAAGATCTAACTTCTTGACACCTAATGCATCTATCCTTGTTGACTTGAATGTTTATACATATGACCAGTCTCAGGGTGTTGGTTACTTTACATGTAATTCATATCCAGTGGATGATAGTAATCCTGCAAATACTTCTGCTATACAGACACAGTTTATTCCACAGTATGTATCAGATGATGGTCATTTGTTCGACTTAAGAGACTGTGTTGACTTCAGACCTTTTGCTAATAATACGGCCAACTCTCAAGCTAATTCTATAAATTGGGCATCAGTAGCATCTGTTAATCCATCCTCAACTCTTACATTCAGTGCTGGACACTGCCCATCACCAGATACTAACTATATAACAGATTTACAGTATTATCTTCCAAGAATAGATAAAGCTATTCTTTCTACTGGTGCCGTGCTTGGTGTTATCCGTGGCGTTCCTTCATTAAGACCAATTCCACCATTAGATTCACTCACTGCAATGACGCTTGGCGTTATTCATGTTCCTCCTTATCCTTCTCTTTCTACACCAGATGCGAAAGCGGCAGGAAGATATGACTATGCGGTGACAATCGACCTTACGCAAAATCAGCGTTATACGATGCAAGACATTGGTCTACTAGCCGATAGAGTAGAGCAATTAGAATATTACTCATCACTTTCTATCCTAGAAGATCAAGCCCAGAAGGCGTTCCCAACAACTATCTTCCAGAATGGTTTCGTTGTTGATCCGTTTACTGGCTTTAATATAGCAGACACGCTCGACCCAACATTCAATTGTTGTATCGATACATCAAGCGGAATAATGAGACCGGCGCTCTCTGTCTTCACAAAGGCAATGTGGAATAATGGAACTATTCCATTGAATGAAAATATCATCGGCATTTGCGGTTGCGACCAAGCACAGGCTTCTGATATTACGCCTTGCACACAGCAGCCATATAACTACTGCTATGGCCGTATTGAATTTCAGCCAATTCTTCTTTGTAGCCCTGACTTCTTCCAAGACCCTGATGTTATCACAAATCTAGCTAATAATGCTAATTGGGTTAACATTTCGGCGGAACCAGCAACAACAAGCAGTTCTGATTGGAGAAATCCATACGGAACTGAATGGAGACACTGGAGACATTATGCTGCCAATGGCGTTACAACTTCTAATAATATAGCAACTGTTACTGACATTTATGGTAATGTTCTTCAGCAATATCAGTCAAGTGTGACAAGCAGCAACAATAAGAGCGTTATTGTCAATAATATTCCTGGATATAAAGTCGAAAACATTCAAATCGATACTGAAGTTATTGATTATACAAGATATAGAGACATTGACTTTATTGCAAGAGGTCTAAAGGCTAATACAACTATTCGTGCATTTATCGGAACTTATGATGTAACTAACTGCATAAGACAGTGCCAGAAGGGCTTTGCAGAAGAGACCTTTGGTAATTATGGAGCGAATGTAACAACAGATGCGACTGGTTGCGTATTCGGAAGACTTTCGCTACCTGCTGGTATCTTTAAAGAAGGTTCTATGCAGGTTACAATGATTGATAATGTTAATAAGATTACAACAAGAGCCGATGGTTACTTACAGACAGTATTCACTGATTGGACAAATTGGAGAGATGTTGATTGCACAGATCAAGTAGCTAATTATGAAGCACATGCCGGTGTAACAACACAGTATCTTCCTAATAGTACTATCATTAATATTGCAAATACTACGTTCCTTAATCAGAGAAAGCAGGGTAATATCGATATTCTTACATGGAACACTTACTATGCAAGCATAAATAATGCTACATGGCAGAGATTCCCATCTCAGGCATACACACCTAGTATCTCTGATGACTGGAATCCTACATATCTTGCACAGAATGGTTTCCGTAGTTTCGATAGAGGAGGGGCCGATATTTCTCAAATTACTTATGGTCTTGTTCCTTCGACTAAGAATAGATAAGGTTTATAAATGGCGCTTGCTCAATTTTTCACGCTCGGAGTACCAATAGGTGGTGTATCAACTGTTGCATTGGCTGGATTTTATGTTTACTTTGCTAACACTTCAAACACAGTGGGAGTTGATTTTCATGTTCGAGAAGTTGCAAATGGCGTCCCAACATATGAAGTTATTCAGAACTCAAGAAAGACTATAAGACCAACTGACGTATTTGCTAACGGATATCATGTCCTTCAGAAGTCTGCTGATTCTAACACTGCTACTCAGGTTCTTTTCAGAAAGCCAGTCCTATTAACAACGCAGAGAACTTATGCGTTGATGGTTATGCCGCATAATTCGGACCCTGCCTATAAGATGTGGACGGCAACGACGCCAAATACAGACATTCTTACTGGTCTTCCAATTAACTTTAATCCTGCTATCGGTCCTCTTTACTTCTGGGAAATTGGAGACCAAACGAAAATATCCAATAAATCTCTTAAATTCTCGTTCCTATGGGCGACAACACAAAAGCTCAGAGAACACGATGACAATTATAACTTTAATGAAGAACATATTGCAGTAAACCAGTTCACGGCTCCGTTCTGTCCTGGTGAATACTGTTACATGGCAAACGACAATTTTAACATCGTTTCTGCTAATGTCTTTACAACAGGAGCGTTACAAAGTGGAGAGAGCTTTTATCAGAATGATGGTTCTGGTGTTACTGCTGCTGGTGTTATCTATTCTGCTAATTCATCAAAACTTCTTCTAAAGGTTAGTTACGGTGCAGTATCTAATCAAATTCAGATTTTTGGTTCCACTTCTGGCGCTAATGCATGGATGGGGAACCTTACTATTGGTGTAACTTGTTCAAATACATCAAACACAATAACTGTTCCGTTTGTGGGCAATTCGTCTTCTAATCTTTTCTATGCAAATCAATCTATTTACATAACAAAGAACGACACAAGTCAGAGTCAGGTCTTTATTGTAACTGGTATTTCAGGAAATACTCTTCAACTTTCATGGAAACCAAGTTTCTCGGATACAGGATGTTTTATTGGTTCTGTCAGAGGGGATAAACTTGCTCTAAGAATGAATTATCAAGGACCAGCTAAGATAAAACAGAGCAATTATGTTGTAAACTTTGAAAATTCTACTGCAAATACGCAGATAAATCAAAACTTCCATTTCGCTAATTCTGCTGGATGTTATATTTTTGGTCAGTCTTCAAGAGCAAGATGCCTATCATATGGTACTGTTGACTTAGAATACCACGCAGTTGTTCCTCAGATGCAGTATGACCAGATACCAGAAAATGAACACTTCTTGTATTGGGGTGGATACTGGGTTTACAAGAGCTTTAATTCTAGCTACCCAGTTGCGTGGAGGTATATTAAGGATCTATGACGCAAGTTATTTTTACGAATCCTGGATATCAACAATGGACTATACCTTCAGATTGGAGTAATAATAATGTTTTTGAGGTTATAGGCGGCGGTGGTGGTGGTACGGCTGCATTTGGTGGCGGCGCTGGTGGTTCTGGTGGCGGTTATGCTAAGACAACTAATATTACAGGTCTTGTTCCTGGACAAATAATTGAAATATATGTTTCTCCTGCTGCTGCTGGAGTACTTAGTATTCAGGGAAATCCTGGTGGTCCTACTTGGATAAATGTAGTTAGTCTTGGTGGTAGCCCTCCTCTTAATACAAGTCAAGGTGCATATGCTAGTGGTGCTAATGCTGGTTATTATTATACTGTAGGCGCTCCAGGGAACGGTGTTGTTGGTAATTTTACTTCATCTGGTGGTAGGGGCGATTCAAGCACAGCGGGTGGTGGCGCTGGTGGTCCCCATGGTAATGGGATTACTGCACCTGATTATGTAACTGGTGGTGCTGGTGATGCTGGGTTTGGAGGAGTTGGCGGAACTTCAACTAATAATTATAATCCAATTAATAATGGTGGAAATGGTCCTAATCATGGTTCTGGTGGTGGTGCTGCCTTTGATCCGGGCAATGGTTTCACTGGGTTTGGTGGTAATGGAGGTCTTTATGGTGGTGGTGGTGCTGGTTCTGGTGTTTATGTAACATCTGGTGTAGGAGCACAAGGAATAGCTAAAATCACGTATACGCCTTATGTGCCGCCATTGCCTACCCTTCCTCCACCAAATACGGCACCTTTGCCGCCGCCACCGCCTTGTGTGCCTTCTGGCTTCTTAACAGCCACACAGGCGCAAATCTATTGGGTGTATGGGGCATGGGCAGATACGTTTGGGAATGTTAGCGCAAATCATTATGATTCGAATTATAAATTGCTTCAATCATTATTGAACGATAACGACCAAGAAACATTTGACCCAAGTTATAATGCTACTCTTCCATGGAATTTTAACAATGAATTGGAAAATTTCTATCTCGATTTCCCTCGTGCATGGAAGTCAAGAAGTAATGAATGGGTAGACGATGGTGGGCAAAAGTCTGTATGGATGCGCCACAGAACATTAATTGGTGATTTTGATACTGTTCCTAACATAGATGGACCATCTGGATATGTTACTCTTTTGACAAATATGCTCTTTATGGATGAACAAACGTATGGTTATAGATTAACATATTCAAATAATATTGGTTATTTCCAGATGGGAGATGTTGTATCTCAACAGATTGATGCCAATACTAATGTCTCTGGGACTGTTTATATGATGGACCCACAATATGTCTATGTAAATATTCCTGTTGGTCAATTCCTGTCTGGTTATTCATTATATAATCCTTTTAATAATGCTGTTAACTGTATGATTACAGCTTCAACAGAAATGAATGAAAAGTACTCAGCGAATGTCTTTCCTGGTCAGAGTAGATATATAAGCAAGTCTACTGTTCTTTCATCAGGACAAGACGCTGAAGATCTTCAAGTTTTTATGACAGCACACAGACCAGCTAATTCCAATTTTAAAGTTTATGGGAAGATAATAAACTCATATGATCCAGGAAAATTTATAGATAGAATTTGGACAAGATTGGTCGAATCTAACGGTACTTCTGCATCATTTAGTTCTTTGACAAACCCACAAGATTATGTAGATGTTAAGTATGATTTACCAGTAAGTAAACTTCTCTTTAGTAATATGCAGAGTTGTTCATGTAATACGACTTCTTTAACTATATCTGTTCCGAATGTTACACAGTTCTTTGCTGGACAGTTTATATATCTATCAAGTCCTGGTCAAGGTGCCTTTAACGTTAGACAGATTATTAATATTCCTAATAATACTACTCTTTCTATTTCATCCTTTCCTTCATTTTCTAATACTGCCAATCTTAATGTTGGTATTATTCCAGGGATAGAAGACAGAACGGCTGCATTCCAGTATGACCAAAATAGCAATATATGTAGATATGTAACAAGTAATGACACATTCTTTGATACATTCAATCAATTTGCAGTTAAGATTGTTCCAATTTCAGACAATCCAGTTGTCTGCCCAACAGTTACAGAATTTAGGTCGGTGGCACTACAGGCAGGTACATGACGCAAATACTTTTTACAACAATTGGATATAATACATGGACAGTACCTTCTGATTGGAATAATAGTAATAATTATTTTGAAGTTATAGCTGGTGGTGGATCTGGAACTAATGAACCTTGTGGCGGTGGTGGAGGCGGTTATGCTAGTTCTAATAATTTAACATGTATTCCTGGACAAACAATTTATATTTTTGTTGGTGATGCTGGAAAATTAAATTTTCAATCTGAAACGGGAGTTGCTGGACAAAATACTTGGATTAATATTATTAGTAATGCTGCACCTACTTTATCTTCTCAGGGAGCGGCAGCTAATGGTGGCGCTGGTGGTTATGCTGGTGGAATTGGACAAGGTGGTGCTGGATTAGTGGGTCAAGTTGTCTACAATGGTGGAAATGGTGTTTCTGATCCTTTTAAAGGTGGTGGCGGCGGTGGTGCTGCTGGTCCTCATGGAAATGGTCTTCCGAGTCCTGTTTCAAATAATCATGCTGATGGTGGCGCTGGTGATGCTGGGTTTGGTGGTGCTGGTGGAATTAATTCATTCAATTACGGTCCTTTAACCAATGGTCAGAATGGACCTAATCATGGTTCTGGTGGAGGCGGTTCTTATGCTAATTTTCCTGGTTTAATAAATCTTGATGGAACTATTAATGATGTGGGTGCTGGTGGTCTTTATGGTGGTGGCGGTGGTGGTAATATATTAGCTCATTGTAAAGGAGGACAAGGCATAGCAAAAATTACTTATGTTCCTACTACTTCATTACCTGCTCTTCCTCCACCACCAGCGGGTTCTCCCCCACCGCCTTGTGTGCCTTCTGGTATTCTTACAGCCACACCAGCACAGATATATTGGGCATATGGTGCCTTTAGTGACTTATGGTCAGGTTCTGCTCATTATGACACAAATTATCAGAAGCTTAATTCGCTGGCTGGTGATAATGATACAGGTGTCTATGATGCTCAGTATAATAATACAACACTTCCATGGTCGTTCCAAAATGAAAAAGAAAACTTTTATACAGATTATCCAAGAATTTGGAAGTCAAGAAGTAACGAATGGGTAGAAGATAACGGCCAGAAATCAGTATGGATGCGCCATAGAGAAATTATTGGTGATATGGATTGTGTGCCTAATATAGACAATCCGTCTGGATATGTAACACTTCTTGGTAATATGTTGTTCATGGACGAACAAACATATGGATGGAGGTTATCTTATTCTAATACTACTGGATATTTTCTTCCAGGAGATATCGTAACACAAACACTTGATAATGTTAATTTTGTATCAGGAACTGTTTATATGATGGACCCAAATTATATCTATGTCAACATTCCTGTTGGTCCTTTTGTTCCTGGTTATTCTGTATATAATGCTTATAATTCAACTGTTAATGCATATGTGACTGCATCAGTAGAAATGAATGAAAAGTATTCAGCTAATGTATTCCCTGGTCAAAGCAGATATATATGTAAGCAGACAGTTCTTCCTTCAAAAGCTGAAGATCTTCAGGCATTTATGACAGCATATAGACCAGCTAACACAAACTTCAAGGTTTATGGTAAGATTATAGCACATGAAGACCCAGACAATTTTAAAGATAAAATCTGGTCTCGTCTTGCTGAAACAAGTAATAGCACAACTTTGTATAGTTCTGGGGTAAATACTACAGATTATATTTCAATGGTGTATGATATGCCACAGGGACAGCTTGTTTTTAGTAATATGGAAAGCTGTTCTTGCAATACAACTTCTCCATATGTGACTGTTCCTACTAATATATACTTTGCTGCTGGAGAATTTGTTTACCTTTCAGATCCTTCAACAGGTGCCTTTAATGTAAGACAGATTGGAACTATGCCAAATAATAGTACTCTTCAGCTTACAACATATCCATCATTTTCTAATACGGCTAACCTTAATGTTGGTGTTATTCCAGGTCTTGAAGATGCACAGGGCGCTTTCCGTTACGACCAAAATAGTAACATAATTAGATACGTAAATGAGAGTGATATTTACTTTGATATGTTTGATAAATTTGCAATAAAAATCGTTCCAATTTCAGATAATCCAGTCATTTGTCCTACTGTCACAGAGTTTAGAGGGGTAGCATTAGCAGCATCATGAGAGAGTATTATAAGATTGTGGGCCACGACGATCTCAGAAGAGATGCTGAGAGCATGGGTATTGTAAATGTTGATAATAATGCCCTAAATAAATTCAGAGAAGAAAGAAAATTGCGACGTACACTCAAGAAGATGGCCCTAGAAAATGCAGAAATAACAGAGTTAAAAAAGGATATGAGCGAGATGAAAGAAATGCTTGCTCTAATTTTAAGTAAGATGGGAAATTAAGTTGGGTATTGCCTTAACGCCTATTTCAAACAATCAGATGTTTGGAACTTGGCTCCAAAGAACAAACGATCTGATTGCTATCATATCTGGAAATGTTTATACTTCAGACGGCACAGCCGGTGGTGCTGTAACATCAGGTAATGCTTTTGCTAATGGTTTCTTTGGCGGTTCTACAATTTGGGCAGGCAATTCGAGCACTAATGTAGTTCTGAATGCGATTTCTATATCTACATCTTTTGGTTTTTCTACTAACTCTGTTGGAGCTTATCATAATACTACATTCTTTGCTAATAGTTTCAATGCCGGTTCTATTGCCAATTCTTCAGGTTTTTATGGCACCACAGCTTCTGTCAACTCTATTACAGTGGCTTCTGTTCTTTCGGTCAATAGCACTGCCGCTAATGTTACTACTCTCACTGCTTCTGCCAATGTTATTGCTAATAATGCACAAATCACTTCGCTCATAACTGTAGGGGCAGGATCTACGATTAATACAACTGCCTATGTAGTAGGGCAGATGATACTTAATACGGCTAATCTGGTGCTCGGCGGAACAGCTTCGGTTCTTAATCAGAATGTATTCATTGCTAATACTTCTGGTAATATATCTATCGGCCCTGTTGGTTTCTCTACATCATGGGGGCTAAGTGCTAATACAACACGTCTATTCGCTAATGGCATAACAGTAAATACGCTCTTTGTCAATACTTCAGCCGTTGGTAATTCTACAGGCTTCTTCACAGCCAATCTTACTTCTAACGCCACTGTTACTGTAGGAAATTCTTCTGTCAATGTAGTCGCCAACTCAACAACTATTACTACAGCCAATGCAGTAGTTACAAATCTATATGTTAATTCTATATCTTCTAATGCAATTACCTCAAATACAACGATTACTGCTGGTAATTCTACTGTAAACTGTGCGATTAATTCTACTACTATGTTTCTCGGCAATTCTACTTACATAGATATATCTGCTAATTCTACAGGTGTTTATACTAATGGTAATATGACTGTTTCTGGTAACTTCTTTGTTTCTGGAAGCACTACTACTACAGGAACAACGACAGGAACAGGCGACTTTATTCCATCTTCAAACGTCTATAATCTTGGTAATACGACAAATAGATGGACATTATGGGCTCTTGCAGCAAACCTTGTCGGTAATGTGTCAATGACGGGTGGCACGAGTACGATTATTATTGGTAATTCTTCAGTTAATGCGACTGTAAATTCAACAGTTTACTCAGCAACTGCTAATAATACGAGCTTTGTTGGCGCGGTCTCTGCGGCGAATATTGTTTCTAATGCTCAGCTTTCAGCTAATTTGACTCCTTATGCGACACAGACACAGCTTCAGAACAATCTTGCTAACTATCCAACTTCTACACAGCTAACAAACAATCTTGCTAATTACCAGACAACAGCCGGTCTGAATGCGAACATAGCTGCCTATCTACCTAATTATACGGGTGTTTTGAATTCGTCTTCGTTGAGCGCGTTAACCTCTATCACAATCGGCAATAGCACGGTCAACACGGTCGCTAACGCCACGGTGTTTAAGGTGGCCAATTCTACCGTAACGTTCTCCTTCGGCGCTCCTACGTCCTCTCAGGTGACGAATGGACAGTATGTCTATACGTCTGCCGGTACATGGTCTCTTCCGCCGACACAGACAGGCAACGTGCTTACGAGCGGCACGACAACGCAGAATATTGATAGCTGGGCAATGGCCTCATTCTATGCCGCCGAATATTTGATTGACGTGGGCGACAATAATGCCAATAACAGAACATTTACAAAGATACTTCTCACACATGATAGTAATAATTCATTTATAACAGAATATTCCACAATAGCAACCAATTCATCAATGGGCGTCTTTGAATCTACTTCTAACTCAACCGTTGTAACACTCAACTTTACGCCAGTATCAACCAACACAACAGTAAGATGGTGTAGGACAATTATATGATGGAAATCTTTTTAACACAAGGCCAAATTGCTTTAGTTGATGATGAAGATTTTGAGCGCATTAATCAATATAAGTGGTGTGCTCAAAAAGGTCGTTATACATATTATGCTAAAAGAACATCTAAAGGCATAAGAATGCATCATGTTATATTAAATTCTGATGAAGAAATTGATCATATAGATGGTAATGGTTTAAATAACCAAAAATATAATTTACGTAAAGCTGATGGTAAGAATGTAGTAAATAGGCAAAAATTTAAAAATTCTACTTCAAAATATAAAGGTGTATTTTGGAATAAAAAGTTAGATAAATGGCAGACTCAAATTAGAGTAAATAAGAAAGCTATCTATCTTGGTCTTTTTGAAGATGATATAGAAGCTGCTAAAGCTTATGATAAAGCTGCTGTTGCTTATTTTAGCGAATTTGCAAAGTTAAACTTCTGTTGAGAGGATACGGCCATCACAACCAAAGCTAATCTTGTCATTAATCAGGGTGATACTTATTCAGTTACTTTAAATTTAACCGATGATATTGGAAGACCATTGGATTTGACTGGATTTACGGCGAGTTCTTCCATGAAAAAGTGGTATACGTCTAATACTGCTCATGTATTTAACGTATCCATAAATACAACAGCGGGCGCAATTACTCTGGAAATGGATGCAAATGTGACTGTTTCTATACCATCTGGGCGTTATGTTTACGATGTAGAATTGACAGACACAACAAATGCTATGAGTCGAATTGTAGAAGGATTAGTGTTCGTAAGTCCGGGAGTGACCGCTGCAAATATCGGTTAAGGGAAAGATGAATGAACACTATCAACGTAGTCGTAGCCCAAAAGAAACCAATTCAGGTATCTACCAATGCGACTGCAAGTGCAATCGTAACGAACAATCCTGTTACCTTGAAGCCGGATACAAACTTTACGGTAGAAAATGTGGGGGTGCAAGAATTAGACCAGTTAATTGACGTTGATATTACTTTAGAACAAGATGGCTCCGTTTTGCAATATAATGCTGCCAACAACAATTATCAAGTCAAGCCTTTGGTAGTTGATGGGGGTGTTTTTTAATAAATAAATAGTATTTAAGCAAAAAGGTATAAGAAGTGGCTAATACTAGAATTCAGATTAAAAGGTCTCAGAATAACCAGACTCCTCCCGCGTTATGGACAGGTGAACTGTGCTATACGCAAAATGGTTCTGGTGCTGGTGGCGTTTCAAATAGTGGCCTTCTTTATATCGGTAGACCTTCTGATAATACTGCTATTGCTATTGGTGGTGTTCTCACCATGGGTGTTACTTCGCCCAATCAGATAATCTCAACTAACTCTACATCATATATTGACCGTATCTTAGCAACGAATGGTAACTTCAACGTAATTAACGTTCCTGGTCAGGGTAATGGTCAGGTCGGTCAGGTTCTAACTTCAAACGGTACAAGCAATCTATACTGGTCATCTCCTGGTGGTGGTGGAACCGTAACACAAGTCTTTGCTGGTAATGGTACTGCAACTAACCCTAATCCGATTACAGGAACTGGTAACGTCTTTGTCGTGGCTAATTCGGGTATCGTTGCTAACGCTACTGGAACATTTGTTAACGCCGCTCCTGCAAGTCTATACTTCATTTCTGGTGCTGTTGCTGATTATTCTATGCATTTTCTTTACGGGGGATTATAATAGATGTTTCATACACCAGCAACGAGATCGGGGCAAAGAAAGCGTCCAGGTTATCAATCTTCGAATAACCAAATTCTTTATAATGGTAATGGGACGATTGTCGGTTCAAGTATCACTTATATTAATGGTGCTCTGACAGGTAATGGTTATGGTCTTACAGTTAATGCTCAGAGCGGTATTGTCTCTAACACTACAGGTGTATTCGCCAATCTTGGTGGTGGTCTTGGTTTTGTTACAGGTGCAATAAATGTTGCCACAACCAACGGTATGGTTGCCAACTCAACTGGTCTTTGGTTAATACCTAATACTGGTATTACTACAAACACATCTGGCATTTTTGGCATTCCTCTTGGTAATAATGGTATTATATCTAATTCAACTGGTCTTTTTGTCAATGCCGACGCTTCTTTTACTGTTAACTCTTTGGGTCTTCATATCAATGCTACGGGCGCATTATCATTCCAAGACTTGACACTGAATGGAAACCTTGCAGTTCTTGGCACATTGACGACCATTAATACTCAGACACTGGCAGTTAATGACAATTTTATTGAAATAGCCGATAACCAAGCTGGTACTACAACATTCACTGATGCAGTGGATATGGGTATCTATGGAACTTGGGGTAATACTCAGGCTTCTACTAAATTCTTTGGTGGTTTGGCAAGACTTCGTGGTTCTGTTGGCTCTACTCCTTCAAACACAAACCCATATTTTGTCTTGTTTGGCGCAAATACTGATATAGCGGCTGGTGGTAATATTACTACTCCTGTTGCTCCTGGTAATACTGGATTTCTACAATCGTTCCTTGTACCATATGGTATAGGTGGAGCTTTTGTTGTTAATGCTACAAATATTAGTATAACTGCTGGTGCATCACAAAGCGTTGCTATTACATCAAATAGTCTTACTTTAACAACAACTCCTCTTGCTGTATCCAATATTGCTGCTGGCACTGATGGACAGGTGCTTCAATTTGCAACGGGTTCTGGGAATCTCTGGGGTATGATTGATGGTGGTACATTTGCTAAGGATACATTTATACTAAATACAAGTAGATTTAACAGATTGAGGAATTTAATGAGATGCGAAAGCGAAAATATGGATTTGTGTACATTTGGTACGATAGAAAATCTAAGAGGTATTATATAGGATGTCATTGGGGAACAGAAAATGATGGTTATATTTGTTCTTCTCGTTGGATGAGAAGAACATACAAAAGAAGACCTCAAGATTTTAAAAGGCGGATATTGTCTCGTGGCGAATTAACAAGAGAAGAATTATATGAAGAAGAGTATAAGTGGCTTTCTTTAATTAAAGATGAAGAATTAGGAAAAAAATATTACAATCTTCAAAATAATAAATTTGGTCATTGGACAGTTAATAACTTAAAAACTATTGGGGAAAAGATATCTGCGGCTCCCAATAGAAAACAAAATATCTCAAAAGCTTTAAAGGAAGGCCAAAACCCAAACATTCTTAAGACAGACCCTGAGGTTAAACAGAAATATATTGATGGCGCTAACAAACAATTCTCAGATCCTGCTAATAGAGAAGCTGTAAAACAGCAGATGCTCTCAAAATGGCAAGATCCAGAATATATCAAAATGCAACAAGAAGCTCATAGTAAACCAAGACCTAATAGACAAGGCAAACCTATCACAAAAATATATAATAAATATGGATATAAAGGTGTTTCTTTTGATAGAGGAAAATATGTAGCAAAAGCTACTATTTCTCTTTCAAATAAAAAAGTATATTTGGGTAGATTTAATACGGCAGAAGAAGCAGGTAAAGCCGTTGAATTATATGAGAAAGGATAGATAAACTATGGCAGGTGATGCTGATTTCGCCAATATGTACATCGAAAAAGTTCTTAATGAGTTAATTGAACTTACTAAGATTAGACTTATGAATGAAACAAGAATTGCTTATCTTGAGAAGCTGAATAATGATTTACTTGCTCAATTACAAGCAGCAGAAGTTAAGAAAACCAAGCACAAATCTAATAGACATACAGAAGCTGATATTTTTTCTGATGGAGAGATACACGCATAATGTCTATTGCCCTCCTTACTTCTGGAACTGTAGCAAAACAAATCATTATCACTAATACTGGTTCTTCTTCTCTTACGCTTCCTACCGATTGGTCTAATACTAATACAATAGAAGTTATTGGTGCTGGTGGTGGTGCTCCTGATTCTTCTAATCCTGGTTCTGCTGGTGGTGGATATGCTAAGATTTATAATTATGCAGCAAATCCTGGTGCTACTTATTGGACTTCTGTTGGAAGTGGTGGTGTGCATGGTCTTGGTTCTGGTGCTGCTATAACTGGTGGTAATACATGGGTTAATTTTCAAGCTGCCGCCGCTCCTACTTCAACAGCTAATGGAGTTATGGCTGTTGGTGGTCAAGGTTCTAATTCAGGACAATCAGGTACTGGTGGTGGAGTTTGGGCAGCTTCCATAGGAACTGTTACTGCAAATGGTGGTAATGGAGGTACTGGTGATAATTTTGGCGGCGGTGGTGGTGGTGGCGCTGGTGGTCCTTATGGAGTTGGCGCAAATGGTGGCGGTCCTACTTTAGGTGGTGGCGGCGGTAATGGTGGTGGTGCTGCATCTGGTGGGACTATCGGCGTTTCACTTGGTACATCTAATGGTGGTGCTGGCGGTGCATGGAAAGGGCAAGGTTC
>AP72_2010_repI_A01DRAFT_1000031_pt1 | contig 18481 bp, 15 predicted proteins | sample AmaPasreplicIA01_FD_9191 | JGI IMG/M metagenome (IMG submission 9191) | reverse complement strand
TAAGAGACACGGAGACGAGGAGACTCGGAGACGCGGAGACTGCTTAATCTCCGCGTCTCCGCGTCTGTGTGTCGCCGCGTCTCAGAGCGGCTTTTCGCTAATCGAACTCGTCATTACCGTCTCGGTGCTCGCAATTCTGACGCTCGGTGTCGTGCCGGTCGCGCGCGTCGCGGTAAAGCGGCAGAAAGAACAACAATTGCGCGAGGCTTTGCGCGAAATGCGTGAAGCCATCGATCAATTTCATCGTGAAGCCTTGGCCGGCGCGCAAATTCAGATCCAGGCGCAGCCGGGCGCGACCACAGGCACAGGTCAGCCGGCAGGGCCTTCGGGACAACCTTCGCAACCTGGAAATCAACCAGGTGGCGGACCGAATCCGTTCTCCGACCCGCGCGTCCGCGTGGCTATTACCGATACGACCATCTTTACGGCTGACAATCCCGACCGTTATCCGCCGGATTTGGATACCCTGGTAAAGGGCGTCAATGTGTTGCCGATTGCGGCCGCCGGCGGTTTAGGCCGACGTGGCAATATGAATTACACCGCTACCGAAGCCGCAACTGAAGATTCGCAACAGCCAAAGATTAAGGTTTATCTGCGCCACATTCCGGTCGATCCAATGACCGGCAAAGCTGATTGGGATTTTCGTTCGTGTTATGACACCGCAGATTCGGGCTCGTGGGGCGGGGAGAACATATTCGACGTCCATTCCAAGAGTGACGCCGTCGCTTTAAATGGAGAGAAGTATCGTGACTGGTAAGCGCAGTGGGCAGAAGGCAACAAGCTACAGGCGGATAGGTAACTGCTTGGTCGTCACCGCTCTCGGATTCACACTCCTCGAGTTAATGATTGTGATCTCGATCATTATCATTCTCGCGGCGGTGGCCCTGCCGCAATATCATAAGACGATCATGCACGCGCGCGAGACCGTGCTCAAGGACGATCTCGTGAATATGCGCAAACTGATTGATGAATATGCCGCCGATAAAGGAAAGCTGCCCCAGTCGGTGGACGATCTGGTGAGCGCCGGATACATGCGGCAAAAACCGAAAGATCCCATTACCGAGGCGGATGACTGGAGTCCCCAGATGGGAGATGATCCATATACCGGAGACCAGGGCATGATTGACGTGCATAGTTCCTCCAGCGAAGTTTCAACTGAAGGCACTCCGTATAGCGAATGGTAATGTCAGTAAAACTGTATTTTGTGCTTTGATCTTTGTACTTTGACCTTTAGCGTTTCGCTCGCAAGCACGCGCCGCTGGTAGGATGTCAAAGTACAAAGCGCAAAGTACCTTGAGTGATGCCACGTTCTCCGCTTCACAAATTAGTCAGGCCGCGTTTTCCTTCGACCGCAGTTGGCATCGAAAGTAACGCCGCATCGATCGTGCAGTTGGATCGGGCGCGTGGTGGTTTTGTAGTGAAGCGGGCAGCTTCGATTGATTTCCCTGCGGGCCTGATCCAGCCCAGTTTCGATCAGCCAAATCTTAGCGATCCAAAAGAAGTCGCGCGTGCCTTGTCCGATTTGGCCACCGGCGCCGGACTTTTGCGACAGCGCAAATTTTCCGCTTCATTGCCCGAGGCCTCCACCCGATCTGCCATCCTGACACTCGAAGGCGCGTCAGGCTCGCGGCGCGAAAGTCAGGAAGTGTTTGAATGGAAGATTGAGCGCAGCTTTGGCGCGCCGCTCTCAGAATTAAGAATCTCGCGTGAGCAGATGTCACCCGACGCCCAACGCCAAACACGGTATTTGGTGAACGCGATTCGAGTTGAAGTTCTTTCTGAGTATGAATCAGTTTTTCGCGCGCTGGGTTGGCATGTCGGTTTAATCCTTCCGCGGCATACCGGCGAAGAGCAGTGGCTCCGCAACGGCAAACGCGGCGACGGCTTGTTATTGACAGCCCATGAGCAGGGGTTCACGACCGTGTTGATGCGCGGTGAAAAGCCTCTGGCGGTCCGCTCCGTGTTGTGCGAGCCCTCGGAAGCGGACGACGAACTGCACCGAATTCTTCTGTTTTATCGCGACCGGGCGGGAACCCCTGACAAGTCCACGGCTGTCGAGCGCCTGCTGGTGGTCGGTGAGCACCTCGACAAAAAACGCGTGGCGGGTATCGCTCAGGAAACCCTGGGCATGGAGCTCAGGCCCTTGAATGCCGGCGATGTGGGATTGCTGGTTCCGAGTGCTAATCTGGATTTCGATGCTATCGCTGCTCCGGCTGGACTCGCCCGCATGGCCTGGTGACGCGATGAGGTCAGTACCGGGAGCGGTAGCGACCGGGTAACTCTCAGTTAATTTGATCTTCACCAGAGAAGACCCGGTCGCTACCGCTCCCGGTACTGACTTCATGGCGGACATTATCTTAATCCCCGGCTGAAACTTTCCAGTCAGCACGCGCGTAAAATTGCAGCAAGCTTTTATGAGCACAGCCGACTCTATCGCCAGACTGACCCGCCTTGCAGACGGTGAACTCGTGCAAACTGCCGTCGCCGGCCGCGAGACATCGTTCGAAGAGTTGGTCCGTCGTTACCAAAGGCCAATCGCCGCCTACGTCTATCGCATGGTTGGAGATTATGACGCTTCGCTCGATCTGACCCAGGAAGTCTTTATCAAAGTTTATAACTCGCTCAGTCGTTACCGGTCTGAATTTAAGTTCTCGACCTGGATCTACAAGATCGCTCACAATGCGGCCATTGATCACCTGCGCCGCCACGCCGTGCGCGAACACGCTTTGACCGGCAGTGTCGAAGGCGAGCAGCGGGAAGTAGNCATCGAAAGCCGCAGGCTGACGCCGGAGCAGGAGAGCGAACGGAAAGAACGTCGTTCGGAAATCGAGTCCGTAGTGCAACTGTTACCGCCGTCTTACCGCGAGCTGATCGTGCTCAGGCATTCTCATGACCTGAGCTACGACGAAATTGCGGAAGTGACCGGTTTGCCGCTGGGGACCGTTAAGAACCGCCTGTTTCGCGCCCGCGAAGCGATGCGTGAGTTGCTGGTCGACAGGGGAATCAAAAGCGCGTGACGCCAGCAGTGGAAGACATGCTGAATAGCAGCTGCGAACTCGAAGATGTTGCCGCTTACGTTGACGGCGAGTTGGGCGGCGCCGCGCTGGCTCGGTTTGAGCAACATCTAAAGGAGTGCCGCGCTTGCGCGCATGAATTGCGGCTGCAGCGCCAGCTGTTGTGTACGCTCGAAGTCGCCTTCAATGATCAGACAGCGTTTGCGCTACCGAATAATTTTGCCAGGGTAGTTACGGCGCGCGCGGAAAGCGATCTGAGCGGCATGCGCAATCGTAAGGAACGCAGACGCGCGCTCCAGCTATGCGCAGTCCTGGCGCTGGTGGCCTTTGGTCTGCTGGGCGCGGCGACCCGCACGGTGGTGCTCGATCCGTTGCGCTCGTTCTTTCGCACCGCCCGTGTNTTATTCGATCTTGTCTGGCAGGCGATGTCACAGGCCGGCACCAGCGCGCTGGTGCTAATCCGCGTAACCAGCCGCGCGCTGCTGCTTACTCAAACCGGTTCACGATTTCTTCTGGTGCTCGCGTTTCTCTTATCTATTTCCTTTCTCTCCTTGCTGATAGTTAAGTACCATCGCGCGCAAATCATTGAATAGGAGCCGTCCCGTTCAATGGTTGCTGCTCGAGTTCTGCCACCCATCTCACCGCCAGTTCCGGCCATTTCGCTCCACCTGAAACGAATCACCGGCCTGGTGGGAATCTTGTTGTGCGCCGTGTTTGCGGCAATCGCTCAGCCCGCCAATGATGATCATCCAGGTGATCCTCAGGCGCGTGTCATCGATGGCGTGGTCAACACCACGGTCTTCGGCATGGGGCAATCGATTCGCATAACCGGAACTGTAAAAGAGGGCGCCATCTCGTTTGGCGGGGATGTAATTGTCGAAGGATCAGTCGATGGCGACGTGGCGGCGATTGGTGGATCCGTGATTCAGCGTGAAGGCGCCCGCATTGGTGGCGACGTGATCGTGCTGGGAGGAATCTATCATCACAACAAAGCCGCGCCTGATCGAGATCCGAAAAGTGTCACGATCATGTACGCCGGCTATGAAGACCAGTTGCGCCAGCTGATGCGCGACCCGTTCTCTCTGCTGCACCCGCAACTGTCCGCAGTGTTTTTCGGTACCAGATTATTGGCAATTCTCATCTGGTTTGTGATCGCCATGGCCCTGACCGCAGCGGTACCAAACTCGATAAGCCGCGCCGTTACGCGCTTGCAGTTGACGAGCGTAAAAGTGGGGCTGATCGGCTTAATCGGGTCGGTGGCGATAACACTGGGCGTGCTGGGAAGTCTGTGGTTGTTGCCCTCCGTTTTTGGCGCAGCGATTTCTGTGATGGCCCTGTTGCTGGCGCTGGTCGCTACGGTCTTTGGGCGCGTAGTCATCTTCGCCGCTACCGGCCGTTGGTTGCAGCGAAGGTTCTGGCCTCGACTGCAATCAGATGCGGTGATGCTGTTATTTGGGGTCGGCTTCTGGATCATTTTGTCCTCAATTCCGTATATTTGGCCTTTCGTCCAGGCGGGCCTGCTCGTGGCCAGCCTGGGTATCGCATTGACAGCGCGCTATCGCGTCAGCTGGAAAAGGACCGAAACGAGCCAGCGCTCAACGTGACTCGGACCTTTCGCAAACATCTGAGCGTGGAGACATCGCAACCGACAGATGATGTTCTGGTCGCCGCGGCGGCGGCTGGAGACGAGGGTGCATTCGAACAACTGTTCGAGCGCCATCGCCGCCAGGTCGCGCGCGTCGCCAGTCGCTTCTTTGCGCAGCGCGAACAGATTGAAGAAATCATTCAGGACAGTTTTACCAAGGCATATTTTGCGCTCGGCAGTTATCACGGGACGCATGCCGCTTCGTTTAAGGCGTGGCTCGCGCAGATTGCGATAAACTGTTGCTACGATCACCTCAGGCGCGCGCGGCGCCGTCCGGAGCAGGGTTTTGGCGATATTGAAGAGAGCGAGGCGCAGGAGTTTGCGGCCCAGTTGCGCTCGCCGCCGCGCGATGTGGAAACTGAACTCGTCTCGCGCGACCTGGCGGCGAAGCTCCTCTCACGCCTAAGCGCGGAAGATCGGTTGGTATTGACTCTGCTCGACGTGGAAGGATTTTCGGTCGCCGAAATTGCGGAAGTGACAAAGTGGTCGATCTCAAAAGTAAAGGTGCGGGCGCATCGGGCGCGGGCGAATCTGCGGCGGGTGCTGCAACGGTACCTCTAAAGTGGGTATTTGGGCGGGTTCGTTGCCAGACGGAAACAGGTGCAAACAGTCGAGAATTCTTGTAACTTATGGTGGTTCTTAATCGTCTTTCGAAGGTGAGCGCGGCAAACCGAGGGCCGCAGGAGACGCCAAAATGTTGAGGTCAAACCCCCTGCAAAACGAGGAGCTGGATCGAGCAGGAAAGCTCGTCCTGAAGGCGGCGACTGCCAGCGAAACCGACGTGGAAGCGGCTGCGACTTCACCTTTTCTGTTTACGCGCGTGCGCGCTGCAATTGCTGAAGAAAAGCGGCAACGCGAGGATGCCGGCGGCTGGGTCTCGATGATCCGGATTGCCTGGCGCGCAGTTCCGGCAATGGCCCTAATCGCGCTTCTGGCAGCGGTACTTACTGTCTGGTCCGATCAATCCGCGGTAGTAACGCAAACGGATGACGAGCCATTGATCGGCGCACTCGACCCCGGGGTCGAGAACACGGTGCTTACCAGCCGGAATGGTCTGACACGCGAGGAAGTATTCAATATTGTCGTCGATCGTAATTACGGGGCAAACGGGAAATGACAACGCAAGGTCACACAACATTTAAGATCTGGCTCGTGCTGGTGGTGGTATTTGTTCTCGGATCTGTTACGGGCGCCGCGATAACCGGTTTCTATCATGCGATGGCGCATACCACTCATTCGTCCCCCCGTGAACGGATGGAGAAGCTGCGCCGCGACTTGAATCTGACTGACGAGCAGATGAAGTCGGTGAGCGCCATCCTGGACGAGACTCGTAACGAATATAAACAGCTTAAAACCGAATTGAAGCCGCGCTTTGACGAGCCGCGGCAAAAGGCGCGCACCAGAATTCGCGCTTTGCTATCGCCCGAGCAACAACAAAAATTTGACGCTATGGTCGCCCAGCAGGACGCCGAGCGCGAGGGCGATCAAAAGAAGCAGCGTTAATATTCATAATTTCGGACTTCGCCTCATTCTGCGGCATCCATCTGCTTCGCATCTTTAATTTTTTGCAACCATCGCGTTTAGTGGGGCGTACATAATGAAAACTTTCCAAAGTCACAGGGATAAGACCGTGCGCACATTATCGATTTTATTTTCAAGTTTGATTCTCGTGGCCTCAACGGTTGCCGTTTCGGCACAGACAGCGGATCCAGCCATAAAGCCTACACTTGTTTCTGGCAAGGTGAGCGAAATCAACGCCTCGGCCGGCCAGATCACGATCAAGACGGCAGCCGGATCAGTCGTGGTCGCCAACGTGAATGAAAAGACTACGTACACGCGGATGCCGCCGGGCGAAACGGATCCCACCAAAGCCGAGCAGACATCGCTGACCGAGATCACCGTTGGTGACGGCGTCGTGGCGCGTGGGTATGTGGCGGCTGATCAGAAGTCGGTTCCCGCGCAGCGAATCATCGTCGTCAGCCAGTCAGAGATTGCCAAGAAGGGCGCAGCGGAAAAACAGGCGTGGGCGCGGGGCGCGAAGGGGATTGTGGGCTCAGTCAATCCTTCAACCAAAGAAGTTACCGTCACCAGTCGGTCGCTTAACGGTACGGCCCAGTCGGTCATCGTCGCGGTGGACAAAGCGAAGATTAAGCGCTATCCACCCGACTCGATTCCCAAGTACACGAACGCGACGGCGGCGAACTTTGAAGATATCAAAGTCGGCGATCAGTTCAATGCCAAGGGCACAAAGTCGGAGGACGGCACGCACCTGGCCGCTGAAGAAGTTTTGTTTGGCACGTTCAAGATCGCGGGTGGCACCGTCACCGCCATTGACGTTGCGAAAAACGAAGTGAAGATAAACGATCTCACCACCAAGAAGCCGTTGACCGTCATATTCAAGCCCGACACGATCATTCGTCGTCTGCCGCAAGGTATGGCGATGGCGTTTGGCGGCGGTCCGGGCGGCCCGGGCGGNGGTGGCCCTGGCGGTCCCGCGGGTGGTCAGGGTCGTCCGCCGGGCGGTGAAGGGCAGGCCGCGCAGGGACAAAGACCTCAGGGTGGCCCGGGTGGGCCCGGTGGTCCGGGAGGGCCCGGCCGCATGGGTGGCAGAAGTATGGCGGACCTGCTCGAGCAATGGCCGACGATCTCACTCAACGACCTGAAAGTCGGCGACACGATTTTGATGTCGAGTCTTCCCGGAGCGGATCCCACACAGCTGACGGCGATCCAACTGGTTACCGGCGCCGAGACGCTGCTGGCCATGGCCGCGGCGCGTCAACAACAAGGTGGCGGCGGACGCCAACAGGGAGGCGTCGACCTCAACGGAAGCTTCGGCGGTATGTTTGGCGGCGTTGGAGGCCCGTGATTAATTTTCTCTGATCTCGCAGTCTTGGGTTTCAGAGCAACCGCGTAGAGCGAAATGGATCTTCCCCCCAATCGCGCGCGGTTGTTTTCTAATTGAGAAGAGCTAAAAGATGAATATTCGAAAGTTAATAACCCCCATTGTGTGCGTCGCTTTAGTCGCCGCATTCTCAGTTTCAGTTTTCGCCCAGGGCCGCGCCACTCTGCGCGGCTCGATCAGCGATGAATTCGGCGCCACGATTGTGGGCGCCACCGTTACTTTGACCGACGCGAACGGCGTGGCTAAGACCGCGACGACCAGCGCCGACGGCGCGTATTCGTTTACCAATCTGGCTCCCGGTCATTACAAGATTCACGCCGCCGCGACCGGTTTCGCGGCCACCGAGGATGCTGACGTTGACGTGGCTGCCGGCCGTCGCGAGCCCCTGAATCTCACGCTGAAAATTGCCACGATTGAGACCACCGTAAAGGTAAACGCCGACAATCCCGTCAGTACGGATGCAAACAACAATGCGAACCAGCAGGTCATCAGCGGTAAAGATCTCGATGCGCTGCCGGATGATCCGGATGATTTAGCGGCCGCGTTGCAGGCGCTGGCCGGACCGTCAATGGGTCCGAACGGCGGCCAAATCTTCATTGATGGATTTTCCGGTGGGAACTTGCCGCCGAAAGAAGCTATCCGCGAGATTCGCATCAATCAGAATCCCTTTTCGCCGGAAAATGATCAGCCCTCGGCGCGCATCGATATCCTGACCCGCCCCGGTACTGACAAGCTCCGCGGCAGCGCTTCATTCAATTTCACTGACGAGAGTCTGAATACGCGCAATCCCTTTGCGGTCAGATCCAGCAAGCGTGCGCCTTATCAACAAAGACAAATCAGCGGCAGCCTCAGCGGTCCGATCGTTAAGAAGAAGGCGTCGTTCTTCCTCGAACTGAATCACAATGAGACGGATGATAACGCGCTAATTAATGCCACTGTGCTCGACTCAAACTTCAACCCCGTTTTCGTCGGGCAGGCGTTGGTGCAGCCTACGCGCGTTACAAACTTCGGGCCGCGCTTCGATTACGCCATCAACTCGAAGAACACCTTGATCGCCCGCTACAACTATTTTCATACCACGAATATCGGCGGGCTGGGCGGTTTCAACCTCATCTCGCGTAGTTATCCTACCGAATCGACCAACCACAACCTTCAGTTGACCGAGACGGCCGTCATCAACGCGTTCACGATTAACGAAACGCGCTTTCAGTATTCGCATAATCACAGTTTGCAAAACGGCAACAGCACCATTCCTACTCTCAACGTCAGCAGCTCGTTCGTGGGCGGTGGTTCGCAAGTGGGCCAGGCTCAGAACACCAATCAGCGTTGGGAGCTGAACAACTTCACGCAGATCCAGCACGGCATGCACACGTTCAAGTTTGGCGGCCGCATTCGCGGAGTGAAGATTGACGACACCAGCCCCAACAACTTTGGCGGCAATTGGGTTTTTACCGGCGGTTTCGGACCACAGCTTGACGCGAGCAATAACCCAATCGCCGGCACGAATATCGTGCTTAGCAGTCTGGATCGCTATAAACGAACGGTGCTTTTTCAACAGAATGGTTTGAGCGCTGCGCAGCAGGCTTTTTGCGGCGCCGGCGTGGCTTTGAACGATTGTATCCGTTTGCTTGGTGGCGGCGCGGCCCAGTTCAGTATCAATCAGGGAAATCCGCTGGCGGCAGTTTCGCAGACCGATATTGGCGTCTATTGGCAGGACGATTGGCGGATGCGGCCGAATTTCACTTTCAGTTACGGCATCCGCTACGAAAACCAGACGAACGCCAACAGCCATTTCAACTTTGCGCCGCGTTTTGCGTTTGCCTGGTCGCCGGGTGCGGCCAATTCAACCAAACCGCCTAAGACTGTCATTCGTGGCGGCGCGGGAATTTTCTACCAACGGTTTAGTGAAAGCTACACGCTGGTTACCGAGCGCTTCAACGGCGAAACCCAGCAGCAGTTTGTGGTGCCTGAGCCATTCACCAATGCTGCTCCGCCGACGCTGGCCCAAATCGCAGCATCGCGAGCAGTCTATGACTTATTGAACAGTTTCCGTTGCACGACCGGTGGTCCCACAAACTGCGTAGCGACATTGCCGAGCTTGACCGGCTTCAATCCACAACAGCAGGCGATCTTTCAAGTTGCTTCGAATATACAGGCGCCGGCCATGTACTTGCTCGGCGGCCAGGTCGAACACCAATTGCCCAAAAACATCACCGCCTTCGTTGGTCTCTCCGGTGTTCGCATGCTGCATCTGCCGCGCATTCGCGACATCAACGCGCCATTGCCGGGAACAATCAGTTCCCTAACACCGCAAGGCATCAGGCCTAACCCAAACCTTGGCGACGTGAATCAATACGAAACGAGCGCCAAGATGCGTCAGATACAGATGTTCGTCGGCTTCAACAGTCGCTTGAATCCGAACCTTTCGTTCTCGGGCAATTACAGCCTGAGTAAGACGATGAACGATGCGGACTTCGGCGGTTTTCCGGTGAACTCTTACGACCTTTCGGGTGAGTGGGGACGCTCCTCAAACGACATCCGGCACCGGTTTTCGCTGTTCGGTACGTATTACGCGCCGAAGTTGTGGAAGCTTTCCTTCAACCCGTTTGTTGTGATCAATTCAGGAGCGCCGTTCAATATCACGACCGGGACAGATACAAATCTCGACCGCCAGTACAACGAGCGGCCGACCTTCGCCCAGCTTAATGCTTTCTGCACGAGAGTGCCGGATCGCTGCACCAGTTTCGACTACTCACGAACTGACAACGTGATCATCCCGCGCAACTACGGCAATAGTACCGGGTCGGTCTCGGTGAATTTAAGAATCAGCCGCACCTTCGGGTTTGGCGGCGAAGCTCGTAGCGCTGCAAACTCACAGAAGAACCAACAACAGCAACAGGGCTCTAACGATGGCGGCCGGCGCGGAAACAATAGCGGGGCCGGCGGCATGGCCAACAAGATGGGCGCTGTGATGGGCGGCGGCGGTGGTCCCGGCGGTGGCGGCAGTGGCCCGCGCGGTGGCGGCGGTGGCGGTGGCGGTCCGCAAATGATGACCATGGGCGGTCCGGGCGGAGCGCCAGGCACTGCGAAATATAACCTGACGTTTTCAATCAACGCCAACAACATTTTCAACCGCGTGAATTTCGCGCCGCCGGTCGGTAATCTCACTTCGCCGAGTTTCGGCCAGCCGCTTTCCACCAGTGGTGGCGGCTTTGGTCCATTCGGCGGCGGCGGCAGCGCCAGCGGTCCCAATCGCAAAATTTACCTCAACGTGCGCTTTACTTTCTGAACTTTCACGCCTTCAGAGCGTATAGCCTTCCGTAACAGAGCGGAAATCGCAACTCAGGTCGCCAAAACCTGAGTTGCGGATATCCGTACCAGAGCTTGTTAACGATCGGCGTGCTCTGCGCGTCATTAACTGAACGTTCCGGAATCAGCTTCTCCATATCAATCCGATAACGAAGGGAGCGCCCTATGAAGCCATACGCTCTGAGTCTCGGACTCTTACTCACGATCTTCGCCTCGCCGGCCTGGGCTCAAAAGACCGATCCCCCAAAAACAGACGGGGACGCCAAAGCCGAAACCAAAACAATTGCTCCCGCCCCGGCAATTACGGATAAAAGCACGCCTCAGGAACTGGCGCGCGCGGCCCTGGCGGCGATGGGCGGCGATAACTTCAAGAAACTGAAGAGCAGTTTCGTGACTGGCAGCGCGAGTCTCTACGCGCCGAACCAGGCACAATCGATTCCGGCAAACTTCGCGATCGCCTCGGCCGGCGACAAGGTGCGAGTGGATATTAACGCCGGACAGATTGGCACGTTTAAGCAAATTTATGATGGGCAGCGATCGTTTAGCAGCATTCCCGGTGTTGAAATCCCGCCGCCCAGCAAGTTTGGTTTGCCGCTGCTGGGCAAAATAGATCAGCCCGGATACACCCTCTCGGCCATTCCTGACAAGAAGAAGTTGCGCGGTTTTCGCATTGCGGACGCCGACGGCAATACCACAGACTTTTATCTCGATCCGGCGACAGCCCGAGTGACCGAATACGTGATCCCTTATCAGGGCTACACATTCGGCTCGACCATCTCAAAGTTTCGCGAAGTCGATGGCGTGCTGGTACCAACCAACTTTACGCAACGTTTCGAAATGGGCGGCGGAGGCGGCGCGTATTTCGCCGAATATAAAGTCAAGGAAGTGAAGCTCAATCAACCGATTGGCGACGATGTATTCGTGATTCAGTAGTTCTGAAAGAAGTGAATTCTTAGCTGAACCTGAGCGCGAAACTCACACTGTGTGACGGAAGTAGTGAGATTGATAAAAGGAGATTCCTGAGCCGAAGGTTCTCCGATCGGCGGGTGAATAAACCAAGGCGGCGCCGGAGTGTTCGGTTCCTGGCGCCGCCTGCGCGATGGTGGGAGTCATTTCGGTCTTCAGGTGCCGGTAGCGGCGATTGGCAATGAGGACACGTCCATTCCGGTGTGCTTGGCAACCTCCATGGCGATCTCAGAGATGCGATCGACTGAGAAGGGCTTGCTGACTACCCAATTGACCCTGGCGAGTTCCTGCTCGTTCGAGCTAACTGATTCTCCCCAACCCGTGATTACTGCCAACGGAATCGCGTCGTCACGCTCACGGATGGCTCGAGCCAATTCCCATCCGCTCATTCCCGGCATGCCTACGTCAGTGAAAACAGCTTTGAATCGCTTGTCTTCAAACTCCTTTAATGCCTGTTCGCCGTTTTCGGCGGTTGTGACTTCGTATCCCTCACTCTCGAGAATGTCGACCAATAACTCGCGGACGCATTCTTCATCGTCGACAATCAGGATCGAGGGTTTAGTGGATTTGCGCACAAGTCGCAGGCGCGCGACGTCAGGTGTCATTGGCTCGGCTTTCATTGCAGCTTCTGCTTTGGGAAGCGTAATCCGGAACGTGGTTCCTTCACCCACCTCGGAATCGATATCGACTGAACCGCCGTGTCGTTGGATGATTCCATAACAAACAGCCAGGCCCAATCCCATGCCGGCTTCGCCTTTGGTGGTGAAGAATGGGTCAAACACTCGAGAACAAGTTTCTTCACTCATGCCGATACCGGTGTCGCTCACTGCAATCCGGATCTTTTCGCCCACTTCATCAGCCGACAAAGTGAGACGTCCGCCCTGCGGCATGGCGTCAACAGCATTGAAGACCATGTTGACAAGCACTTCGCGCAGCTCGGATGGGTCACCCAGCACGAGGGCATTGGTATTAATCTGTAGATTGAGATTTATGTGGACATTGCTCGCCTGAGCGCGGTCCTTCCAACGGGGACGGGTGATCTCGTTCACATCAATCAGCAACTGATCGACGGCGACAGGTTCAAAATCATGGTCGCGCCGTTGGCGCGCAAAATCCTGAATCCGCTTCACCGTGCCCGCGCCGTCGTTGGCCGATTTAACAATGATTTCCAGCCCTCGGCGCGTTTCATCATCTTCGACCTTCCGCAGCATCAGTTGGGCGCGGCCCAGGATGGCTGCGAGTGTGTTGTTGAAATCATGCGCCACACCCGAAGCGAGTTCGCCCAAAGCCGACATCTTTTCAACCTGCGAGAACTGTTTACGAATGCGTTCCTGCTCGGCCACATAGAGCGAAAGCTCCTGGAAGTGTTGCCGGGCTTGCTCGGCCTTGTCAGATGAGGCTTGTACATTCTGCAGATAGGTTTTGTAAGTTACGTAGATAATCGCCACGATAGGCGAAACCATCAGTAACGTGTAGATCGACAAGCCGCCGATAAACCGCGCGCTGATGGCCGCAATCGAAGCCCCAGCCAGATAAGTTACCGAAGTCCAGAGATAGTGACTGCGCCAGGTGTCCCAGACCGGGCGGCTCGTCTTTAACGCGGTATAGACTGCCACCAGTCCTGAGTTTCCAGCATACTGCACGATGGCCATGACACAGACCGCGGCAAAAGATAAGTGCGGTAATCCCAATTGATAAATGCCGCGAATCGATCCGAAGCTGAGGCGCAGAACGATTGTCGTTAGGAAGGTAGAACAAACCATCTGCGCGGTATTAAAGAGCAGTACTCTCGCCTTACGGCTGACGTGGATTGAAGAGCCGAGTCCGTCAAGTGCCGCGACGACGATGCCAGCTTCGGGGCCGTATAGCAGCAGGGTGAGAAAGATGATGGTGTCTGAGACCGTGATTTCGCCGTCTACCCGCGGGATCTTGATGCTCAACCGCGAGGCAACCGTGATAGTTATGCCGGCGAGAAACAGAAAGGGCCAATCCAGCGGCTGCCCGTGCAGGAGAATCAGCGAATACACCAGGATCACGCCACCCACGGCGACCATGCTGTAGAGAAACGGTCTGTAGTACCGATGATTCATCGAGGTTACTTATCTTTGGATTACGCAGGAGTCGCGGTCTGCAGGTAGAGGCTGTCGTAGTACTCGCGGAGAGTGTAGCCAGCCTTACTATAACATTTCTGCGCCGAGTGGTTGCGAAGATTTGCGAACAAGCAAACCGAATCAGCCTGGCCCAGCAACTCATTCGTCATCTGCGCCAGACAATGGGCGCCGAATCCCTGGCCACGTTGGTTGGTTCCTACATAGATTCCCTCGAGATATATCACCTCAGGCGTCTCAGCTACGACGTCAGCTTTGAACTGCAGTTGGTTGTCCTGGGTGACGACCCAAACCCGACCGTTTTCAATTCGCCGGGCGCATCTTTCGCGAAAGCCTTCCGGATCTTTTTCCAGGGGGTTTACGCCGCTCTCGTCAAAGGCCAGTTGCGCATGCACGGGAATCACTAAATCTAGATCGCCGCTGGTGGCCACGCGCAGGCCGCGAATCTGTTCCGGTAGCGAAATCGGTTGATTGCGCTCCATTAACAGTTGGCGGTTCAACAAACGGGGCGTCGGCCCGCCGTGCGAATAGGAGTCGAGGAATTTGCCGACTTTCGTCCATTCGCCGAGCACGGTTTGCGCATCGTGGCAGGCTTGAGCCAGCTTCGCGAATGACCTCATCGCCGCGTCGCTATTGGTTTCGAGCAGAATCAGGTGACCAATCAGGGCGACTCCTTCCATGGCGCCGAATGCATTGCGATACGCGTAATACTCGCCACGGTTGGCCGGCGATGCTATACCGTTCTCGCGAATGAAGCTCGCCATGATAAAGGTGTTCAGCGGCCGACGTGACAGGAAGTCGAGAACTTCCGGGGCGTCACTGTTCGTCAGCTTTTGCACACCTTGCGGCTGCAGCTGTTCTGGTCTGGGGTTTGATGTGAGTTCCAACATGATTAACCTCGCTTCGTAAGGTCCTATGGTGTTATCCCTGTTCAATAGTTAGCAGACACTGTTAGTAAGACAGGCAGTCCGTTCCGTCATCGGGAACAATGTTGTCCTGGAGCATGTCCTCTCCGCCGGTCATAGCGGATTGAGCCGCTACGATCATGTCGCTGACAACGACGCCGTCACTTATAACGACTCCGTCGCTCACGACTACGCCGTCAGAGATGATGACGCCGTCGCTAAGGCTGTCGCTGACAATCACGCCAAAATCGAACGCACTTGCTCCGGTACCCAACTCGAGACCGTCACTTACAACGACCCCGTCGCTGATGACGACTCCGTCACTCGCGATCACGCCGTCAGAGATGACAACGCCATCGGAGACGACAACGCCGTCGGAGATAACTACTCCGTCGCTAACTATTACACCGCCACTAATATCAACCGTGTCGCTGACGATGGCTCCCAACGCGTAGACAGGCTGGTATTTCGTGATCAGGCTGGTCCCCCTGGCCCAATGCTGGCCAAGAATGATGCCCTGGGACCAATTGAAGGTATAACCACAAATCGTTGAGCTCGGGGTCGGAGGTGTCGAGGTTTTCAGTAACGCTCCACCCACGGGCTTGACTGAGACTAAATCTGTACGCACAGCACGCGCTAATCTGACCGCGCCTTCGATATTCACTTCGCCGGCTCCCTGCTCAAGCATGTTGAAGTTGGCGAGCGGTTGAGCCGTGTACATCAGGATGGCCTTCACCATGTTCGGGGTCAGATTCGGGTTGGCTTGCAGTAACAGGGCTGCGGCTCCGGCTACGACGGGCGTAGACATCGACGTACCGCTGAGATACATCTGGTCGCGCGTATCAGCCCCGCTCACGGATGCATCAAGTTGCGGATTCTGGCTGACCAGCAGGTTGTTTGGAGACTTCGCTTCAACGATCTTATTTCCGGGGGCGACCATGTCCGGTTTCATTAAGTGGTCGTAATGCTTGACGCCATTTGCATCCGTCGAAAAGCTGCGGGTCGGGCCGCGTGAACTGTAAGTCGCAATAGTGTCGTCGCCGCGGCCGTCGGTGCCGAACGAATTGGCGGCTCCGACAGTAATCGCCGACGGTTCGTTACCGGGGCAGTGAATAAGTCCATAAATCTTCTGGCCGGCTGCATTTTTGCCGTTGTTACCAGCAGCGCAGCAGACGACGACGCCGGCGTTGACCAGCGCGCGCACGGCTTTGCAAAGCGGGTCGTCGCGGTATGAATCAACCGCCGGAGTGCCGAGACTCATATTCACTACGCGAATGTTGAATAACTGGCGGTTCGCGAGCACCCAATTGAGTGCGGCCAGAATACCGGAAACGGTTCCCGTCCCCTGAGAATTCAGCACCCGAAGATTGACCAGGTTCGCATTCGGAGCGATGCCCAGATAAGCGGCATTCGAAACCCGGCCGTTGCCGGCGGCTATCGAGGCGACGTGGCTGCCGTGACCATATGGGTCGTCGGTACGGTTTTCACCAGTGAAGTCTTTGCTGTAAACAACGCGGACGTTGTTCCCCTTGTCGAAGAAGTTGGTGTGCGCCTGGTAAAGGCCTGAATCCATAATCGCAATCCCAATACCAGTGCCATCCACACCCGGAGTAACGGAGGTGGTTGTCACCTGCACACCCAGGGAGTTGGTGGTCGTGGTCGTCGTGGTAACCGGATTCCGAACCAGGTCTGCACCGGTCGTGGCCGACAAATGGCCCGTCGACTGCGTCGCCCGGTCAGGAGACACAAAGTTCACTTCGTCGAACTTGGACACCGCCTCGACAAGGCTCGCCGGCATTTCTATGACCTGGTAGTTAAGGTTTTTGAAAACCTGTTTCGCGCCGTGAACCCCGTTGGAGTTCAGCAGCGCGTTCAAACCACCGCTCATAGGTCCATTGAGCTGCAAGATCACCGGAACAACGTCAGCCTTGTTGGGGCCGTGGGCCTTTGCCAACAAGTCCGAAGAGACTTTGACATGCGGCCCGTTGTTCGGGGTTTTCGCCGATTTGGCGTGCGCGTCACTGCTTACCATGATGCCGGTGGCCAAACTGACCACGAGCGAGAGGCTGGTAAGCCACGCGGTAAGAGGGGAAGGTTTTCGGTTACGCATTTCTTTTTCCTATCGTTAATGGCAGTGATGAAGGAGTGTGGTGCACCTTTCATCGTCTGCTCCGGGCGAACCCGGGGTATCGGGGTATGTTGAAAAGAACAGCCAACACAGGTTGGCGGCGCTCTCTAGTGCGAGCCACGTGCCAAAATGATGCAAAGTTGATAAGTCTAAGAAACGCCGGGGGTTATAGTGATTGGCGCGCGTTTAATCGGGGTCTAGTGAGGCCGGTCAATCTGTCAAGATGACTAAGGCGGATTATCAACATGACTGCATGAATGGGATGTGATATAAGCTCAGCCGAATGGAACGCCGGCGTCTCCCGAGATACAAGGCGTGGATTTCCTGTAGTGTGTCCGTGCACAACGCAGGAAAGGGCGAGGAAGCAAAAAAGATCCTCGGCCACACGCAAGATCTGAATCACGACGCGGTTGCCATTATTCTTCCCTCGAATCAAACCTATGGCGTTGATCCTCACTCAATCGGTAGCAGCGCGAAAATCACCCTGGCCCTTCCTAACGGCTATCTGACCATCCCGTGTTCGCTTCTGCGGCATGAGCCGAGGGGAGCGGACGGGAATTTGGTGGTGTTTTCGATTGATGCAAAGAACGAACAGTACCAGGAACACCTGGCCAGCCTTGCGTCGCTCATAGAGCCGGAAGAGAGCTAAAGGGATTGCTGTCTGCATGTTCGTGGCGCAGTCGCTATATTGATCCATCAGTCGAGAGATGCCCAGCCCGCGTTTGTGGTACCGTGGCTTACGCATGGCGACCATCAGGGTTTCTACTCGCGGAGCAAAGCGCATTCGTCAAGGTCACCTGTGGGTTTACCGCAGCGACGTGCGCCATGTCTCAGACGCATCCGCCGGCGCAATCGTTGAGGTCGTTGACGACGCCAATAATTTTGTGGGCCAGGCGTTTTATAGTGATCGTTCGGAGATTGCCCTTCGCTTTCTAAGCACTCGAAAAGAGAAGATCGATCGCGAGTGGTGGCGTGCTCGTTTGCGTGCTTGTGCTGAGAGGCGCGGAGCCATCTCAAGAGAAACAAATGCCTATCGACTAGTTTATTCGGAAGGTGATTTGCTGCCGTCAATCATCGTCGACGTGTACGACGGGCGTTATGTTTTGCAGACATTGTCGCAGGGAAGCGACTGCGTTAAGAGTGAATTGATCGAACTGCTGATTGAAGAGTTTAAGCCACGGTCGATAGTTGAACTGAATGAAGCGCGGGTTCGTCAAATCGAGGGGCTCGAGTCTCGGCGTGCGGTTGTCTATGGCGAGCACTCACCCGAGATCGACATCCTACAGCATGGGCTCCAATTCATCGTTAGTCCTGAGATTGGGCAGAAGACGGGAGCCTTTCTCGACCAGCGTGAAAACTACCGGGCCGCGCAACAGGTAGCCCACGGACGCGGGCTCGATTGCTTCACTTTTAATGGCGGGTTTGCTTTGCATCTCGCTCAGGTCTGCGACAGTGTTCTGGGAATTGATATTTCGGCCGATGCTGTAACTGCGGCCAAACGAAA
>AP72_2010_repI_A01DRAFT_1000030_pt1 | contig 18989 bp, 16 predicted proteins | sample AmaPasreplicIA01_FD_9191 | JGI IMG/M metagenome (IMG submission 9191) | reverse complement strand
GCCGCCCGCGCCACAATATGTAGTTGGGGATTCAGGTCGCGCGCAGTGAGCACCACATAAACGTTGTCGGCATCATTCGGCAGACAGGCGGCAAGTCCCCGGGCGCGCTCGACACCGGCTTCACGCAAAGTTTCTTCCAGAGTCGCATCGCCCAACAGCACATTGAATCCTCTTTGGCTGAATTCAGCTGCCCGCGCCGAATCGTGCTCGATGATCACAAACTCCTGATCGGAGCGCTGAAGATCGCGCACCAGATGCGATCCAACTCGGCCCGATCCACAGACGATGTAGTGATCGTGAAGTTTGTGCATTCTGCGCGACAGCCGCCGTTGGCCGAAAGTGGAAATCAATTCAGATTGGACTATAGATTGAACAATGGTCGTGGCGGCCAGCGCAACTCCGCCGGCGCCAATCAGCATGATCAGAACTGCGAAGCCGCGCCCGGCCCCACTACGCGGCGGAATATCGCCATAACCTACGGTGGTCAGCGTCTGGACCGTCACATACAAACTGTCCGCCAGGGACCAGCCTTCGATTAAGCTAAAGCCGATGGTACCAACGATGATGGCAATGACGAGCGCAATGATGGCGTTCCGAATTCTAAAAAGAGTGCGGAATCGATGCGTGACAGGAAACGGCATCAGTATATGTATTTACGACTTTCGCTTCCATCGAACACCGTCCTTGGTGTCTTCCAGGACGATGCCTCTCTGCCCCAGTTCATCGCGAATCTCATCAGCTCGCTTGAAATCGCGCCGGTGCCGCGCGCGCTGGCGGTCGTCGATCAATTTTTGAATCTCCTCTTCCAATAGGTGAGGCTCGGCATCTCCCAGGACGTGCAGTACACCGTCGATGCGATCGAGTGCTGCCAGAACTTCGCGCTGGTCCTCTGCGGCGACACTTCCGCGTGACAACGCCGTGTTCACCTCGCGCGTAAGATCGTGAACCGCTGCCAGCGCGACAGAAGTGTTTAAGTCATCGTCCATCCCGGCCTCGAATTGCTCAATAGCGCGTTTTGCCGCGAGGGCGACTCTTTCATTAGTTCCCGGCTCGACTCTGGTTTCTTCCAATCGGGCGCGAAAATGGCGGAGGCTGGCAACTGTCTTCTCAGCGCCCCGCAGGGCGTCGAAAGTGAAGTTAAGCTGTTTGCGGAACGGTACGCTCAGCAGAAAATAGCGAATGCCGGCAGGCGTAAATCCCTTCTCAATCAAATCTCGAAACGTGTAGTAATTGCCTTTCGACTTCGACATCGTTTCGCCTTCGACCTTCAGATGTTCGAAGTGAAACCAATAGCGCACGAATTGTTTGCCGGTCGCGCCTTGACTCTGGGCGATCTCGTTCTCGTGATGCGGAAAGACGAGATCGATTCCGCCGAGGTGCAGGTCAAACGTTTCACCCAGATACTTCATCGACATGGCGGAACATTCGATGTGCCAGCCGGGCCGGCCGCGTCCAACCTCGGAGTCCCACGCCGGTTCGTCCCGGTTTGCCGGGGCTTTCCAGAGCGCGAAATCGCGGGCATCCTCCTTGTCATACTTGTCTGTGTCGACGCGGTCGCTACCACCGGCGATATTACCGGCAAAGTTTATCTTTGAAAGCTTGCCGTATTCCGGAAATGAGCTGATGCGATAGTAAATCGATCCATCAGATCGATAGGCGTGATTGTTTTTTTCGAGTTTGCCCACCAGATCCGCCATTTCTTTGATATGACGAGTGGCACGTGGCGCAACCTCAGGACGTTCGCAACCGAGGGCGTCGAAATCCTCCCAAAAGGCCGCAATGTATTTCGCGGTGTAATCATCGAGCGTCTGGTTGTGTTCCTGCGCCTTTGTAATGATGCGATCATCAACGTCAGTGAGGTTCATCACCTGCATCACCTGGTGGCCCTTGAATTTCAGATAACGGCGAATGACGTCGACGGCAATCGCGGAGCGAAAATTTCCGATGTGGCCATAGTCCCAGACCGTCGGGCCGCAGTAATACATTCGGACTTCGCCGGCNTTGAGCGGACGGAATTCTTCCAGCTGACCCGATAAGGTGTTGTGAATGCGCAGCATTGACCGTGAGTCTAGGGAAGGCGGGAAGGTGAGTCAAACGAGAATCACTTAAGGTGGCGGGGCGGGGACAAGTAGTTATCCAAATAAAAATAGTTGGTTCGAGTTAATGGCCCAATGAGCTGCGTGAGAGCTAAGTTAAGGCTGGCTTGGCGAAGTCCACACAAAATAGTTCGTTGGGGTTAAACACCCAACGAGCTGCGGAGCAGCGGTCAGAGCTAAGCCCAACGCGAGGCTTTGCGAGCGTTGGGTTACGCCCAAAAAATTGTTTGGAGCTGCGGAGCAGCGATTGATTCACTGCCAGAGATACTTCTCTTCGAATTCTATTCCATTGCTTAGCAGTGCTTTGAACTCTTCTTCGAACGAGATCCGACTATGATGAGCTTCCTGATTGCGAATGTAATTTTGCACCCGTTCAAGCTGAGACTGGCTGACTTGTAAACGCGCCATACTTCACCTGCCACCTGAACCGGTTTCGCGTCTGCCGCCGTGCCCATCCCGACGAGATTGATTTGAATTTGCTCAGAAACTGTGAAATCGAAATTACCGGCTGGATTCTCGCCAACACATGAACGTGATCGGCCGTTCCGTTTATCTCCAGCGGTGTGCCGTGAAGGCCGTTTACCATTCCGCCAAGGTAATCATGCAAACGTGGTCGCAGCTCTCTGGTAATCAAAGGCAGGCGGTCCTTGGTGCCAAACACCAGGTGATAGAGCAGATTCGTGTACGACATGAATCGATCGTAGCGCACCGATCAAGTAGGAAATCGAATGCTTCATTATTGGGAGAACTGAGCGCACTTACATCGATTAGGCGATTTGTTGCAAAGGAACTCAATCGCTGCTCCGCAGCTCCAAACAATTCTTTGCGCGTAACCCAAGGCTCGCAAAGCCTCGCCTTGGGCTTAGCTCTGACCGCTGCTCCGCAGCTGGTTGGGTGATTACATCCAAGGAATTGTTTTGTGCGGAACTCCCCAACATTTGTAAAGCCTCACCTTAGGCTTAGCTCTGACCGCTGCTCCGCAGCTGCTGATTCCGCGGAGGTGCTACTTATCAAAGTGTTGAAAACCCTCTGGCTGCAAATCCCATTCGTGGTTTCGTTCACGAATGCGAATGGCCCCTCTCGTAGCCGTGACTTCGCCAATATGACAAATCGCGACACCGTCGACTTTCCTGGGCAGGCGCGGCACAACGGCCGGATTGACGGTAAACAATAATTCGAATTCTTCACCACCATGAAGAGCTAAAGCCAGCGGATCGAGCGCGCGACGGCCGCAGAGTCTTTTCACATCTTCGTCGAGTGGAATTGAAGCGGCATCGATCGTAGCGCCCGCATCGCTTTCGTGGCACAGGTGATTGAGATCCGACGACAACCCGTCGCTCAAGTCGATCATGGCAGAGGCGAGTTTTTGCTCGCCCAGGACGATGCCCCAGCCGACGCGCGGAGCCGGGCGGAGTTGGCGAAGAAGAAGTGAGTGGATGGCGTGGTCGTCACTTGACGTTGGCTCGCCCGCGATCGCAGGCGGTTCTGACAAGCGGGCTCCCAACGCGATCAATTTCAGGCCGGCGGCGGCGCCGCCAAGGGTGCCGGTAACGAAGATTTGATCGCCCGGACGAGCCCCTGATCGTTTGATGGCAGTGCCGGAATTTACTTCGCCGAGCACAATCGAATCGATCACAACTCCGCTCTTCGTTTCGGAAACATCACCGCCTGAGAGGGTAACTCCGAAATGGTCAGCGAGCGCGAGATATCCGGCAAAAAACTCATCCTTGAATTGATCTTCCCAACGCTCGCGCGGCATTCCGATTGACACGAAGGTCCAGCACGGTCGCGCTCCCATGGCGGCGATATCTGAAAGAGAGACGGCCAACGCCTTATGACCGAGCAGGCCGGCGGGCATCGAGTCCGGGTAGAAGTCAATGCCTTCGACGAGGAGATCCGTGGTGACAATCAGGTCTCGATTGCCGGACTCTGAGATGATCGAAGCATCATCGCCAATGCCGGTAACGAGGCGTGGGGAACGGCGGCGGGAATCTGTTTGGCGGCGGAGACGGTCGAGGAATTCGAATTCGTTCATGGCATGTATCGCAAGCTGTTAGCTTGCGGAGCCGCGCGCAAATTAACAGTTTGCGTTACATCAATCAACACGATCGAGAAATTCGAATTTGAATGTAATGCAACTATTACCTTGCGGGGAACGCAAACTAACAGTTTGCGTTACGCTGATCAAAGATTACGGCGTAGCGACTCGAGGCCGCCTTCAATGGTTTCGATGGAAGTAGAGAATGAAAACCGCACGTGGCCTTCCCCGTCAGGCCCAAAGACGATCCCAGGCACCGTTGCCACCTGCGCGCTGTCCAGAAGAATCTCCGCAGCTTTGCGGCTATCAGTCGCAATCCCACGGATGTCCGGAAACGCGTAGAACGCGCCGGCTGGTGGAGCGCACCGCAACCCGAGTTCGTTCAAGCCGCTCACCAGCAGATCGCGCCGCTCGCGATAAGCGGCCCGCGATGTTTCGAGAAAATCTGATTTGGTCATTAAGGCAGCCAGCGCGGCCCATTGCGTTGGCGTCGAAACGCCGTTCGAAGAATAGAGCGTCGCCTTGGCTAATCCGGTCATCCATGGCTCGGCTGCCACGGCGTAGCCAATGCGCCACCCGGTCATGGCGTAAGACTTCGACAAAGTGAAGGAAGTTATCGTGCGTTCGAACATGGCCGGCAGGGAAGCAATCGATACGTGTTCTCCATCATAGATAATGTCCTCATAAGCTTCGTCGGCCACGACCACGAGATCACGGTCGATAGCGAAATTGGCAACTGCCTCGGCTTCCTGACGGTTAAATACCACCCCTGAAGGATTGGTCGGTGTGTTGAAATAGATCGCACGGGTATTTGTGGTCGCGTATCGTGCCAGTGTCGCGCGAAACCCTTCTGCGCGACATTCAGTCGTGGGGACGACTATCAGCCGCCCACCGCAATGCGCTACCAAATCTTTGATGGGTGTCCAGTAGGGAGAGAAAATCAGCACATCATCACCGGGATTGATCGTCGACTGAAATGCGCCGAACAATCCCTGCATCCCGCCATTGACCACGATTACGTTCTCTTCCGAAACCTTAAGGTGATTGCGTTCCCACAACTTCTCAGCGATAGCGCGCCGCAATTCCGCAATACCCGATGAAGGCGCATAACGAGTTTTGTTTTCCTGGAGCGCGAGAGCAGCCGCCTTCTTGATGTAATCGGGGGTTGGCCGGTAAGGTTCGCCACCTTCGAATTGATAGACAGCGGCGCCCTGCGCCCGCAGCGCCATCACCCGGTTGCGAATCTGCACGATATCTGAGAATCCTACGTTTTCCAGGCGCTGGGCGAGACGAAAAGAAGCCTCGATGATTGCTGACATTTTCTGCGGTGACCTCTTGGACTAAGACGAAGGTTATACTTTGATAACGTGCAATTATATCCGCACTGAAAAGGTGAGTCTATCAGCAACCGTCAGAACCGCCAGCGGTAGCGGGCGGGCCCGTTTTGTTGGTTGCGACCGCCCGTCAACGAACAAAAGAGGCCCGCCCGCTACCGCAGGCGGTTCTGGCTTATCCATGCGTTCGAGATTAACTGAACCACGAACGCACACGAAAGAGCCTCCTACGTTTCATGCTCGCATTGAACGTCGATCTTAAGAATTAACTTTTAAGGCAATTGATTAACTTTCACCTGGTTTCCGGTTTAATCTTGAAGTTGAAGCAACGACCGCTAAATGTAACTGTTGACACTGGATTCGCTGCACAGTAACATCCCGTCGGCTTTCGCCTTGCTGAACCATCTTCGTCGCGGACCGACACCGCGGCTTTGAGTCTTTCAATATGAGTCAGGCCGCTCCGTCAATTCCCCAAAAGCTGTTTTTCAAAATTGGCGAGGTTTGTGAACTCGCGGGCGTACAGGCTCATGTCCTTAGGTACTGGGAGACCGAGTTCCCGATGCTGGCTCCGCAGAAAAACCGGGCCGGCCAGCGCACCTATCGCCGTAAAGATGTAGAAATGGCATTGCGCATCAAAGAGTTGCTTTACGACGAGCAATATACGATTGCCGGCGCCAAGAAGAAGTTGGCCACCGAATTGCGCTCGCCAACTCGTGATAACGGACCGGCCGCGATCAGAACTGGACCCCGTACTCTGCAACCGCCGCCGTCACTCGCTGCGCGGTTTGCTTCAGTTCCGCCACCTGCGCCAACTTTTTCTGACGAGCAGCGGGCTTCACTCAGGCAGATTGCTGCTCAATTGCGCGAGATTATAGATTTGCTCGACCAGGGCGACGCCGAATTGGAAGCCCTACGCGCGGAAGCAGCCGGAGAAAAATAGGTCCGGAAGCGTAGCGGCACACGAACCTTGCCGACGATCTGCGCGGTGGACGCAGTTCGCACGATCAAAAAAGACTTCGCACGTTTGACAAACCTCGGTTTAGAGCCATACTGAGATCCGTCTGACGGGACGTGGCGCAGCCTGGTAGCGCGCACGCTTGGGGTGCGTGAGGTCGCTGGTTCGAATCCAGTCGTCCCGACCAATTTAATTAGACCCTGCGGCTGTCGCTTTGCGGCAGCCGTTTTTACTGTCCAAATCAATTTAAGCCAGGAATTGACATAGTGTGAGAGGCTTGTTCGTATGCCTTCGTGGTTCCATTTTCGATGTAGGTGTCCCGCCAAATTTGAACCACAAATTACACGAAAACAGGACGTTAATCGTCACGATAAATCAGCTTTACGGGATCTTTGTCGGAGCTTTAATTTTCAGGGGCTTCGCCTCTGCGTTAGTGGACGACTTAGCCTTATTGGTTTCGCTGTCGGCAGGCTGGGCCGGTGCTGAATCGCTGAAACCTCCCGCTAGTGTCAACACGCACATCGCGCCATATTCCGGATGTGGACCGCAAGAAATGCCGGCGACTTTGTAATCCTGACTCATGATTCGCTTGCGATGCCCGCGGCTGGCGACCCCGTCATCAATCAGCCAGGTGAGGATTCGTTCGCGGGCAGATTCATCTCCATAAACCAGATTCTCGCCGATGTCGCCTCGCCACGTGCCAAAGGATTTCACGCGCTGTTCAACCAATGTTTGGTCTCCGCCCGTGTGCCCGGTTGCTCCTGACGAACTCTGATCCTTAACGTGGGACGATGCGGCCAGACACAACCCCTGGGAAGTACTTAAAGGACCGGCGGGCGCTACTGAGCGCAAAAACTTAATTGCGTCCTGGACCGCGTCCCACCCTTCTTTCGTCTCAACCTGCAGGGTTTCTGTCTTGTATTCCTTTCCGTTGAACTGCGGTTTTAGCTTCTCGAGATACCCGGCGTAAATTTGAGGTTGCGCGCGAGCCTGATTGATTTCGTTCAGCAGATCAACTTCGGCGGGCGATAGTGCAGGCATCCCTTTTTGCGCCTGTGAATTAGTCGTTTGCGGTCGGCTGGTGACGATTACCGTAAGCGCGCTGAGCACAAAAAGACCCAACAATCTGTACTTCATTGTTGATCTCCTTTCATTGACCTTTGCCTGTTTGAAAAGTCAGCACGGGCTGGACTATCGGACATCCTGGCGGCGTCGCTAACGTTAGCGCTTGCGCCTGGTGGTGTCAATCGAATAGTAGACAGCCGGGGCCTAACGGTTTAGCATCAGAGTGTAAGCGCCCCCCAGAGGCCGAACGCGCGTAACGGGCTTTCATGGCAATTCGGCATCCACCTGATAGCAATGTTCCTCCAGTCATTCGTCGCCAGCGCGGCGAAGCGCCGCGGGTTATTCGTTTTGAAGAACCTCGTCGGAGTTTTCCCTGGCGACTGCTGCGATTCTTTCTCCGTCCTTACATCATTATTCCGGCACTGCTCGTTGCGGGCCTGACGGTCGCACTTTTCGCCTACTACTGGGTTATCTTTTCGGGTCGTATCGACAACCTTCTGCGCGGTGATGTGTTCACCAGGTCCGCAGGCATCTATGCCGGACCGAAGCAGATTCGAGTCGGACAGGCAATTTCCCAAGACGATCTACTCGCTTATCTGAAACGTGCCGGCTATGTCGAGCGAACTCAGCAGGCTGAAAGCACCCGCGGGCGGTACAGCCTAAATGCGCAAACGGTCGATATAGATCCCGGCGCAGATTCGGTGGTTGACGGCGCGCGGCCGTTTCCGCAACTCCGCGTCGATTTCGGTCGTGGCGGCAAGTCGATCGCCTACATTACCGACCGGCAGAATGGCGGCCGCATTGAAAAGGCCCAGCTTGAACCTGAACTGATCAGTTCGGTCACCGGCCGCGAGCGCGCCAAGCGGCGGGTCATCGGATTTAACGATGTTCCTGTCGATCTGCGAAACGCGATTGTCGTGACCGAAGATCGATCCTTTTTCGAACATCACGGCGTCAATATCCGCGGCATAATTCGCGCCCTGCTGCGGCGATACGAGAGCGACCCAAATTCTCCGTTGGCCCGGCAGGGCGGATCGAGCATCACCCAACAGCTGGTAAAGAATCTCTTTTTGTCACCGGAGTACAGTCTCAAACGAAAGATCGCCGAGGCCTACATGTCGGTGATTCTGGAAACGCGACTCTCTAAGCAGGAGATCTTCGCGCTCTATTGCAATCAGGTTTATCTGGGGCAGCAATCGGGATTCTCGATCAATGGCTTCGGCGAAGCCTCGAGCGCCTACTTTAATAAAGACGTTACCAATCTGACCTTGCCCGAAGCGGCCTTTCTGGCCGGTCTGATTCGCAGTCCCAACCGGTACAACCCTTTTCACGATCTCGATACGGCGCGCGCCCGTCGCAACCAGGTGCTCGAGTCAATGGCCGAAACCGGCGCCATCAGCGACGCGCAAGCGAAGGAAGCCGAAGCGACGGACCTTAAATTGGCGCCGGCGAAAGGGCGGATAGACATTTCCGACGCGCCTTACTTCGCAGATTATGTTCAGAACCAGCTTGGTGACTTGATTACCGGCAATGGCGCTGATCACCTGCGCATCTACACCTCTATCGATATGGATTTGCAGCGCGCGGCCTACAATGCCGTCACCAAACAGCTGGCGGCACTCGATAAGATCGAAGCTAAGCGTGTCCCCGAAGGAACAGTGCAGGCGGCACTGGTGGCGATGAATGCCCATACCGGCGAGATCGTCGCCATGGTCGGCGGCCGTGATTATTCCAAGAGCCAGCTTAATCGTGCTGAAGCTTTGCGCCAGCCGGGCTCAGTGTTTAAGCCGTTCGTGTATGCCACGGCGCTGAACACGGCTTACGATCCCGTGCCGCGGCTACTCACTCCGGCAACCATGTTCAAGGACGAGCCGAAGACTTTCACCTACGATAATCAGCAGTACTCGCCCGGAAACATGGGCGATAAGTATTCGATGCAGCCGGTCACTTTGCGTGACGCGATGGTTCATAGCCTTAATGTCGTGACTGTCGATGTGGCGATGGAAGTTACGATCGGTCGAGTTATGAGCCTGGCAGCGAAAGCCGGTTTGCCGCGGGTGTCTCACGCCTATCCGGCGATGGCCCTGGGGACTGCCGAAGCTACGCCTTTGCAAATTGCCTCGGCGTATTCGGCATTTGCCGCAAATGGAACGCGCACTACGCCGATCGCGATAACTCGTGTGACGACCGGCAGCGGCATGACCATGGCGCAGCCGGCCGCGCAGAAGAATGAAGTCCTGCGTCCGCCGATCGCTTATGTGATGACGACCTTTATGAAGGACGTCGTGAACCGCGGTACTGCTGCGCCGCTGCGCGCCCGAGGATTCAAATTCAATGTGGCTGGAAAGACAGGTACGTCACGCGACGGTTGGTTCGCGGGATACACACCTGATTTGGTTTGCGTGGTGTGGGTGGGATTCGATGACGGCTCGCAACTCGGATTGACCGGCGCGGCCTCGGCCTTGCCAATCTGGGGTGACTTTATGAGCGCCGCGCTTGCTGCTCATCCTGAATGGACAGGTGACTGGCAGATGCCGGACGGAGTTCAGCAGGCGGACATCGATCCCACTACCGGCCAGATTGCGCAAGCAGACTCGACCACGAAGCGCGCAGAGTTTTTTGTGAATGGCACTTTACCGGGAGCAGGCGCCGAACAGCCGGATGACATGGCCCAGGACGCACCTAACGCTGACGGCACAGAAGAGAACAGTAAAGAACAGATAGAGCCCGCGAGCCTGCCGCCGGATCTAGCGAAACCAAAGGCGACGCCCATACCGAAGAACGATAAGGATCTCGAGAAGAACAAAACGCGCGAGTCTTACGAGCCGGGACCGGCTGACAAATTGGAGGGTACGATTACTCTCGACATCGATCCCACCACCGGCTTAATAGCTGTTGACAGCTGCCCGGTAATCAAGACCAAGACTTTCGTTATCGGTCACGAGCCGACGAAATACTGCGGTCCGGAATATCATAAGAAGAAGCCGTAATCTGCTATGTGCTGCTCTTTAGGGCACGATGCAGGGTTTCAATGGCCAAAGCCGCCGCATGTTGCTTCCGACTCGATAGTCCACCGATGGCGTCAATGATCTGTTGGCGCGTGAGCCGGAGCGCCTCGCCCACGCTTACTCCTTCGAGCATCTCAGTCAGTGCCGACCCGCACACCAAAGTCGGCGGACAGCCATATGCCAGAAATCGCGCGGCTTCAATGTGGCCCTCCTTGATGCGCAGACTTAAACGCAAACGATCGCCGCAGACCGGATTAGTCTCTTCGGCTATTACAGTAGCTTCCGGCAATTCACCGGCGTTACGAGGATTGGCGAGATGATCTTTGAAGGTGTCTGAATAGGGCATCAGTGGCAGTCGCGACAGGTATGGTTACAGAATGCGATCTGTCAGAACCGCCTGCGGTAGCGGGCCTGTTCACCTGCCGTGCGCGCGCGTTCGAACCAAAAAGGCCCGCCCGCTATCGCAGGCGGTTCTGACATGGACGTCCTAACGGAGAGACAGCGCGCAGGCTCTCGACTGATCGACTCAAGGCATCGATTGCGTATGCAACATCCGTCTCAGTGTTGTCTTTTCCAAAACTAAATCGAATCGCGCCACGCGCCAGTTCTTCATCGCTATGCAGCGCCCGGATTACCGGTGAAGGTTCCAGCGTTCCTGATGAGCAGGCAGAACCGGTCGAAACAGCCACGCCCTGCATGTCGAGATGGATCAACAGACCCTCGCCTTCGACAAAACGAAATGAGATGTTCGACAGGTGTGGTAGACGACGCTTGCGGTCACCATTGAAAATAATTGTTTCGATCTTCGCCTGCACTTCGGTTTCAAATTTGTCGCGCAGCCTGCGAGTGTGTGAGTTTCGCTCATTCATCTCAGACCCGGCGAGTTCTGCCGCCGCGCCGAACGCCACAATATTCGCGACTGACTCAGTTCCCGCGCGGCGCTCTCGTTCCTGATGGCCGCCGACCTGTTGTGGAAACAATCGCACACTGCGGCGNATAAAAAGCGCACCCGTTCCCTTTGGCGCATAAATTTTGTGAGCCGAGAGTGACAGAAGGTCGCACCCGATCGATTGAACATCGATCTCCAAACGGCCCGCTGCCTGTACGGCATCAGTGTGAAACCACAGATGCTTGCGGCCTGCTTCGCGCTCAGCGCGGATGAACGCGCCGATTTCGTGAACCGGTTGAATCGTCCCTATTTCATTGTTGGCCATCATCACGCTGATGAGCACTGTCTCGTCGCGAACCGCGGCGCGCACATCCTCAACGCGCACAATCCCATCGTCGTAGACCGGCAGCCGGCTGACGGACCAGCCCTGTTTCTCGAGGTAATCGAGAACCCCGCGAACGGAAGGATGCTCGATTGCAGACGTGATGATGTGACGCCCGTGCGTTTGGGTAGCTTCGCAAATACCTCGAATCGCCAGGTTGTTCGCCTCAGTACCACCCGAGGTGAAGACAATTTCGTTTGCCTGCGCATTGATAAGCGAAGCGACAGACCGGCGGGCTTTATCAACTGCCGCCCGGGCTTCCTGTCCAAACTGGTGGATGCTCGACGCATTCCCGAACTGGCCGCGAAGGTAAGGCAGCATCGCCTCAAGGACGCGTGCATCAACCGGCGTGGTAGCGCTGTGATCCAGATAGATTTTGCGCATAACAGGTTCGTAGTCAGCTGTCAGTTGTCGGTGGTCAATGGTCAGTTGTGCTTGACCTTAAGCTCAGGCATCCGTGTATCTTCTGCGAAAACCATCATTTAGGCGTCTGAGCCAACTGACAACCGACCACTGACAACTGACCGTGCCCTTCGCGCATCGAAAACGCGACGGCCGTATGTGGTTGTCGCCGCTTATGCTAGCATTCTGACGTTGGGACGCGCAGTCATCAAGTCGGCCCTGACCAGACGCTCTCCCTTTCCGAACGCCGGGCTTTAGTTGACAATGCTTTTGCCTTCGATGCACGGCCAGAAAGGTTCAAATGAAAACAAGTAAACTGACGACAGCAGTTCTCGCCGCGGTCACCCTTTTGTGTTCCTCCATCGGGCCTGCGCTGGCCGTCACCCGGTCTCCGCAGGAGCAAAACCAGGCGACTGCGATCATGCGCGGCTACCGCACCGGGTATTCGGATGGTTACCAGGCAGGCGTAGGGGACCTCGCGGCCAATGGCAACAGAGACTTTCAAAGCAAGCCGGAATATGATCGCGCCGATCGGGCGTTTAATCCTGCCTGGGGTTCAAAGGAAGAATATCGCGACGGTTACCGGCAGGGATACGAAATCGGCTATAACGCCGCATACGATCACAAATCGTTTGACTCGAGCATACCTTCGGATTTGAAGCGGCGGAGCGAGGATTCGAACGTTCAGTATCCTAAAGATGCCAACAAGAACTCGACGGATCCGAATCAGGTCTCGACCGATCCGAATAAGACTTCAGCTACCGATCCGAACAACACTGCAGCTTCTGCTCCTAACAAGACTTCAGCTACCGATCCCAACAAGACTTCCGACGATCAGAATAATCCGCCCGGCAACAACAACAGCGCAAACGGTCCCCTGATTCTGCCGAAGGACAGTATCCTGCGCGTTGAACTGATGAATAATCTTTCCAGCGATGCTTCACAGCAGGGCGATCGGTTTCAGGCGCGTGTGCTCGAGCCAAACCAGTACCAGGGCGCCTTCCTCGATGGCCATATCGCTCAGGTGAAGCGTCCCGGCAAAGCGAAAGGGACTGCCGAACTGCAGCTGGCATTCGATACAATCAAGTTGCCGAATGGTCAATCTTCAAAGATTACTGCACAGGTCATTGAGGTGATTCCGAACGGTGGCAGTCAGGGCGTCGGCAAAGTCGATCCGGAAGGCGGCGTTAACGGCCGCAGTTCCACGAAGAGCGACATACAAAAGGTTGCAGCGGCTACAGGTATCGGCGCCGTAATCGGCGTCATCACCGGAGGTGGCACAGGCGCCGCGATAGGCGGAACTATCGGTGCCGGCGTCGGCACCGCGGGCGTCTTGACCGAACGCGGTAAAGACATTCACCTGACGCAGGGCCAGCAATTGCGCGTGCGAACGAACACCGACGCTGAAATTCAATAGGGCAGCAGTACCGGGAGCGGTAGCGACCGGGATCACCTGATCGAGTCACTGTCACCTCGTCGTTACCCGGTCGCTACCGCTCCCGGTACTGACCTCGTCATTCCATCGTGCCGATCATCACTCTACTAACCGATTTCGGGATCCAGGACTATTTTGTCGCCGCGATGAAGGGAGTAATCCTGGCGGCAAATCCTACGGCGCGGATCGTCGATATCTCACATGAGATACCGCCGCAAGACATTCAGGCCGGCGCCTTCAATCTGCTAGCTGTCTATCAGACCTTCCCGGTGGGCACTATTCACGCCGGCGTTGTGGATCCGGGCGTTGGTTCCGAACGGCGAGCGATAATTATCGAGTGCGCGGGGCAGTTTTTTGTGGGGCCTGACAATGGCCTGTTCAGCTTCGTCGTGCAGCGCGCGGCGAACTCCCGCATCCATCAGGTGACCAATGAAAAGTTTTTCCGGCAGCCGGTGAGCAATACTTTTCACGGCCGGGATGTCTTCGCGCCCGTAGCCGCGGCGCTCTCAAAGGGCATCGAAGCTCGTGCATTCGGACCGCGCATCGATTCCATCGTCGAACTTCAATCGTTGACCCCACAGCAAACGGCCGACGGAACCATCAATGGCGCGATTATTCACATCGATCGATTTGGCAATTGCATTACAAATCTCACCGCTAAAGATCTGGGCTCGCAGCACGAGAACATGCTGCAGATCAATCTTAACGGCCGGCAAATCACTTCTTACCGGCAATTCTTTTCGCAAGCACCGGTTATCGGAGACGAACTGTTTATGTATTTAGGCAGTGCCGGGTTCATCGAAATCGCCGCCCGTAATGCGTCGGCGGCTTCAATCCTGAATGCGCAGCGTGGCCAACGGGTTGCGGTGAGTAAACTACCCGTAAATCACGAAACGTGCTCGCGATAAGCGGAGATCCCCGGTGCTTGTCAGACGGCTTTTTGCTCTGCTATCTTCCATTTACTAACCGACTTGAAGGACAAAAATAATGGATAACGGTAAGCAAGGGTCTGCAGGCAGCGCAGTTGCGACAGGACTCCGCGGCGTGGTCGCCGCCGCCTCATCAATCGGCGACGTGAACGGCGAGAAGGGCGAGCTGATATATCAGGGCCTCAACATTCATGACCTCGCAACGAAATCCACCTTTGAGGAAGTCGCGTTTCTCCTGTGGAATGGACGGTTGCCGAAACGAGCCGAGTTGGATCAGTTGAAGCAGGATCTGGCGGCCTCGTATGAATTACCCTGGGAGGCGACCGAACTAATCAAAGGAATGTGCAAACGCGCACCTAAAGGCACCGATCCCATGGATATGCTGCGCACCGTCGTCTCAGCCCTGTCATTTTTCGATGAAGAGAAGCGCAATCTCGCGCGCGAAGCCAGCCTGCGCGTGGCCACGCGACTGACGGCCAGGTTCCCCACGATCGTGGCGGCAATCGAGCGGGCGCGAAACAACCTGGAAATCATCGCTCCGAAGCCTGAGCTCAATATCGCTACCAACTTTCTTTACATGATGAAGGGCGAAATGCCTGATCAATTTGACGCGCATGTTCTGGATGTGGCGCTGATCCTCCAGGCCGATCATGAGTTGAATGCTTCCACTTTTACTGCCAGGGTAGTGGCGGGCACGCTGGCTGATATGTACAGCGCGGTGACGGCGGCGCTCGGCGCGCTGTCCGGCCCGCTGCATGGGGGCGCGAACACGGCTATCATGAAGATTATCCTCGAAATAGACAGTGTCGATCGCGTGGAAGACTATGTGAAAGACGCTTTGGCAAAGAAGAAAAAGATCATGGGCTTCGGTCATGCGGTCTATAAGACGGAAGATCCGCGGGCGACGCATCTGCGGCGCTACTCGAAAGAGATGGGAGAGCGCAAGGGCAACACCAAGTGGTACGACATCACGGCGAAACTCGAAGCCGTCATGAAGCGTGAAAAGAATCTGCTGCCCAATGTCGATGCATATTCTGCGTCAACTTATTACATGATGGGAATCCCGCTCGATCTTTACACGCCGATATTCGGTATCAGCCGGATTAGCGGCTGGACTGCGCACATTCTTGAACAGTACGCGGACAATAAACTGATTCGGCCGCGCGCTGAGTACGTCGGTCCGCGGAATGTTCCTTATGTGCCGATTGACGAACGCTGATTCCGTTTTGATCGCCAGCCCGCCATAACGAAGCCGTTGGCAGCGCTGCCGGCGACGTGCAACGCAGAGAGTTCTTTGGTAGACTTCCGTTTTCCCGACAAACCCCCGACAAACAAAACCCCGACGCTAGGTCTCAGTTTTCGTCCGCATCAATTGAATTGATACATGCCAGGGCGCGCAGCTGCAGGGATAAGTACGTCTGACCATACGAAGCCGCGCGTTTGCGTGTAGCTGTGTGAACCCTGAGCCCGGAGCAGACGAAAACTGATTTGCAGAGCTTTAGTTCTGCCGGGTGTCGGGCTCGGCAGACGGCGGGCAGCGGCGGCTGCGCTTTTACGAGCGCTTGCTAATCAACCGCTGCCCGTTCGATCAAGTGAATGAAGAAGTGCTAAGCGTGGACAAGATCGACCGCATAACCAAGATGGACCGCATGCACAACAGGGCAGATCTTTACGCGCCGTCCATGCTGTCCGCAATGTCCACGCCGAGACTTGTCAGGACTTGTGGAATCGGTCCTATTGATCGTCGGTGACCCGAATAAAATCGGCGCTCGAGTCAATCGATCCTACGGCGTCGCTCGCCTCGATCACAGATCCGATTGTGGGATGGAACGATTCGCTTTCAACCGCGGAACAGGGCGGCGCCNCCTGCGTCATCACCGGTTCGATGAAAGAGGCCGGCGGCGGCGGTTGACGCGACACGTGAATATCGCGATCTTCATAACGTAATCCGTGCGGAAATTCTTTCCGTACCTTGTCGGCAATCTCGCCCAGATCTATAAAGCAATCAGCTACATCAATCAGCTTAGGCGCGGTGTTTGATCGGAAACCGACGATTTCGACGCGACATCCTTTGTAAGCGACGGCGTTGACCGCATAAACGAAGTCTTCATCGCCTGAGACGAGCACTGCCGTGTCATAACGTCCGGCGAGCGACAGCATGTCCACGGCAATCTCGACGTCCAGATTCGCCTTCCGCGTTCCGTCATAAAAAGTCTTCAGCTCTTTCTGTACGACGCGAAAACCGTTACGCCGCATCCACAGCAGAAAACCCTGTTGTCGTTCAGCGCCGGCATCGACCCCGGTGTAAAAGAAAGCTCTGAATAAACGGCCATCACCAAGCAGCACCCGCAGCAGTTTGTTGTAGTCAATATCTATATTATGGAATCGGGCTGCGTGAAACAGATTGTTTCCATCAATAAAGATTGCCACTTTTCCGCGATGGCCGAACTGCAACGAGATGTTGTTGTTGTTCGAATCGAAGTGGTTCACGTTTGTTTAGCTCCAATAGAGTTGTGAATAGATGTTGATAGGATGCCGCTGTGATACCTTCGCGGTCAAGCGAGGTCGGAAAGAGGCCGGACTTTTCCATTCCGCACGCGCGAACTGGCGCGCCGATTGTATAATCCTGGCCGGGAGCGATTTTGCCTGAGCCAGACGAAACATTGCCGGCTGCCCCTGCTGCGGCTGGAGTTGAAGCAAGAGGGTTTGCGCCTGAAGAGTTGCTAACCTGCGACTCGTGCCTGCGCGCAAACGCGCCGACGCGCACGCAATGCCTTTACTGTGGCGCCGGTTTGCGCGCCGTCGCTTCCGTCTTGCGACCGGAGCCTCCGTTTGCAACCAGCGAACCTGAGGTGAATCGGATTTATATTGTCGCCCGGTCCCGGCCGGGGCAGGCGATCACGCACTCAGTCGTGGACCAACTTGCAGAAAGGTTTCAGTTTAAGCCGGCTGAGCTTCACGCTGGATTTGCGTCGTGCGGTCCTTTACCGCTGACGAGCGCCTCGCGAGAACAGGCAGTAGAGCTGCTCTCCGAACTGCAAGCCCACGGCTTCGACGCGTTTTCAATTCCAGCGTCCGAGGTGGAAACCAGCTTGGCGGCGAGGAAGATTCGCGCGCTGGAGTTTACTGAAACGAGCTTGAGCGCGTTGACCACTAGCCCGGTTCAGCAATTATGTGCGGCGTGGAGCGATCTGTCGTTGATCGTCTCGGGTCGCTTGCAAACAAATCGGGTTGAAGTCGACGAGCGTCAGTCGCGCAATTCGACTAAGTATCTCGACCGGCGCGAACTTTCGCACGACGAGTCGGTAATCGATTTGTACGTGAAGTCTGAAATGTCCTGGCGAATCGGCGCCCAGGACTTTGATTTTCCTGTTTAGGAGAGCACAAAAGTCTGACGGCATTTGACAATCTACGGGTCCTAATTGAACTGCTTACGCGCCGGGGTGGCGCCGAATTAAACGACATTTATGCGCTAATCCGTCCGTTGCTTGCGGTCGTTTGGCCATTGGAAATGACGAGCAGCAAAGAACGCTCGCGCCGCCCGCGAGCCGGCCGCAAAGACGTCTCGGTGGTTACAGCCACGGACAACGTAATGCAATTTAATAATTATTCGAGGCTGGCGTGGAATGTAAAACTCCGTGAACTAAAGAGTCAGAAGCCGGCTGGCTGAACAATCCGCAGTGGACCAGCATATGGACGGCTCCTGTTAAGTAATGTCCCTAACTTGAAAGTACATCTCATTGATTGCGAACCACGAGATGGAGTCAAAGCATGATCCACGAAATCACACGAACAAACACGAAACGTCACGAAAGAAGACTCGGATTTTTCGTGTTTGTTCGTGTATTTCGTGGATCGTTCGATCAACTAACGCCGGAGGCAACTTAGGAAACTACCCGCCTGCTTTAATCGTTTCATGATTTCGTAGATCGTGTGAAGATCAAAATGATGAAAAAACGGCGATCGAGTGCGGAGCGAAGTATCCTGTACGGCGTCAATCCGGTGATTGAGGCCTTGCGGGCGGATCGCCGGCCGGATCAAATTACCGTCGCTGAAGGCAGTCGTGACGAACGTTTGCGCGAATTGATCGATTTGGCGCGCCTTCATGGCGTAACGGTGAATTACGCTGCGCGCATGCATCTTGACCGCGAGGCCGGAAACAGTCATCACCAGGGTGTCATCGCTCGCATCGGTGCGCCTGAATATGCTGATGTCGATGATCTGCTGGAATCAATCCGCGTGGGCGTAGGCAAGCGGCCAGAGCCGCTGGTTCTGGTGCTTGACGGGATTGAAGATCCCCGCAATCTCGGAGCGATTCTGCGTACTGCCGAATGCGCCGGTGCGTCAGGTGTGTTCATTCCGGAACGGCGCGCTGCCGGGCTGAACGAAACGGTCGCCAAAGCTTCAGCCGGGGCAGTTGAGCATCTGCCGGTCGCGCGGGTGACGAACCTCTCTG
>AP72_2010_repI_A01DRAFT_1000029_pt1 | contig 19017 bp, 17 predicted proteins | sample AmaPasreplicIA01_FD_9191 | JGI IMG/M metagenome (IMG submission 9191) | reverse complement strand
GTTCGCCGGCGGACTGAATGCGCAGGGGCAATCACGTCCCGCGCAGCCAGTTCCGCCCGCGAACTCGCCGAATGAGCAGGCGCGATTGCGCGAGCAACTCACGGAGGCCTCACGTGAGTACAAGGCGAGCGTCGAACAATTAGTAACGATCTATCAGGCCGAGGCGAAGAAAGCTGAAGACCGGTTGGCGAAGATGAAAGCGGCATGCGACGAGGGGCTCGTCAGACGACAAGACGTTGAGACGGCGGCCGAGGCATTCAAAATCGCCAGCGTGAAACTTCTCGAAACCCAGTCGCAATTGAAAGCCGCAGACGTAGCAGTCGCGGAGGCACTCGTCGAAGTCAACTTTGAAGAGGCGCCCGCGCGGGTCAGTTCGAACCGGACGCCGCGCGCAACGGGGAGTTTCGTGCGAAACACGGCGTATATACGCTATGGCGGAGGCCGGCCATGGTCATTGTCCGACGCCGCAGCCATCAAACAGTTTTTCCTGCAGAGATTTGGGCGCGCGCTTCCGATCCATGTGTTTGGGCAGTCACCGCTGCATGATCGTTGGGGTTATGACCATCGTAACGCGATGGACATTGGTCTGAGTCCGGACAGCGTCGAAGGCCAGGCCTTGATGGACTATTTACGTGCGACCGGTGTTCCCTTCACCGCGTTCCATTTTGCGATACCGGGTGTGGCGACCGGACCACATATCCACATCGGGCTGCCTTCACACAGGATTACAACGACAATCGCAGGGAGGTAACAGGAGGTGCCAGGTGACATGCAAAGTGGTGTAGCAGTTCTAATGGGCGCGGTCGTGGGCGGACTGGCCTCGTTGACCAGTACTGTTCTGGGCGAACGCAGCCGGCAGCGGCGCGACCTGGTGCAGCGGGAAATAACCAAGCGGGAGACGGCGTATTCCGATTTTATTGAACACGCTTCGAAATTGTTCGTGGCATCCGCGACGCACCATCTCAATGACGACGAGGCCGAAGTGGAACGAACCGTTGCGCTTTATGCGGTCGCCAGCCGCATCAGGTTGTTTGCTTCTGATCAGGTGATGGAGGAAGCCGAAGAGGTCCTGGAACTAATAATCAAACAATACGGCGCGGAAAATGTTTCGGTTGAGCAACTGCGGCGCACGGCGATGGAAAAGAGAGATCCGCTGAAAGAGTTCAGCGTGATCTGCCGGCGTGAGCTGAAAGAGATCCAATCGGGAGCGCCGTTTCGTTGGTAGCAAATCAGATCGGAGATTGTGTCTTCATGCCTGAGAGAAAAGCAGAGATTATTCTTAAAGTTGCCCAGGCGATCGGCACTCAGCTGGATATGGCCGAGCTGTTGGCCGCGCTCAACGACTCCCTCACTCCGGTCATCCATTTCGACGCGGTTGCCATAGTGATTCTAAACGGCGAGGCAGTAAAAGTTCACTGGGCTCACGTCGAAGCACTCACGCGCAACAGGGGCGAGAGTGTGGAAAGCGCGCTGAACCGGTTCGCCTCAAGCATGAAAATTGAGCCGCCACCGATGACGTTGCGCGTTGCAGACCACCCGGTCAGCGTGATTATGAAGACCAGCCAACCGTATGTCGCTGTGGATTTAATGGCTGAGAGCGCCTTTGCAAGTGACGGATTTCTATTAAATGCCGGCTTTCGCAGCTTCATCGATCTTCCCCTCTGCAAACACGGGCAACTGATCGGCACGATCAAGTTCTTGTCCAAACAAACTGGAAACTACTCGAGCTATCAACTCGACCTGCTCCAGGACGTTGCGAACATTGTGGCCATCGCGGTGGCGAACGCTTTGGCGTATCAAGAGATTAACTCGCTCAAAGAGCAACTGCGGATTGAGAACCAGGTGCTCCAGGAAGAGATTGTCGAACGATCGATTTATGAAGAGATCGTTGGTTCCTCTGCTTCGCTCCGGCAGGTCGTGGCGGCGATCGAGCAGGTCGCGCCCACACCAGCGACCGTCCTGATAACGGGTGAGACGGGGACCGGCAAAGAGCTGGTGGCTCACGCCATTCACCGGCGGTCAAATCGGGCGGATCGCGCCCTGGTAAAAGTGAACTGCGCGGCGTTGCCGGCCGAACTCATCGCCAGCGAATTGTTCGGTCACGAAAAAGGCGCCTTCACCGGCGCCCTGCAACAACGCATCGGCCGCTTTGAAGCGGCAAACGGCGGGACGATCTTTCTTGATGAGATCGCGGAATTAAGCCCCGAGATTCAGGTTTCTCTCTTGCGGGTGCTGCAAGAAAAAGAATTCGAGCGCGTCGGTGGTAACCGCACCATCAAGACCGATGTGAGGGTCATTGCGGCCACCAACAAAGACTTGCACCGCGAAGTCAGGGAAGGCCGTTTCCGGATGGACCTGTTCTATCGACTCAATGTGTTTCCGATTCGCGTGCCGTCTTTGCGTGAACGGTTGAACGACATTCCAGTCCTGGTTGATTATTTTACCGGACGGCTCGCCGCGCGCACGGGGAAGAAGATTAAGCAGATCGAGAAGCGCTCGCTCCAGTTATTGAAGCAGTACGCGTGGCCCGGCAACATCCGTGAGCTTCAGAACGTCATCGAGCGTTGCGTGATCCTGGCGGCGGGTGAAGTCTTGCGCGTCGATGCAACCATGCTGGCCTGCGAAGCACCGCCTCCAGTGATGCTGCCGGTGGTCGCCGAAGGCGGATTCGATCGTAAATCGGAAATCGAAGCCGTGCTGCGCCAGACTCGTGGCAAAGTGTATGGACCTCAGGGCGCTGCGGCCCGCCTGGGGCTCCCGGGAACCACCCTCGAATCGCAAATCCGCTCACTGGGAATCAAAAAGTATTTGTTCAAGTAAACTCCCCTGCCCCGTTCGAGCAATCCCGCAAACCGAAAGAGCCCCGGCACCCACTCCAAAGAGATCGCCACGATTGCCATTCTTGCGGAATGGCTTGCCCTTTAGGAGTTGGCCTCAAAGCGCAGCGGCGGCACAATTACCACGACAGTTCGAAAAGGAGAATTGGAAAAAAATGAGTACAGTCTTCGCCAGCATCCCGACCACAGCTGATCCGGTTGCACTGTCTCCGATTCCGCTGAGCGCGAACGTTGTATCTATCCAAACACGCGGTCGCAGGACCCGATCGTTCGAAAAACATGGAATTGAGGGCGCCAAAGTCTTTACCTTCGAGACGCCACTAGACTCCAATGACGCCTGCGTGGCCCTTTCGCCGCCCGCGACCGAACGCCGTGCGGATGTTGTCTCAGACATCATCGGCAACAGCACGGCACTCAAACACGTGCTTGAATTGGCGGAAAAAGTCGCATCCTGGGACTCCACGGTGCTGCTGTTGGGTGAAACGGGCACCGGCAAGGAGCTGGTTGCGCGCACGATTCACCGGCGCTCCGATCGTTCGCACCGACCGTTGATAAAAGTGAATTGCGCGGCTTTGCCGACCGAACTAATCGCCAGCGAGTTGTTCGGTCACGAGAAAGGCGCCTTCACCGGCGCGATGCAACAACGTATCGGCCGGTTCGAAGCGGCTAACGGCGGCACGATCTTGCTCGATGAGATCGCGGAACTAAGTCCTGAAATGCAGGTAGCGCTGTTGCGCGTGCTGCAAGAGAAGGAATTTGAACGGGTGGGCGGCAACCGCACGATCAAGACTGATGTGCGCGTGATTGCGGCCACTAACAAAGATCTGCGACAAGAGGTTAGCGCCGGCCGCTTCCGCATGGACCTGTTCTTTCGTTTGAACGTCTTTCCTATTCAGGTGCCGGCTTTGCGCGAACGTCTCGATGATATTCCGCTACTGGTGGATTTCTTTGCGGGGCGGTTCGCGGCGCGCTCCGGAAAGACGGTTACTCAGATTGAGAAACGCTCGCTCTCCGCCATGAAACAATACTCATGGCCGGGCAATGTTCGTGAACTGCAGAACGTGATCGAGCGCTGCGTAATTCTCGCTGACAGCGAGGTGTTACGAATTGACTCCAGTATGTTTACGTACGAACCGCAGCCGAGTTTTGAACCGGCCGCCGCTCAGACCGGGTCAGATCGCAAAGCGCAGATCGAAGCGGTACTGCGCGAGACTCGGGGTAAAGTTTATGGACCTCGTGGCGCTGCTGCTCGCCTTCACATCGCCGGGACGACTCTCGATTCGCAAATCGTCGCGTTAGGGATCAAGAAATATCAATTCAAATAGGTATCCGCGCTTACGTTTGAGAAGGCACGACGAAGATTTCGATCGCGTGTCTTTCGACTTAATTCCTCAACCTTACCGTCCGGAAGCTCAAGCCAGGTTTATCGATCGAACTTTTCGATCGAATTCACTCAAGCGCGATCACGCGCTTTCGCACCTCGAGACTCATCAATATTTGATGATGAAGCTGTCTACCGTAATTCCACGAGACTTCGTGTAATCACGACCTCTGACTTCTTAATTACTCAGGCGAATCAGACAAATCTACTGGTACGGCCATTGCACCTCTGACGGGCGAAAGTGAGAACAAGGAAATGAACGCACCCCAAATTAAACGAACTCTTTTAGCGGTTCTGTTAATGCTTCTTTTAGTTGCGCTTTTCAAGGAAGTCGCGCGGGCACAATCCGCCGCCCCCGCAACGGGCATGTTGCGCGGTGCGGTTGCTACCGCAGCACCGGACGGACAGTCTTACAACGTTCCCGGCGCCAGTCTGAAACTGAAATCGCAGACAAAAGTTTTGGACGCCGTCACAGATGACGCCGGCGAATACCAATTCAAAGCTCTACCGCCTGGCGAGTACACGGTCGAAGTAAGTGTTCAAGGTTTCAAGACAGCGAGCAAGAACGTGACCATTGTCGCTGGCGAGACCGCGGTCGCCAACATCAGCCTGGAAGTGGGCGAAATCACCGCTACCGTAAACGTCACCTCGGCGACCTCCATCGGCCTGCAAACGAACGAAACCGCACCGACCGGTACCATCAAGCAGAGCGATCTGCAGACGTTGCCGCTCGCGAACGAGCAGTTGCTCGATGCAGTGCCGCTGGTCCCAGGAGTGCTGCGTGGGCCCGATGGTCAGATCAACATGAACGGGGCCCGCATGAGCCAAAGCGCCATGACCGTGAACAGCGCGAACGTGACTGATCCGGTTACGGGCGACTTTGCCATCAATCTACCCATCGAAGCGGTTCAATCAGCCCAGGTGCTGACGAATCCATACGCGCCTGAATACGGCAAATTCACCGGCGGCGTGACGGCAGTTGAAACGCGGTCGGGCACGGACAAATTCAACGCCGAACTGCAGAGCTTCTTCCCGCGGTTTGCGAGACGGGGCGGCAAATGGAACGGAGTGGAAGCGTTCACGCCCCGCCTCGCGTTCAGTGGCCCAATCAAGAAGAAGAAGCTCTGGTTCATGCAATCGTTCGAATATCGCTACGTGCGAACTCCGATCGATAATCTGCCGCCCGATAAGCGCGATACGGGTCTGGAAAGTTTCGATTCCGTGAGCCAACTCGATTGGGATATCAACCCCAGCAACCACCTCACCACTACCTTTTCGTTGTTCCCCGAGAAATTGAGGTACGTCGGACTCAACACTTTCAATCCTGAAGAAGTCACTCCGAATTACAAACAGCGCGGGTTCTTCTGGGCAATTAACGAGCGCCGGACCATGAGCAGTAAGGCCGTCCTCGAATCCTATGTGAGTGTTAAGAAATTCGATGCCAACGTTTTCCCCAGTTCCGGTGAGCAGGCGATGAATTTCACCCCGGACGTGAACACCGGTAATTTTTATAATCGCCAGGACAGGCGCAGCACGCGCATTGACGCACTCGAAATTTACAATTTCGAGCCCCCGAAGTTCGCCGGCGAGCACTTCATGAAAATCGGCGTCGGCCTGACCCATACGACCTTCGATGGACATAACACGAGTAACACCGTTCGCGTCCTGCGCCGGGACGGCACGCGTTCCGAGCAGATCGACTTCGTCGGCAACGGCCGTCTGAGACGCAACACGACCGAGTTCGGCGCTTTCTTCCAGGACAAGTGGACCATCAATGATCGATTGACCGTCGAGTATGGTGTTCGTCTCGATCGCGACAATGTCGCCAGCAGCAACAACGTTGCGCCCCGTTTGTCGTTCGCATTTGCGCCGATTCGGGACGGTCGCACCGTCATTCGCGGCGGTGTGGGTTTGTTCTACGACCAGATCGATCTAAATGTGGCGAGCTATACGCAATCGCAGGAGCGGTTGATCACCCAGTACGGTGCAGACGGACGGACCGCGTTGGCAAAACAGCTGCAACGACCAATCCTGCAAAATGGCGAGTATCTGACACCGCGCAGTGTTAATTGGAATATCGAGGTTGATCGTGAATGGCTGAAGAATCTCTTTGTCCGCGTCGGCTATCAACAACGGCAGGCTACGCGCGAGTACATTGTCGACCCAATCGATTCCGCGACTGGCGCCAACATTTTGGCGCTCAACAACAGCGGCAAGTCCCGCTATCGTGAGTTTGAAGTCACTACGCGTTACACATTTCGCAAAAACGATCAGATCAACGCTTCTTACGTTCGCTCCCGAGCCATTGGCGATTTAAACGATTTCAACTCGTACTTCGGCAACTTTCAGAATCCGATCATTCGCCGGAACGAGCGCTCGCTTTTGCCGTACGACGCACCGAACCGGTTCGTCTTTTGGGGAAACTTCGCCGTCAAGTACGGAATTATCGTCGCGCCGGTACTCGATCTGCGCAATGGCTTTCCGCTTTCGAACATCGATGAAGCGCGAAACTTTGTCGGCGAACGTAATCGAGCCGGCCGCTACCCAACGTTTGCATCACTCGACATGCAAATCATGAAAAAGGTATCAGCGCCCGGACGGTACAAAGAGAAGTACCGGTTCTTTATTGGCGTAAAGGTCTTTAACGTCACGAATCATTTCAACCCACGCGACTATCAGGGGAATGTGGCCAGCGACGGTTTCGGCGGCTTCTACAACGGCGTCGGACGCAAGTACGGCATGAAATTTCAAATGGAGAAGAAGTGACGAGGTGAATGATCATGGACGCCGGCCACAAATTCGGACTCATGTTGCTGTACTCCGCGATCGCGGTATACGCCATGCTGATGCTGCGGATATTGATTCAGCTATTTTTTGGAGCGGCAATTGAAAACCACCAACAACGGCAATGGAGGCGAAAGCATGGCGGAGCGGCTCACGCTTTTCCAGCAATGGCCGGCAAGCGGGGATGGGCCAATACTTGGCTGCCGAGAAGCACGGAAGTCAACCTGTCGTCGCCAGGAGCTAAGATCGCGAGCGGACGCGCCACTCTTTCGATACTCGTCGCGCAGGCCATTGCGGTTGTTTTTATTCTTATTGCCCTGGGTGTGGCCTCGTCTGTAAGCGCGCAGCAACTCCCCGCTCGCGACGCGTCGCCAGATCTCAAGTTGCAGTTGATCGACATCCAGGCGAAGGAGATACGAATTCGGATACGACTTGAAGAAATTGATCAGGAACTCAAGCCGGAGTCCATCGAGCGCGAACTGGCCGGAATCGGATCCGTTCATCCCGAAGAGCTGCGAGAGAATCGACGCAGGCTGTTGACTATTGAACGCAATGGCTTACAAGCAGAACTCGATCTGCTGGAAGAGTATCGCGCCCGCATCGGAGAGGCGATCGTCATCAACGAACAAGCCGGGGCGTTAATGAAGCAGGAGCCAGCTGTACCCCCCAAGCGGTCGCCACAGCCGCAGATGTCTCTGGCACTGCGCAACGTCCGCCGGTCCCAATCAATCCTGAAGCTAATTGGTGCGCTTTCCATACTGATGACCTTAATGGGCGCACTTGGCCTGCTCTTGATCTTAGCGGCTCGGATGTTTGCGCAAGTGGCCCGTGCGAAAACGCCTGTCGCACCCGGCTATTCTCAAAATGCCCATCAAGCGCGGATACGAGAATTAAGGAAAGCGGCGCCGCTTACGTTAAAGAGAACGGAGGGCCTCATAGTATGACGACACTGGTATTAACCATCGGCCTAATCGCCTTAATGTTTCTCCTGTTCGTCGGGCTCTCAACATTTTCGAACTCGACACGGGCGTATGCGGTCATTTCTTTCGTGCCAGTCGTCCTCGGTCTAACTCTGTTCGCATTGCGCTCTCTTTCGGGTCCAGGGGATTCAGGGTATTGGTGGGGTGACTTATGCGACAAGGTCGTCTGGGCCACCACCATTCAAACCGGCCTGGGAGTCGTGCTGATTGCCCGAGCCACCTATCAGCACCGGCCGCTTCTTCTCTTAACGTTTGCAACATTCCTGACTGGTTCGATGTTTTGGCTGCGAATATTCCGTTGGATCTGAGGTGAAAGGAATGGGTCTGGAGAAAATCATGAACACACTCAAACGAATCGTGCATTGGCTAGACGTCTTGGCGATCCTTCTGTTCGCGCAATTCTTCTTGCCTGTCTCTGCACAGGTGCAACAATCAGAAGGCCTAACCGTCTACGGCAAGGGACATGGTTCAATCGTTTCAACCTTCGAGGAGCGAAAAATCGCGGCGGCCCTGGTCGTCTTAAGGCCAAACGGCACGGCGCTGATCACGCTCTTTTCCGATCTGCAATTGCACGCCGAAGCGCAATGGTCTGCGAGTGAGTCATCATCGCAGGAGATCGATCTGAAAATCACGGGCGGAGAACTCAGCGGGAATGTGAGTGGGTCCGGAAAGCTGATACTCACTGACGATGGCAAATCGATCAAGGAGCTGCTGATTAAGAGTAAATCGTTCGACGGTCGAGACCTCATGCTGACATTCGTGGCGGAAGCTGCCGACGCCGTAAGAGTAGAACGTGTCAACGTGGTCTCATCACCGTAATGAAATCAGAGGTCGAAAGATGCGAGCGGCGTACTAGCGATGGTTGACCCCGGCCACCAGGCAAGAAATTTGGGTGGGGCTGGTGTCTGGTGAGATCAATCCAAAGGACATGGATCGAAAGCTTAACAAGAGCATCACCAAAATGGTACAGCGGTTCGTGAAGGATCAAGGCGGGAAGAAATGACTCCGCGTCACAACCGCGACGGTCCGGACTCGTGATATTTCGATTACGCAAAGAGCAACACCGAACAGCCAAGGCCTTCGAGCGCGAATTCGCGGTCGAGATCCTGAAGAGTGACCGGTTACGGGTAACAATTTTGATTGGCGTTATCCTAACCGCACTGTTCATGGTCCTCGGCGTTGCGGCTCTCGGCCCGAATCAGTTCGAGCGTGCATTTCATGGAAACGTCAATGGGTTTATCGCGACACTCGTCACGATAGTTGGAGTTACGTTTACCTGTCTTATCGCTGAGCGACTTACGATCGACCGGTTGATCCGCAAACGGGCCCAGCCTTCCGATGTCCTGCAGTACTTGAGTTCTTTTGTCGAAACGAGTATTCCCACTCTCGCCATGATGATCGGCGCCTTCTTTCTCGGTCCGGTCTACGCGCTGTTCACGCCGGCGATTCTGCTTTACCCAATCTTTATCGTGCTTTCGGCTTTCCGCCTTAATGCCAGGCTGTGCGTATTCACGGGGGTTGTTGCCGGACTACAGTACTTGATAGTCGCACGGTACTTTGCTGATGAATCTTCCCGCACGCTAATCGAGCCAATCCTGACGGCCTTCCCGCATCACGTTGTTCGCAGCCTGCTGTTGCTTATGACTGGAGTGGTCACAGGCTTNGTCACCGTCCAAATCAAAAAGCGCATTCTCAATTCGTTCGTCATGATTCAGGAGCAAAATCGAATCCGCAGGACTTTCGGGGAGTATGTTTCGCCGGTAGTAATGGACAAGCTGCTGACTTTGCAGCAGCGGAGCGAACTGAGAACTGTTTGTGTGATGTTCCTCGACATCAGGAATTTCACGGCCTTCGCTGAAAAGCGACGACCCGAGGCGGTGGTTGCCTATCTCGAATCGTTGTTCGAATTCATGATCGAAATTGTCAACCGGCACCATGGAGTCATCAACAAATTCCTGGGCGACGGATTCATGGCGGTGTTCGGCGCGCCGCTCTCCGATGGAGCAGATTCCATGAACGCCGTGGCAGCGGCTCGCGAAATTCTTTCTCGAATCGCTGAGGAAGTCGCTGCCGGAAACGTGCTACCTACCAGAGTGGGCATAGGAGTACATGCAGGCGAGGCAGTCACGGGCAGCATCGGATCGTCCCTGAGGAAGGAATACACCGTGATTGGAGACGTAGTTAACGTCGCGTCACGGATCGAGCAATTGAACAAACAATTTGGATCGCAACTATTGATTTCTGAAACCGTGTGGCAGAACATCAACGACCAGTTCCGCGAAGCGATGCCGATAGGTGCAGTGCAGGTCAAAGGACGCGAAGCACCCATTCAAGTGTATCAAGTGGCCTAACACAAGATCGTCCACCCGCCGACAAAAGAGATCGGGGGGCTCTTGATCCCCACCGATCTCTCGAGTAGTTACCGTGACAGTGACGCCGCGTCTTGGTTATTTCGAGGCCACCCGTACGAACTCGAACTGACATGACTCGTTACTTCCGGCCAGCTCACGTTCTATCCTACACTCCTGCTCAGAGGGCTCCAATTCACGCACCATACCGTCAGATCGCGAGATTATGCTGGCGAGAAAGACGGTACCGCCATACCGGTGAAATATTAGCTGACTCTGATCAATCGTATCGCATAGATCCGTAATATGGGTGACAAAGATCACCAACTGGCGAGCATCGACAACGTTTTGAATGAGCAGCACGTGTGGGTCGTGGCCGGGTTGCTTCAATTCATACCTACCGGCGGGAAGGGTCTCGTCTCCAACCTTAAAGTCAAATGGAATCTGTGCGCTATCAGGGTATTGGGCCGAGGCAGTCGCCGCCGCGCCGAGCATTAAGACTGATAGAGCTATGATTGTGGTTATAAATTTCAGTTGCATTGCTTCCTCTCTAGTGGAGCCACGATCGAAGCGAATCGCCGCCCAGTCAATCCCGGGGGAGCCAGCCGATCGCTGGCTGCTTCACCCCATTTAGGAACCACGCGTTCCGGAGACAGCGAGTATTGCTACCTCCGTACCACTCGAGAGGTTCGAGTTTCCTGATTAACTACTCGATTCAGGGGCCCAGCCGGCGATGATTTCACGATGCGATCGTGCAATCACGAGAGGTCGGTCGCGCCCGATCACACTTTACCGATCGGGTCACCCGACACTCACTGCTCGACCTTCATTCCCGCAGGCGTTAAAGGTTCCGCAGGCTCGTGATTTCACGAAACGGTTCGGAGAAACACGGTCCTCTTGTGCATCGTCGTCCGCCTTTTGCTTTATGCGGCGACAGTTGCGCGTGGAACGACTGTTGCACTTTGTCGCCGCCGTACGCGGTTACCGCGCACTGATGTTGGACAACTTGAAAAAGCCTGTAAGTCAGCGACTTCGGACCGAGGAGTAAATAATGCAACCCCCAGACAAGACAAGGCCGCTGAGTGATGCTGATCGAAAAGCGTTTCATCAGCTCTACCAGACGCATTATCGACGCGTGTATTCCATCTGCTTTCGAATGACTTCAAACGCGCAGGACGCGGAGGATCTGACTCAGGAGGTCTTCATGCATCTCTTTCGCGTGATGGGAAGCTTTCGCGGTGAATCAGCTTTCACCACGTGGCTCCACCGGTTAACTGTGAATCACGTCGGCATGCATTTCCGCAAGCGCAGACGGCGACAGGAATTCTTAACTCATGATGGGAGGCTACCAGTCCAGGTCGTAGCAGGTAGCCACGTACCGAATCGGATGAGAGTTGTAGATCGTATCCTCTTAAACGAAGCGCTGGCCAAATTGCCCCCGGGTTATCGCGAAGTGTTCGAGCTCCACGATGTCCAGGGATTTGAACACCATGAGATCGCAGCTCTGAAGGGACGAACCGCGGGCACCTCCAAGTCGCAATTACACAAAGCACGGCGGAAGCTGCGTGAACTCATCGGTCAAACGACAGGTGAAATCCGGGCGGTGGCCCGGCAGTACTGATGACCTGCAAGCGGAGCGCCAGAGGAATGTTGAGAGATTGTAACTGCGCCAACGCGCTGAAGGTAGCGAAAGGAACAATCGCGATTATGCAACTAGGAATGATAGGTCTCGGCAGAATGGGCGCGAACATGGTTCGGCGCTTGATCAAAGATGGGCACACTTGCGTTGTTTACGACCGATCACCCCAAGCAATCAGCCAGTTGACGAAAGAAAATGCTGTGGGCGCCAATTCGCTAAAAGATCTGGTTGAAAAACTTAATACGCCGCGCGCCGTCTGGCTGATGGTCCCGGCAGCGGCAGTGGACGACACCATTAGAGATCTTATGCCTCTTCTCGATGCCGGAGACATTCTGATTGATGGCGGCAATTCCTATTACGTGGACGACATCCGCCGTGCCAAGGAACTGAAGCAAAAGAACATTCACTATGTCGACGCCGGCACAAGCGGCGGTGTGTGGGGCCTGGAACGAGGCTACTGTGTGATGGTCGGAGGCGAGACGGATGTGGTTGCACACCTCGATCCGATCTTCGCGAGCCTGGCGCCGGGAAGAGGCGACATCCAGAGGACACGAGGACGCGAGCAAACGAACGGGACTGCGGAGCGCGGTTACCTGCATTGTGGCCCAAATGGCGCCGGCCATTTTGTGAAGATGATTCACAACGGCATCGAGTATGGAATCATGGCGGCTTACGCCGAGGGACTCGGTGTCCTGCACGCGGCGAACGTCGGAAAGCGGAATCAAGGAATTGACGCCGAGACTACCCCGCTTCGTGATCCAGAACTCTATCAGTACGACTTTAACTTGGCCGACATTACAGAACTCTGGCGCCGCGGGAGCGTGATCGCATCCTGGTTACTGGATCTCACAGCAACAGCGCTGCAAGAGAATCCGACCCTTTCAAATTTCGCTGGGCGCGTATCCGACTCGGGCGAAGGCCGTTGGACAATCAACGCTGCGATTGATGAGGGAGTTCCCGTTCCCGTGTTGAGTTCTGCTTTATTCGAACGGTTCGCATCGCGCGGTGAAGCTGAATTTGCAGACAAGGTTTTGTCTGCCATGCGCTACCAGTTCGGTGGACACGCGGAAAAGGCCGCTGAAAAGGCGAGGTAAGAATCGAGGGTGTCATGGCTGATTTGTACTCAGACGCGTTGGTCTTCTTCGGTGCGACCGGTGACCTCGCCTACAAGAAAATCTTTCCGGCGTTGCAGCACATGGTCGCGCGTGGGCGATTGACTGTGCCGGTTATCGGCGTCGCTAAGTCCGGCTGGAACCTGGAACAGTTTCGCGCGCGGGCGCTCGACAGCGTCGAGAAACACGGCGGTGTGGACAGGTCTGCTTTCGAAAAGCTCTGCGGGCTGCTGCGCTACGTTGACGGTGACTACCACGATCCGGCGACGTTCGAGGCCATTCGAAAAGAACTTGAGGGAAGAAGCCGGCCGGCTTACTACCTGGCGATACCTCCGGTCATGTTCCGGGTCGTCGTCGAGCAGCTCAAACTTCCGCGGTGCAACAAAGGAGCGCGGGTCATCCTTGAAAAACCTTTCGGGCGTGACCTCGCATCTGCACAGGAACTAAACCAGATTCTGCAATCCTGTTTCCGCGAGCGAAACATCTTTCGCATCGATCACTTCCTGGGAAAGCGGCCGGTAAACAATCTGATAATCTTTCGTTTCGCAAACACGTTTGTCGAGTCATTCTGGAATCGAAACTACATCGAAAGCGTTCAGATCACGATGGCAGAAGACTTCGGAGTGCAGGGGCGTGGCGCATTCTACGAAGGTACGGGAGCGATTCGGGACGTAGTTCAGAATCACCTGCTTCAGGTTGTGTCGAATCTAGCGATGGAACCGCCGGCGAGACTCGATAGCGAATCGATTCGTGATGAAAAGGTCAAGGTCTTAAAGGCGATTCCGGCGATCTCCGCAGCCGACCTGGTGCGCGGCCAATTTCGCGGCTACCGCAACGAGAATGGAGTCGCGGAGAACTCACAGGTGGAGACTTTTGCGGCCATGAAGCTGCAGATTAATTCCTGGCGCTGGAAAGGCGTTCCGTTTTTCATTCGGGCCGGAAAGAAGTTACCTGTTACGTGTACCGAGATTGTCGCCCGCTTCCGCAAGCCTCCTACGCTGATTCCCGCTGAGACGCTGACAGAGAATGAGCTCCGACTCCGGCTGAACCCCGACGCAAAGATTGCACTCGGTATGATGATCATGAGTCCGGGAGAGGAGATGGCTGCAGAAACCGTCGAGATGGTGGCGTGCCATTCCGAGCAACCGGGCGAGATTCACGACTACGAGCGAGTCCTGAGCGCTGCGATGGAAGGAGATGCCACGCTCTTCGCGCGCCAGGATTATGTGGAAGAAGCATGGCGGATTGTCGACCCGGTGTTGAAAGCCCCGGCCACCATTTATGAGTACGAGCCAAAGACGTGGGGCCCTTCAGAAGCCGAGCGAGTTGTACCACCCGGCGGTTGGAGCAACCCCACCAGCGATGGCGAATTGGCTGTTCCAGCTGCGCAGAGAATCGTTCGCGAAGCAGCTTGAGGACACAACGGTGCGGGATAGCTTGTGGCCGGATGTGTGCGACGAGCGAACGACTGTCCCCGATCCGCCCGGATGTCCCGTTATGCGCCGTTGAAACTCAGCACGGCATCGATACTTCGCCGCTTTCGTTAACCGGGTTCTGGTAGCGAGCGCGTTTGCGGTGGATGACGAAATCGATTCCAAAGTCGCGCCACCAGAAATTGAATGATGTAAGTCACGGCCGCGTAGAACGCAAAATAAATAATGATTGCTGTAACGAGTGCTGCATCCGTGGGTCCGCAAGACGGACAATGCGNAGGCGGCGGAAATATGCGAATCGCCAACTGTAACGGCCAAAAGAAAGCGATTCCGGTGAAGATCGCGCCGCGCTCGTATCCCGCGTCAAGTAGTGTCCCCCAGACTGCACTCAGTAACCATAACAGAATAAGCGGAAGAAGAAGTCCNCCAGCAATAGAGAGCAGCAAATGAACAACAGTCTTACGATTTAAAAAGCGCATAACGGCGGAGTTGATCGGGCCACGGCGCTAGCGACTAGCTTCGCCGGATCACGCTTGATGCGAAACACGCTCCCCGTGGCTCCGGTCCAACGATTTGGGCGGATGCGAAGTCACGAAATCCAAAGCATCTGATCTTTAGTTACGACCCATTTGCCGTCTTTCCGCTCGACTGTATAGACGTTGCCAGACGAACTTAAGCCCGCCTCATAGTACCCGCCCTCAACCTGGATTTTGGCCGCGTCGACAACTTTGATAGCACCCACGGTGAAGATGAGTCCTCGCTCACCCGTCTCCTTGTCGATAACTTCGAACTGTCCTTTGGACTGAGAGCGTTTCTTAACGGGTGGTTTGTGGTCTTTGAAACGTGCGATGAAAGCATCGCCAGGTTCTTTGTCTTTGCCGAACGACAAGAAATAAACCTTCGCGTTTTGTTGTTGGCCCGAAGCATTATGTTCGAATTGGTAACGGAATACAGCTTCGCGAATGTCGTCTTGTTGGGCCGCGGTCAAATTCAGTTTTCCGGTGGGCGCAGGCTCCTGCACCCCGACGCCGAACAACGACACGAAGACCAAACCGATCACGACTAGAATCTTCATGTGTAACTCACTCTCATCCGCCCAACGGTGACTTCACGCGGCCGCACGCAACTGCGATACACGCAAGTTGTCGATAAGATGCTCGTTGGTCCAGCTCGCGTGCAACGATTTATGGTCAGCGGTTGTTCGAGTCCCTAATGAACAGGTAATGACCTAGTCGCCGACAACTCCGGCGAAATACCATTTCCCATCTTTACGGAATTCAAAGTAATAACGGTAATCGCGCGTTACCTTTGTTAGTACATCCTTACTGCTCCAAACGTGACTGACCCTGGCCCCGCGAGCGACAGATTTTCGCACTTCGCGCCAAGATCCGTTTCGTTCATTTTTATCGATGAATTCGAGCCATTCCTTCGCGGACAAGCCTCCGCCACCATCAGAGAAATCGGTTGGCATCACTCGTAGCAACGCAGCATGATCCTTTTTGTTGATGGCGGCGGTGACCTGACGCCAGAAAGTAGGCCACCTTCGTTCAGCCTCAACATTTCTCTGTGCAGGACTTTGCGACAACGCGACAAATGGGGTGCACAACAGAAGCAGGGTCAAAAGAAAATAAGACGTCTTAGTCATAGGAATTGTTACATCGATCGAGATTTCCATTGGTGACGATTCACGTTCCGATCGCTGGTGACCAAGACGTCACCGGCCAGGTCAATGATCTGATGACCCACATTCTCGCCTGTCAAGCAAAACTCAAAGAGCGGAAGTAGCGCCTAATCGCGCAACAGAAATATGAGGAAGCCATTGCCGAGTTCAAAAGCGCTGCCGCTGATAATAATGGCAGATCCCGCTGAAGTCCTTCAGCGGATCTTTCTTTTTCATCGCTGTGCGCCGCAGCTGTTCCACCGAGACGTTTTCGGCCCCATATTGTTTGATTATTAAATCCAGGACCTCTTGGGCTGCGTCCATCACCTGATCAGAAGCAAACAACCTGATGCGGCTGGCGACCGCATAAAGCGCAACGGTTCCTTCCACTTCGGCCTCGTCGTCATTGATATGGTGCGTCGCGGATGCGACGTACAATTTCGACGATTGAGCACATTCACTAGAGATTTTCTCGTCTCTAACAGAAGGCGGATGTCGAAACTGTCGAGAGAGTCGAAGATGTCGTGGTCACTCTCAACACCAGCGGGAAAGGTTTATTGAAAGGTGCTACGCGTTTCGCGATTCGCACTGTGATAGCGAAACCGTGCAATCGTGAATGTTAGTTCCTGCTCATGCGACTCGCGCTCGCGTCCAATTCTCCGGGCGTGGGTGAATTCATCGCGCCAGGTTCATGGAATGCAGCTTGCACTCCTCGTCAACCGCAAAGTGAGACGAAAGACGGAGCATCTTGGTAAGTGTTTCGTTCGGTGGGATTGGAGTAGTGACATGAAAAAGCTGGAGCGAGTGCAAGCAGCCGCGTATCGGCGGATGCAGCAGATAGACACTGAACTCCAACGGTTGGAAGAGCGGCCGCAACTAGACCTGCGCCTGCGCTATGGATCATTGCTGAAGCGATTCGAAGAAGTCGAGAAGCTTCATTACAGTCTGCGGAGTCGGCAGGCGCCTAATCCGCTTTCTGCTAATCCAACAGATTTTGACTCCGCCGGCGCATTCATTCGCACCTGCGAATCTTTCAATGCCAGTAGCGTCAACTCGAAACGGCAATGGACATCCGCGGCAGGCTTATCGAGGGATTTTGTACTGACGCGGTGTGGGGCAGGACGCCGCAAAAACTCTTAATGGCGCTGACGGCATCATGCATCGCTCGGGAGAGAGGATACGGCAAGAGGCAGAATCTTTTGCCGTCAAGGCGATTCGCATATAATCACCCGACAACACGCACGACCGTTAGAAGGAAGAGCGCTTCCCCTGATGCGTAACGACCCGACCCATGCTGGCTTTCATCTGCCGCATGTGCGTGCGCGATGTAAGCTGGAAAGCGAGCACGCTCACGTGCGGCAGCGCTTGAATCGCTTGGCGTCTTCACTGGCGCTGATGCCGCGCTTCAAAGTGGCCTTGCTGTTGGCGCTGATGATGGTGGGCGCCCACTCTACGGCGCTCGCGCTCGATGCCTCACTCCATGTCAGCCAGTATGCGCATACTTCGTGGACCGCACGGGACGGGTACTCAGCGGGCGCCGTCTTCGCGATGGCGCAGACGCCCGACGGGTATCTGTGGCTGGGCAGTGAATTCGGCCTGTTTCGCTTCGACGGTGTTCGCTTCATCCCTTGGCAACCTCCTGCGGGTCAGCAACTCCCCAATAAGCCTTACAGTCTGCTCGTCACGCGCGANGGCACTCTCTGGATCGGCACGTTTGCCGGACTCGCATCTTGGAGTGGCAGCAAGCTCACCCAGTACCCGGAGCTTGATGGATTGTTTGTGACATCGCTGCTTGAAGACCGTGAGGGAACGGTCTGGGCTGGCATAAAGTTCGACTCACTTGGCACGCCCGCAGGCCGGCTGTGTGCAATCCGAAGCGGCCGGGCGCAGTGCTACGGGCAGGATGGCGCTTTCGGCTCCTTCGTTTGGAGTCTGGGTGAGGACAACTCAGGCGCGCTCTGGGCTGGCGCAGAGTCTGGAGTTTGGCGCTGGAAGCCCGGCCCTCCAAGACGGTATGCGATGCCGGGCATGCGGATGGGTGACCTGAGTCAGTCCGCCGACCGGCGTTTGTTAATCGGCCTGAACGGCGCAGGTCTCAGGCAGATCGTCGGCGACAAGATCGAACTGTACCCGATTCACAGCGCCGAGAATCCGAATGCGCTGCTCGCGGATCGAGAGGTCGATTCAAATAAGCTGCTTCGAGACCGCGATGGAGGTCTCTGGATCGGAACACACGATCGGGGCATCGTCCACCTACACCAAGGCCGGACAGATGTATTTGCGAAAGCAGACGGCCTCTCGGGCGATGTCAGTTGCAGCATGTTCGAGGATCGTGAAGGCAACATCTGGTTCGCCTCCACCAGAGGACTCGACCGCTTTCGGGAGCTACCCGTCACTACCATTTCCAGGAAACAAGGTCTGTCCAGTGATATTGCTCAGTCCGTACTCGCGGCCACGGACGGGAGCGTTTGGATCGGTACTCACGACGGTTTGAACAGGTGGAAGGACGGACAATTCACAGTCTTCCGTAAGGCGAGCGGGTTGCCGGATGATGAGACGCAGTCACTGTGTCAGGATGGTCGCGGGCGCATCTGGGTGTCCACCAAGCGTGGACTGGCTTATTTCGAGGACGGCAGGTTTGTGGCCGTAAGTGGCGTGCCCGGCGAGGAGGTCTATTTCATCGCGGGGGATAAGGCGGGCAACCTCTGGCTTTCAGGAAACAATGGCCTGTGGCACTTGCTGGACGGCCGCCTTGTCGAACATTTTCCTTGGTCGGCGATCGGTCAGCGCCAACAGGCCAAGGTTGTAGTGCCTGATCAGGGCGGAGTGTGGCTGGCATTCTG
>AP72_2010_repI_A01DRAFT_1000028_pt1 | contig 19134 bp, 13 predicted proteins | sample AmaPasreplicIA01_FD_9191 | JGI IMG/M metagenome (IMG submission 9191) | reverse complement strand
TTCATCAGCACAGAACGAAATCCGGAGGAAACCTCTGCTCTCATCGCCAAACGCGGCCGCGGGAATCGTAACCACTCCCTGTTCAAGGCCGGCCTCAGCGACCCTCATTTCATCGCCGAGAGCGCTAACATCCACCATGATGTAAAACGCTCCTTCGGGTGTCACACAGCGCAGACCGAGTTCGTTCCGCACCAACCCAAGCAGATGATCGCGGCGGCGATGAAAAATCTCCCGGTACTTTTCACGCGCAGCCGCTGCTTCGTCGGTCCAGGCAGCGAGACCTGCCTGCTGCGAAATGCTTGAAGCGCAGGTGGTCACGTACCCATGCAGCACCAGCGCGGCGCGCATGACCGCTGTTTCCCCGGCGAGCCATCCGATGCGCCAACCGGTCATGCGCATCGATTTTGAAAGGCCGCTGATAATGATCGTGCGCGGATAAAATTCTGAAATCGACGCCGGGCGGTCGGCCATATAATAAAGCTCCCGGTAAATCTCGTCGCTGACTATAAAAGCATTCGAGCCGCTCGCCGCAACCGCCGCGGCCATCTGTTCCAGTTCTGCCCTGGTTAAAACCCTGCCGGTGGAAAGCATTCGAGCCGCTCGCCGCAACCGCCGCGGCCATCTGTTCCAGTTCTGCCCTGGTTAAAACCCTGCCGGTGGGGTTCGACGGACTAATTGAGATAACCACTTTAGTCCGCGCGGTAATCTGTTTCTTAAAGTCGTCGACATCGAAACTGAAGTCATTGGCGGCCGGAAGCCGGTACGTCTTCACGTTCGCCCCGATCATTTTCAGGATTATTGAATAAGGGATAAATCCGGGATTCGGTATCAACACCTCATCGCCTGATTCAACCAGCGTGTGCAGGATTAAATAGAGAGCTTCCTGCGATCCGGCAGTGACAATCACCTGATCCGCTGCCAGCTTCATATGCGGATAATCTGAGGCGATGCGTTCGCGCAATGATGGCAAGCCGGCCTGCAGCGTATACCCGCTCTTTTCCTCCTGCAGCACCCGTACTGCCTCGCGCACGATCACATCCGGTGTCGGCAGATCCGGCTCGCCCAGGCCGAGGCTGATGCTGCCCGGCTTGGCGCGATCGGAGATCTTCCGGATCATGCTCTTTTCGATGCCGCGAAGAAATGGGGGTGGTTGGAATGTCAATGAATATTGCCCCGGCTGGTCATTTCGATCAGATGATTTGTATACCGTGTGCCGTAATCAATATATCCATTTGCCGAAGATCCTTCATTAGCTTCCGTTTGAAATCTCGAAGATATTTCTTATAACTCATCCTCAGCGGCGACGATTTCAATCTTAATCATCTCGTCGATGTATTCAACGCCTCCATATTTCGCCTCCATATTTTCCACTTGCCTTGATATGGCGCCGACAGCGGACTTACCGTAATCGCACCAACCGTCAAGTAAAAATTATTGCATCTACCGCAGCGCCTCTTCCAACTGCGTCGCCGCATCAGTTTTCTCGTCGCGATATTTCACGATTACCGGCGCATAGATCGACAATCCCCATTCGCGCCCTTTGTCGGTTTGAATAGCGCGCGAGCCCGGAACGACAACTGCTCCGGCGGGAATCTCGAGCGGCTCGTCGTGGCTACGTCGATAGACTTTTTCACGAATCAGATCGAATACCGGGGTCGAACCCGTAATTGTGGTCCCGGAAGCGAGGACCGCGCGCTCGCGCACGATGGTCCCTTCGAAGACTCCGCAGTTGCCGCCCACGATTACGTCATCTTCAATGATTACCGGAATAGCTCCGGCCGGTTCCAAAACGCCGCCGATCTGCGCCGCGGCAGAAAGGTGGACGCGCTTGCCGATTTGGGCGCACGATCCAACCAGCGCGTGACTGTCGATCATGGTCCCTTCATCGACATATGCACCGGCATTGACGAACATCGGTGGCATGCAAACTACCCCGGGAGCAATGTAGGCGCCATGACGAATACTCGATCCCCCGGGCACGATCCGGACGCGATCTTCAATTGAAAAGCTCCGGATGGGATAAGTGTTTTTATCAAGGAACTGCAAACTACGATCGGACGGAGACATATCGACGATCACGCCCATCCGAAAGCCCAACAATATCCCGCGCTTTACCCAGGCGTTGGTGCGCCAGTTTCCATTCCCGTCGCGCTCTGCTGCGCGAATCTCACCGCGATTGAGAGCGGCCTTGAACTCGTTAAAAAGGGCAAAATCGTCGTGAGAGTATTCGCCGCCCTGCCGCTCGGCGAGTGCTTCCATTGGTTCACGTAGTGACATTATTCTCGTTTCTGAGTTCTCGTTCACTGGATAGGACAAGCGCGGAGCGAGATCTTACAGTTCGCTCCGCGCCAATTCAAAACTTCACCGTTGCGGATGCCTGTTATGCAGTCGCCTGAGCAGTCTCTAGTAGGCCGAGTTCGGCAATAACTTCGCGAATCTTAGCCCGACTTTTTTCCGTAACCGGCACCAGCGGCAGACGGAAATTCTCCTCCAACAATCCCATCATTGCCATGGCCGCCTTGACGGGTCCAGGGCTCGATTCGATGAAATTAGTCTCCATTAAACGAAGCAGGCGATAGTGCAGGCGCCGCGCCTCGTCCCATTTACCTTCCAACGCCAGATTGGTCATTTGGGACATCAGATCCGGCGCTTCGTTCGAAGCGACGGAGACAATCCCATCACCGCCCAACGCGATTAACGGCAGGGTCACGGCATCGTCTCCTGACAAAACTGAAAAGTTTGCCGGCCGTTCTCGCAGTATTTCCATAATCTGTGAAAGATTTCCCGATGCTTCCTTAATCGCGACGATGTTCTCAGAATCGCGAGCCAGTCGCAGTGTCGTCCCGGCAGCAATATTTGACGACGTTCGACCGGGCACGTTGTAAAGCATAATGGGAACGTCGGGCACCGCTCGCGCAATCGCGCTAAAGTGGGCATATAAACCCTCTTGGGTCGGTTTGTTGTAGTAGGGGGCGACCTGCAGGACGGCGTCGGCGCCTAAATCGCGAAAACGCTTCGAATAATCGATTGCGGCTGCGGTTGAATTGCTGCCGGCGCCGGCGATCACCTTAGCGCGGCCGCGCGCGACTTGGATTGTCACTGCGATCACGTGCGCGTCTTCCTCTTCGGTCATGGTGGCGCTTTCACCGGTGGTGCCGCAGGGCACCAGGAGGTTGATACCACCACGTATCTGCCGATCGACCAGCGCTCGCATCCGTTCGTCATCAATCGAGCCGTTGGCTGTGAATGGCGTCACCAACGCTGTAGCACATCCACGCATCCAGTCAATTTTCATTGTCATGATTTATTTCCTCGATTTCGCTCACCGTTTTGGTCTAAACGATTTGTCCCGGTAAATCGATTAGGGATCCACGAAATCACACGAAAAATCACGAACACATGGTTGCTAGTGAAGTTTTTGTATGATCTCGCCGATCATATTCGATCGCATTCGCTTTCAGATTACTACCGGAGCGACGCGACTATCTCGTCAAAGACTTCCGAAAACTCGTAAACACCTTTATGTCCGGGGATCCATTCCGCTGCCATCAAAGCTCCAGCGGCAAACCCCTCACGTGATCGCGCTTCGTGAGTGATGCGAATCTGATCGGCCAGCGAATCAAATCCCAGGCGATGAGTTCCGGGAATATACCCGGAGCGCGTCGACGAAACGGGCACGTCGCGATGGAGATTCTGCCTAACGATCTCCTCAAGCTTCAATGCCGTTCCGGAAGGCGCGTCACGTTTTCGTTTGTGATGCGCCTCTTCGATGAACCCATCATAATCTGCCAGGCCGCGAAATAATTCAGCTGCACGGGCCGCGATGCGATAAAAAATTTGCACGCCGACAGAGAAGTTCGCGCCGTAGATCAACGCGCCTTCGTGCTGCGCGACGGTTTGCCGCACACTATCGAGTTTTGTCAACCAGCCTGTCGTGCCAACCACCAGTGGTACCTGGGCGTCGACGGCGGCTTCGACATGCTTCGGCACAGCGGCGCCGATCGAAAAATCGATTGCGACGTTGCAAGCGCGGAGTCTCTCGGAGAGATCGGCAACGTGCTGGCCGGCATCGGCAATGTCGATCTTCAGATTTACTTCGTGACCACGGGCGCCTGCCAGATCGCCCACCAGCCGTCCCATGGCGCCGTAACCGATCAATCCGATTTTCATGTTGACATTACTAACAACAGTGCAAGTCGGTTCCTCGAGCCGTTCATTCGATTCTGTAGAGAACGATCCACGAAATCACACGAATCAACACGAAGAAAAACACGCGAATGTTGTTCGTGTTAATTCGTGTGATTTCGTGGATCATAATTGCTTGCAATTCCGAGCCGTTTAGTACCTTGCAGGCTAAGTTACTGCTCCCTCAACAGCCTCTTCACTAAATTGCTATAGATTTCTACTGCCTGGAGCAACTCACTTTTCTGCACGTGTTCGCGGTCGGTGTGGGCCACCAGAATTGATCCCGGTCCAATCAACAAAGGCTTTCCCCAATTCGACAAGTACGGAATGTCGGTAGTAAATCGCGCCACCATCTGTTTGAACCCGTCAAGGGTCAGTAAGCGCACCGGATCGTGACCGGACTTGTAATCAATCGTGCCGCGACTGGCTATCGCATTTTCAACCAGGCTGCGGACTGAAATTGAATCGGCCGCCAGCCGGACCAGGATGGTAGCCTCGGCCGCGTCCGCGATTACGTTGGCGCGTTTCCCGCCGGCAATCATGCCGATGTTGCAGGTGGTTTCGCCAAAGATTTCATTCCCGGGCCACTCCAGCCGGCGCAGATCATCCAGCACGTCCAGCAATTTCTCAATAGCCGATTCACCGGCTTCAGGATACGCCGAATGCGCCGCGCGCCCGGTAGTTGAAATCGTCGCCTGCAGCGAACCTTTAGTCCCGGCTGCCAGCTGATTGTCCGTTGGCTCGCCGTTGATTAGGTACTGGCACGAGGCAGCAATCGGATGTTCATTGGCCAGCTTCGCCCCCGCACTCGTTACTTCTTCATCAACCGTGAAAAGCAGTCCGACCTCGTGAGCGCCGTCAGCGCGCAGTTCTTCTGCCGCCGCTATCTGGGCCGCGATAATGCCCTTCGCATCACAGGCGCCACGACCGAAAATAAATTCATCATCTTCACTTGATTGGATGAATGGTGGCACGGTGTCCATGTGGGTCGACAATACAACCCGCGGCGCTGCGTCCGTGGTCGCGATGATATTCGATCGTTCGTCAGAAATATCCTGCAACTCGACATGATAGCCGAGTCTCATCAGCAGTTCGGCGAGCGACGTGCCGATCTGAAATTCGTCGCCACTGACCGACGGAATATCGATGAGTTCGCGCGTGAGTCTGACAACATCAATCATCGCGAGTCACGCCACGACCGTTGCTTCAATCGAGGCCGGCTGCAAATTCTCACCTTCAAAGCAAACCCGATGCATTCGCTTAATCGCTTCGACCGCCTGCGGTTCGTCGACCATAAAAGTAAGATTCACGCTCGAAGCACCAACGGAAATCATTGACACGTTGATGTCCTGAATTACTGAAAACACCCGCGCGGCAATCCCGGGCGTGTTGCGCAGTCCTTCGCCGACGACCGAGATTATCGTGCGGTGTGCTTCGATTTCGACCGTTCCCAACTTTTCCAGGTCCGGAACCAATTCAGGTAGCGCGCTCTTATCATCAATCGAAAGCGAGACGCTCACTTCTGAGGTGGTGACTACGTCCACCGCCGTGTGATGCCGATCGAAGACTTCAAACAAAGCGCGCAGAAACCCGTAGGCTCCCAACATGCGCGCCGAAGTGACCTGGACCGTAGTGATTCCGTTCTTATGAGCGATGGCTTTGATGGTTTGCCGTGTTGCTTCCGGCTGCGAAACAATCAACGTGCCTGCTTCGCCCGGCGCCCGCGAGTTGCACACGCGCACCGGAATGCGTTTGTCGACTGCCGGCTGAATTGTTTTTGGATGCAGTACTTTGGCGCCGAAGTAAGCGAGTTCCGCAGCTTCCTGGTAGGACAGAACTGGAATCGTCCGGGCGTTGGGGACGACCCTGGGGTCGGCAGTCAGCACACCACTCACGTCGGTCCAGATCTGAATTTCCCGCGCATCGAGCGCCGCGCCCAGGAGTGCGGCTGAATAGTCGGATCCGCCGCGGCCTAACGTGGTAGTCACGCCTCTGGCAGTGCTGCCAATGAACCCGCCCAGCACCGGAATCCGCTTAGCATTCAGCAACGGCTCGAGTTCGGTTTTGATCGCCCGGCTGGTTTCAGGTTGGGGCGTCGCGGCGCCATAAACGTCATCAGTTTTGATGCAACAGCGCGCGTCAACATAACGCGCGGCCACGTCGTTGTCTGTTAGCACGCCCGCTATCAATTGTGAAGAGAGATGTTCGCCATAGGCCACGATTTCATCCTGCAGAGGTGGGCTGGTGACCGGATGAGCGGCAATAATCTTATGCAATTGCCGAATTTTGCTGCGCGCATCGCCGAGGGTTGAGACAAATGCCGCGCGCCGATCAGGTGTCAGTAGTTCGTTGGCAATGATGAGATGTCGTTCGAACTCGGAATCCAAAGACTTGCTGGCTGCCCGTCCGTCACCGGCAATTGCTGTCTGCACGCTGCGCAAAAGTGCATTGGTGAATCCGGCGATTGCCGACACAATTACTATCGGCTGCGAATTGACCGCGAGCTTCACAATTCCCACCACGTTGCGGATGGCACGCGCGTCTTCGACGGAGGTGCCGCCGAATTTCATTACGGTGGTTCGCTTAACCATTGACCTTTGCGGCAAAGCAGCAATTGTAGCGCAAGCCGTCAGGTTGCGCGCAAACCAGATACGATCCACGAAATCACACGAAAAGTCACGAAAAGCCGAACTTCGTGTTTCTTCGTGTCGTTTCGTGGATCGGGCTTGATTGGCAACTCGGGGCTCTCGTACAATCTCAAATCGCACTAAAGGACTTAGAAGAGTTAAGCTCTACAGATAAGCAAATGGCCAGTTTCGATACAGTATTAACCAAAGTTTTCGGTAGCAGTAACGAGCGCTTTTTAAAGAGCATCAAGCCCGTGATTGCTGAAATCAACTCCTTTGAACCGGCGATTCAGAAGCTCAGTGATGAGCAGTTACGCGCAAAAACCGCGCAGTTCAAGGAGCACATTGCCGCGGAGATTAAGGACGCGCGCGATAAAGATGACCGCAAATATCGCGAGCAGAGAGTGCTCAACGAGATTCTGCCTGAGGCTTTTGCCGTGGTGCGCGAAGCCAGCAAGCGGACCACCGGCATGCGTCACTTCGACGTTCAGATGATCGGAGGACTGGTCCTGCACCAGGGCAAGATTGGTGAGATGCGCACCGGCGAAGGGAAGACCCTGGTCGCGACGCTACCCACTTACCTCAACGCGTTAACCGGTCGCGGTGTTCACGTCGTGACCGTCAACGACTATCTGGCTTCCCGCGATGCCGAATGGATGGGCCAGATTTATCGTTTCCTCGGCCTGGAAGTGGGCTGCATCCAAAACGACATGGATGATTTCGAGCGTCAGACCGCCTATGCCGCCGACATCACCTACGGAACCAACAACGAGTTTGGGTTTGATTACCTGCGCGACAACATGAAATTCGACCTGGCGACGTGTGTTCAGCGCGGTCACTATCATGCCGTGGTGGATGAGGTCGATTCGATCCTGATCGACGAGGCGCGCACGCCGCTGATTATCTCCGGTCCTTCGGAAGAATCAACCGATAAGTACTATCTGGCGAACGGCATCATTCCTCAGCTCGTGCGCGGCGAAGAGCTCGAGGAAAACAAAAAGACCGGTGATTATGTGGTCGACGAGAAGAACCATTCGGCGGTGCTCACTGAAGAGGGTGTCGACAAAGCTGAGCGGCTGTTGGGAGTGGGTAATCTTTACGACCCCGGCAACATGGAATTGCTGCATTGCGTAGAGCAGGCTTTGAAGGCGCATACGCTTTATAGACTCGATCATCAGTACGTGGTCCAGGACGGCGAAGTGATCATCGTGGATGATTTCACCGGCCGTTTGATGAAGGGCCGCCGCTGGTCCGACGGTCTGCACCAGGCCGTTGAAGCCAAGGAGGGGGTGAAGATCGAACGCGAAAACCAGACACTCGCGACCATTACTCTCCAGAATTACTTCCGTTTGTACGAGAAGCTTTCCGGCATGACCGGTACCGCGGAAACAGAAGCGGCGGAATTTCATTCGACTTACAAACTCGACGTGATTGTGATTCCGACGCACATGCCCATGGTTCGCAAAGATAATCCCGACGTCATCTACCGTACGCTGCCTGAAAAGTGGGACGCGGTCGTCGATGAGATCCGGCAGTTGCATGATAAGGGGCAACCGGTGCTGGTGGGCACGGTGTCGGTAGAGAATTCGGAACTAATTTCGCGCCGCTTGCAACGCGTGGCGGTGCCGCACAACGTGCTGAACGCGAAGTATCACGAGCGCGAAGCGGAAATCGTCGCCCAGGCCGGACGCAAAGGCATGGTCACGATTGCGACCAACATGGCCGGCCGAGGCACCGACATTCTGCTGGGTGGCAATCCGGACTTCATGGCGCGCGAGTTTCTCAAAGAGCAGGAGGTCGATCCCGAGGAGGCAACTGAATCGCAGTGGCAGCAGGAATACCTGAAGGCCAAACGGATCGTCGAGGCAGAGCATAACGAGGTCGTTTCACTCGGCGGGCTGCACATCCTCGGCACTGAACGTCACGAGTCGCGGCGCATCGACAATCAGCTGCGNGGCCGCGCGGGCCGCCAGGGCGATCCNGGATCTTCCCGTTTCTTCCTTTCGCTCGAAGATGATNTGATGCGTATCTTTGCCGGTGACAAGGTCAAGGCCTTGATGGCTCGNCTCGGCATGGAAGAGGGCGTAGCGATCGAATCAAAGATGGTTTCGAAGCGCATCGCGGCGGCGCAGAAATCGGTAGAAGGTCGCAACTTCGAAACGCGCAAACACCTGCTCGAGTACGACGACGTCATGAACAAGCAGCGCGAGACGATTTATGGCTTGCGCCGCCAGTTGATGGAGGAACCCGATCAGCGCGAGTACCTTCTGGGCGAGAACGGTGTCGCGCACGATCTGCTGCGTGACATTACCAAACAGTATCTCGATCCGAATGCTTCGCCTGACGATTGGGACATCGAGAATTACAAAGTCCAGATCCAAACGATCTACGCGCTCGACCCGGACGCCGAAGGCGTCGATTTCGGAAAGTCCGGTTCCGAAGAAGTTGAAGAATTGATCTGGGACAAGCTGAAGGTCAGGTACGCTGAGAAGGAAAAGCAGATCGGCGACGAGGCGATGCGCACCTACGAGCGCATCATCATGCTCAACATNATTGACGCGCAATGGAAAGACCACCTGCTGGCGCTCGATCACTTGAAGCAGGGAATTGGCCTGGTCGGTTACGGGCAGAAAGATCCGCTGGTTGAATACAAGAAAGAAAGCTTTGATCTCTTCCAGGCGATGCTGGATCGCATTGACACTACCACGATCCGTTCACTGTTCAATTTACAGATCGTTTCGGAGCAACAACCCGCGGAACTGCAGCGGCGCCGCACCGCGCGCCGCTCATCGATGAACTTTACCGGTCCTAACCAGGGAGCCGCCGCCGCAGGTGAGGAAGCCGGCAAGGTGAAAACAGTTGTGCGCGATCAACCAAAGGTCGGGCGCAATGATCCCTGTCCCTGTGGATCGGGCAAGAAATACAAGAAGTGCCACGGCGCTATTTGATTGGAAAATAACAGCCGCGACCCGTCTAAGTACCCCGAGAGCCAGCGAGGGGTTCAATTGCTCCTGCTAGTCCGTGAACGACTCACTTTACGACCCCTCGCTTGCGCTCGCGGTACTTAGAAGGGTCGTCGCTGTTGTTTCCCGACAGACTAACGCCTTGAATAATGATTCGCGCGTGCAAATTTCGAGCATGGCGTCATGATCTCAGGTAACCTCAAAGCCAGATCGATCATCGCCGCCGCACGCGCCGCGGTCCTTTCGTTGTTGGTGGCGCTGGCCGCGGGAATGAGTGCCGATATTCGTGGCGTCGCGCAGACTTCCATCGAGGAACTTAAGGCAAAACTCAATTCTCAATATTTAACGATCCAAAAAACCATCGCCGCTCCGCCAAGACCACGGCAATATCCGCTCTCTGCCGACGATCATCGCAAGTTGCGTGAGTGGCAGGACGACCTGGCGCAGGCTTTCGGAGCCGCCGCTGTTACCGTTCGCGGAATAATAAAACTGAATCCGCCCGACAGCGATTACTGGCATGAACGGCTGGAGACGCTGGAACTTTATTCCCAACCGGTCAGCAGTCCGGAAGAGCGAAACGTCTTTGGTGCGAGTGAGGTTCAGGAAGCAGCGCGTTTGCTGGAAACCCCGGCTGCCGAATACAGCGGTGACGCACAGGCGCTGCGCGTGCATGGCGAGGTCAGGCTGCGGCTCGTGCTGGCATCGGATGCAACTGTCAAAGATGTCTTTCCCATCAAGCCCTTGGCTTACGGTTTGACAGAGGCAGCGATGAAAGCAGCGCGCCAGATTAAGTTCGAGCCGGCGATTCGCAATGGCCAACCCGCTTCGCAATTCATCACGCTGGTATATGAATTCAGGAACGGACAGGCGCGAGCGCCCTATATACCCAAAACAATATTCTGAGTTTTGATTAACGATCACACGGTGACCTCAACCAACCCTGTAGTCCAATCGATCATATCCGGGAACGCGCCGCCGGCGGCGCGATCAGCCGCCGCGCGAGGCCTTTTGCCGCTGCCGCAGGCGGATCTGCTCGAAGCACTAGTCCATCTGACTGCCGATAACGACCCGGCAATAGCCGGCGCAGCCCGGCAAACCCTCGCGTCACAAGAGCCGAATGAGCTGCTGCAAGTCGCGTCTATGGAGAGCACTGCGCCGTCCGTGCTCGGCTATCTCGCATCGCTTACTACCGCCAAAAGCGAACTGCATGAAGCGATTGCCGCGAACGTAAATACTCCGGACGAAGCGATTGCGCTGCTGGCGCGGTCGACGCCGAACTCGGCGTTGATTGAGTTGATCGCGATAAATCAACAAAGACTGATTCGAGCGCCTGACATTATCGATGGAATTCTCGTAAACCCTGCCCGCAGTGCTGAAGCCGAACGGCGCGCCAAAGAAACCCGACGCGAGTTCTTTGAAAAGGAACGAGGAGCGCGGCAGATCGCGCAGGAGTTACGGGCCCGTGGCAATCCGGCGGCGGCCGAGTTTTTCGAAAGTGCCGAGTTAACAACCGGCGGCGCCGACATGTCGGTCGATGACGCGTGGGTGATTGCACAGCACATCGAAGTGTCGGACGTCGATCTTGATGATGCATGGCTGGCGCGCGAATTCATTACCGATTTGCTGGTCGAATCGCCGGAACAGACCGCGGCGAATGCTCAAGCGGTCATCAACGCCGAAAGACTTGAAGGAGACGTCTCGCCCGAGCGCATCTCGCTTATTCGCCGCATCATGTTTATGACCGTGAAGGACCGGGTGAAGCTGGCCATAAAGGGCGATCGCGAAGCGCGCGGCATTCTGATCCGCGACTCGAACAAGGTGGTCGCGAGCGGAGTGATTCACAATCCGCGCATTTCTGAACAGGAAATTGAAAACATCGCGGCCATGCGCACGGTGGCAGACGAAGTCCTCCGGCTGATCGGATTAAATCGCGCCTGGGCGCGTTCGTACCCGATCATTCATAACCTGGCGCGTAATCCGCGCACGCCGATGGCGACAGCGATGCAGGTACTGCCGCGTATCCGCACCAGGGATCTGAACGCGATTTCTCAAAACCGCAACGTATCAGAGTCGGTACGTCGCCAGGCGTACCGTCTTTCACAAATGCGCGGCCCGGCCGGGTAGCACAGAAACATTTCCAGGGCCGCCCGCCTCAAATGCAGTTCGCTTTACAGGGCGGAACCCGCAGGCGTCTGACGGTGACGGATGTCTCGGTCGTGTGGCGGTTGCCCGCGTTATCCGCGGCGCTCACCCGAATTGTGTAAAGACGACCGTCGGTATCGTTCAGTCTCACAAACGTTCGCAACGCGACGTTGAACGAATAACTGCCATCAGCCAGGACATTGAGCGGACCACTGGGTTGGACTCTTCCGTATTCATGTTGGACCGCGAAGTTGGCGGTTGCTGGATCTACACCCGATAAGTTATCGGTGATTTTTCCCGAGATGGTGACATGGATTACGCGCACGTCGTTAAAGATGGTCGCGGGACCGGTCGCGGTGATTGCCGGCGGTTTTGAGTCGAGCATCACGTTAATCGACTTCGGCGCTTCGACATTTTCGTCAACGTCAATTGACTGGTAGAGGCCATGGGCCAGGCCATCAGAGACGTCGTAATGTCTGATCGAGAGTCGTTGCGCGGAAGCGGTTAAGTCTATCTGAAACAGGGCCGCCGCAAATGATTGGGCCAGCACGCAGGTCCAGATAATTTGTGTTCGCAAAGCTTTGCGTAGCATGTCGGGTTATTTAATTCATTTCAGAACCGCCGCGTAATCAGACGAGCAAAGCGCAAGACGCTACACAGAGAATCGAGGCCCTGGTATTCTGTCACGGACCTGTCACGATTCTCTAGTTTTTTGCTTGACGGGGAGACTGAACGGGTGTACCGTTCATACATTCAGGTGTTTGACAGAGATTGCTAAGGACAGGCTGTATCAAGGTCGGCAGGGGGCTTTTTCGCAAGCGCCGCGGCCGCTTTTTCATTTTCGCCGCAGACTTTTTACCGCCGTCAGTAAGCACCACCTTTGAAGTACAGGATCGCCCCTGAGCGACGATTCTCAAGTCTGTGCCTAGCCATCCCTGTGTTCCCGAACCTACCCTGCTTTTATCGCCTCGCCGGTCGAAAGATTGGCGGGGCGCTTCTCTGGAATTTGGAATCCCAGATCTGAAATTGTATTTTGAGCTTTGTACTTCGTACTTTGTTGTGGTCACACTACAGGTCCGCGACACAGAGCGAACCTAAGACTAGAGAACAAACCAAGTACAAAGCACAAAGTTCAAAGCACGTTTTTCTGGTTCACATCGCCAAACCGCCGTCGACCTGGATGACCTGGCCGGTGATGTAGCGAGCGTCGCTTGACAGCAGGAAGCAGGCGATGCGCGCGACCTCATCAGGTTCAGCAAAGCGGCCCAGCGGAATTTGCTCAATCAGCTTAGCCTGATAAGTTTCATCGAGCGCTGCAGCCATGTCGGTGGCGACCATGCCGAGCGCGAGTGCGTTAACGGTCACCTTGCGGCTGGCGACTTCACGCGCCAGCGCCTTGGTGAGTCCAATCATGCCCGCTTTCGACGCAGAATAATTCGATTGCCCCGCCATCCCCACCACGCCGCTGATCGACGTGATATTGAGAATCGAACCGCCATCATCCTGCCTGAGCATTACCCGCAACGCTGCCTTGGCAAAGTTCCAGGCGCCTTTCAGATTAGTGTCCAGGACCGCGTCCCAGTCTTGCTCTTTCATCCGTAGTATCAAAGTGTCACGGACGATGCCCGCGTTGTTGATCAGAAAGTCGATTTGCCCGAAAGCATCTTTGGTTTGCTTTACCATTTCGGCCGCGGCCTCAGTATTCGCGACATCACCCTGAGACGCTAAACAACGCACTCCAAGCTTTTCGATCTCTGACTTCAGAGCTTCGGCTGCATCTGCGCTCCTGGCGTAATTGAACGAGACGTTCGTCCCGCGTCGCGCGAGCTCCAGCGCGATGGCTCGCCCAATTCCACGGGTGGCTCCGGTTACGATAGCCGCCCGCCCAACGAAATCCTTTTGTTCAGTCAACGTTGTGCACCTCTGTCAGTATTTTGGAGTGCGCGGCCTGAGGCCACGCTGTTATCTATACTGGCGCTTACATTACCAAAAAGCGCGGTCACGCCGGCGCACTCCAAAGTGTGCCTGGAAAACCTGGCACTATAGCAAAGCTGGATCGTGCGCGGAAGTCGTTGTTCGGTGACTCGCTTTCCCCTCCCGGTTCTTTTATTGTAAAGGTTCACGAATCATTGAGATTTTCATCCAACCCCCCGGATGCAGGAGTCGCACCACTAACAGGAGGGAATGTGAAGCTAATTGTTCTGGCCGCTGGTTATGCAACGCGTTTATATCCGCTTACTCTCAATCAGCCGAAACCGTTGCTGGAGGTTTCAGGCAAGCCGATGATGGAACATGTGCTGGATAATCTGAAGCCGATTAGGGAAATCGATCAGATATATGTCGTCACTAACGAAAAATTTGTAAGTCATTTCCAGAGCTGGGCCGAAAGGTATGGCTCGACGCACCCTCATGCGCGCGTCACGATTATCAACGACCATTCGACCGACGACTCGAACAAACTCGGGGCCATCGGTGATATGAATCTGGTGATTAATGAGGCGCAGATAGATACGGACCTCATGGTGGTTGCGGGTGACAATCTTTTCAGCGAGAGCCTGGCAGGATTTGGAGAATTTGCGCGCAGAAAGAATGCGCCGGTGCTGGCGGTTTATGACGTTTTGGATTTGGCACAAATCAAGAAGTACAACTCGATCGAAGTCGATCCGGACGGCCGTATCACTTACTTTGAAGAGAAGCCATCAGCTCCAAAGAGCACGCTGACGGGAATCGCGCTGTATTATTATCCAAAGTCCGTATTGCCGCTGATTAAACAATATATTGCCGAAGGAAATAATGCGGATCAGCCGGGCCGCCTGGTGCAGTGGCTATATCCTCGCATCCCGTTCTATGTCTGGCAGGTGCCGGGAATTTGGTTTGACGTCGGGTCGAAAGAAACATTGGCAGAAGCGAACCGAATCTTCTCCCGCGAGCTGGTTGGTAAATAGGATTTGGCACGCGCCGGGAATCCCGATTTATCGGGAGGCGACGGCGCTCCGGATTGCCTTTCGGATTCGTGTAATTTTGTGTGAATTCGTGGATCCTCTTCGGTCTCGTGAAGAAGGATCCACGAAAATAACACGAGGTGACACGAAGTTTTTGTTTTGAAACTTAAGGTAAAGAGGGTCGCAAATGCTTGATCTCAATTACGTGAGAGAAAACCTCGACGCCGTGCGCGCGGCTTTGCAGAAGCGCCAGATGGCGGCTAATGCGCTCGACGATTTTGCCCGCGCCGATCAGGAGCGGCGACACGTGATTGCAGAATCAGATCGTTTGAATGCCGAGCGAAATTCCGCCAGCCGTGAAATCGGCGCCCTGATGAAGGAAGGAAAACGTGCCGATGCCGACGCGCGTCGGAAGAGTGTAGCTGAGCTAAAGGATCGAATCGGCGCCCTGGATCACAGGCGTGATGAAGTTGAGTCGCGCATGCGGGAATTGCTTTCCACGCTCCCGAATATTCCCCACCAGAGTGTGCCAGTGGGCCACGATGAATCAGCGAACCTCGAAATTCACCAATGGGGTGCGAAACCGGAATTCGATTTCGAGCCAAAAGATCACGTCGATCTGGGAACGGCGCTGGGGATTCTCGATCTTGAACGCGCAACCAAGATTGCCGGCGCGCGGTTTGCGATTCTCAACGGCGCGGGCGCGCGTTTGGAGCGCGCGCTAATCAATTTCATGTTGGAGTTGCATACGCGCGAACACGGCTACACGGAAACTTTACCGCCTTTCATCGTCAATGCGGCGGCGCTCTTTGGCACGGGTCAGCTGCCGAAATTCGCCGAAGATCTTTTCAAGCTCGAAGACGAGCGCGGTTTCTATCTGGTGCCGACCGCCGAAGTTCCGGTTACCAACTACTATCGTGAGGAGATCCTCGACGCTGCGAAACTGCCGATGAAGTTTGTTGCCTACACGCCTTGCTTCAGATCCGAAGCCGGCAGTTATGGCAAAGACACCCGGGGTGTAATTCGCCAGCACCAATTCGAAAAGGTGGAACTGGTTAAGTACTCGTTGCCCGAAAATTCCTATGACGAGCTCGAGGCTTTGACGCGTGATGCCGAGAGAGTCCTCCAACTGTTAGGAATTCATTACCGGGTGGTTACGTTATCGACCGGCGATCTCGGGTTTAGTAACGCAAAAACCTACGACATCGAAGTGTGGCTGCCGTCGCAGAATGCTTTTCGCGAAATCTCTTCGTGCTCGAACTACGAGGCGTTCCAGGCGCGCCGCGCTAACATCCGCTTTCGCCGTGGCGGCGGCAAGCCTGAATTTGTGCACACTCTGAACGGATCGGGCCTGGCGATTGGCCGCACCTGGATTGCAGTACTGGAGAATTTTCAAGCCGCCGACGGTTCGATCGTCATCCCGAGAGTGCTGCGTCCCTACATGGGCGGCATGGAACGCATTGCCGTGACATAAAAGTGAGCTGGCGGCAGATGCTTCTCAAAATCTGACGCAATCACGTCAGATTAAGTGTCTTGACACCCCGTTCCCAACCGGCATAGATTGCTGGGCAACCCCTTCTTGAAATCCCGGCATAACCGCTCGAGAGGAGTCGCCATGAGGACAAGACTGTCTTTATTTATTGCTGTGATATTGCTGTTCATCGTTGTCGGCCTCAGATTCGACAACGTAAGGGCGCGGAACATTGATTCCAACATAAACAGCAATATACGGGTGAACAACAACGCGGAGGTACCGGGACAATATTATTATCGCCGGTATCATCGACACCATCACCATCACCATCGTCGGCACCATCGTCGCCAAAGCTATCGTTATTATCGCCGGTAGCGCGTATCGAGAGGTGAGCATTCAAACCCGCTGCGCGAAAGACGTACATCGCGAGGCATTGAGAGAATAAACTACACCAAGATTGACGGACCTCTTTTTTCGTGTCATTTCGTGGTTATCTTTTTGCTAAAAACGAAACCACGAAATGCACGAATGGGGGGATTGACCACGAATCACACGAAGAAAGACCGATCTGTTTCGGGTGATTTCGCGGTTTGTCTTTCTGCAAACGAAACCACGCTCGAGTTTCTGACTTACAGGCGGCGCGTAGCCTCTTCATATGCGGCGATGAAGGTCGGATCGCGGCGTCGCAGCGTCTCATGATCGAGACGTCCGCTGCGCATCATCAGAACATATGCCAGTACCACCGGTGGCAGATGCATGTACTCCCGCGCGTTTTCAAACCACAGCATGCTTTCGTGAGCCGCAGCCTGATACTCCTCGATCAGAGGTCGCCGTGTCTTTTCAAAATCCCGCAAAGCGGCCGGCGGATCCGTTGTGGTTGAAAAACATCCGGCGAGCGCAACAGCGTCTTCCATCGCCAGTTTTGTGCCTGAGCCTATCGAGAAGTGTGCTGTATGCAGAGCGTCGCCCAGCAGGGCGACGTTATCGAAACTCCAATGGGCATTCTTCACGAGTAGAAAATTGATCCACCTTGAGTTATTCGAGAGCAACGGTTGGCCGCCGAGATCGGCGCCAAAAACCGATTGCAGAAAGATGCGCGTATCGACATTGTCCATTGTCTGAAAGCCGGCGCGCTCCCAGGTCGTAGAGTCGCATTCAACGATAAACGTGCTCGTATGTCCGTCAAACTCATATGAGTGAGCGGCGAAAATGCCTGCCTGGTGTTCGCGAAACGTGAGCGTGAGGCCGTGGAAAAGCTTATGAGTGCCGTACCAGATATATTTGTTCGGCCGCACACTCACGTGCGGGCTGAAGGCGCCGGCGAACGCTTGCCGCACCTGGCTGTTCACCCCGTCGGCGCCGATGAGTAGATCGGATTCCCGTTTTAGAGCAGCAACTTCCGACACCTCTGTATGAAAATTGATGGTAATCCCCAACTGCTCGCAACGCGACTGGAGGATCTTTAGTAGCCGGAGTCGGGCGATTCCTGAAAAGCTATTCCCGTGAATCGAGATCTTCTGATCGCGATGAACCACGTCGACATTGTCCCAGGCTTGAAAATCGCGAGTGATCTCGGCGTGAGAAGGTCCGTCTGCTTCCCGCAGGTTTGCGAGCGTCCTGCCGGAAAATACGACGCCCCAGCCAAAAGTATCATTGGGTCCGTTGCGCTCGTAGATGGTGATGCGATGCGTCGGCTGCGCCTGCTTCATCAGGATGGCGAAGTACAGGCCCGCGGGGCCGCCCCCAATGATGTTGATTTTCATCAGGACAGTTCGTCGAGAGCATGGCCGAGTCGCTCGATCCCGGCGGCGAAAAGTTCCGGCTCAGCACACATGCCGATCCGAAGGTGCTGCGGCGACTCAAAGAACCTCCCCGGGACAACTGCCGTGTCATACTTTGCGGTGAGCAGCCCGTAAAGATTGTCGACACTCCCTTTCAACAATCTGGGAAATGAAGTCGTGCCAACCGGTGAGCGCACCGACCGCAGATCCTCGCGGGAATCGAAAAAATCATTCAACACGGCGCGGTTTGTCTCAAGGATATCTTTCGCGCGCTGGGTGAATTTCGCGAGCTTTTTCAAGGCGACCACGCTGAGCCTTTCGGCCGGGTGCGGAGCCAGCGCGCCGAACACATCGTGCAGCATGCGCATCTGTTGCGCGAGGGCAGGCTCAGCCAGGATCCAGCCGCAGCGCAGACCACTCAATCCATAACCCTTGGTCAGGCTGCTGGTGGCTATGAATTGAGGTCCCAGGTTAACGGACGATCGGGGCGCAGCTTCGAACATCGCCTCGAGGTAGACTTCATCGACCAGCACCTGCGCGCCGAAGTGATCGGCGATCTTCCCGATTTCGCGAAGAGTTTCTTCGTCAACCTGTGCGCTACTTGGATTGTGCAAATTGGTGAGCACAATCAGACGCGTTCGCGAGGTTGTTTTTGCCTTCAGATCTTCCAGGTCGACACGATAATTTACTGACTCCTGACGCGCAAAACGCTTGATCTGTGCGCCGAAGTATTGCGCCAGCGCCAGCAGTGGTTCGTACGTAGGCTGTTCGATCAAAACCTCGTCGCCGTGTTCGATCGCCGCGGCCATCGCCAGGTGATTCGCCATCGAAGTTCCCCCGGAGATGGTGACGACGTTTTGAGGTGACACTTTCGCATGCTCGGCCAATCCGTCGACGAGCGGCGCATACCCATACGAGTTATCGCCGTTGAGGTCAAGGTCTTCGATCTTTGCGTCAAGGTCCGCAAACGGCAGATTTAGAATGCCGCTCAGCGCCAGNTCATATTTGACCTTCGCGCGC
>AP72_2010_repI_A01DRAFT_1000027_pt1 | contig 19542 bp, 14 predicted proteins | sample AmaPasreplicIA01_FD_9191 | JGI IMG/M metagenome (IMG submission 9191) | reverse complement strand
CATAGCGGTGAGCCTCAGGCTCACCGATCGAGCTTACTAAAATCACAAGAGGCTATGCNTCGCGTGNACGCGAGGCATAGCCTCTAATCTATTATCATCGTTCGCCGGTGAGCCCAGAGGCTCACCGCTATGTGCGGCGCCGAAGGCGCTAAGCGAAATCATCTCCCGCGAGTTGACACGAATTGCGGCGCGCGTACGCCCTGACCCTGCCCACCTACCCAGAGGAATGGGGATTTGAACGTGTCGCTGGACTTCGTCGGAGCGATTTCGTTACTAAAGTAAATTTATCCCACAAAATCGATTTCACTGCTTGTCTGAAACGCCGAAGATAATGGTGAAGGTAAAGCTTCGTCCCGGCAGCAATCCCAAAGTGTCACCAGGACCGGGCGTGTACACCGGCCCTTTGACTACCTGGGTCAAGCTCGTGATGTCGTGATGATCGAAGAGATTGTTGATACTGAGGCGAAATTTCGTCTGATCGAAGCGCTCCCATTTGCGCAGGCTGAAATTAACGAACAGGTTCGTGACGTTAAAGGGTGAGATGGGAATTACCTGGTTTATCGTCGCCCCATTCGTCGCGGTGTTGTCGTTCCACATTGAACCCACGCGCTTGTGAAACATTCCCAGATCCCAGTCTTTGAACTTGTAACTCGCACCGAAGGCCTGCGTGTTTGAAGGTGTGTTAGCCACCCATAAACCAGTGCTGGGAAGACCGGGGGTGACGAAGATCGCCCTCCCGACGGTGGTGTTGACGTAGAGATTCAGCCCGTGAGTTACATTCACGTTCGCCTCTGTCTCAAAGCCTTTCGAGACCGAATCACCCGAAGCCGTGTATTGAGTGGCGGTGGGAATGCTGGGATCGGGCGACGCGCTGTAGGCGTTTTGGAAGCGCGTGTGATAGACGTCCGCATTAAAAGTGATTTTCTTCAACTTCAGGACTGTTCCGCCCTGAAATGTCCTGGCCGTTGTGGGTTGCGGCAGCACACTGACGTTGGCACTCTTCACATCGAAGACGCTCGTCGGGGGAATCGCATTTCCGGTTGCGTACTGGCCATAAACGGTCCAGTTTCTTTGCAGGCGATAATTCACATCTACCGAAGGCAGGTTCCGAGTGTAAGTCGCCGAGTGAAACACGAATGGCGCGCCACCCAGATTACCGACAGTCTTTCCGTTGTCCGGGTATTGGGTCAGATCCTGCTGATAACGCGAGTACTTGAAACCGCCGGTGATGGTCAACCTGGTCGTCGCGTGCCAGGAATACTCGACAAAAGGCTGCACTGATTTGGTAATGAAACTCTCGTGAAAATTCGGCAGGGCAGCNTTAATTCGNGTCCGCGGATCCGAAGGAACCTGGTAACGATTGGTGGTCGCCCATTCGTACCAGAAGCCCACGCGCAAAATTCCAAAACGGGAAATCTGGTTGGCCGAGAAAATGTTGCCCCACTTGCGATAGGCATTCAACTTATCAGTCGCGCTGGTTGCAGTAATTGTAGTCCCGTTGTTGAAGAACTGTGCGTTGTTGTAGCGATAGGTGTACGGCTTCTCGTCAATGTTCCAACCGTGACCCAGCGTCGCGTTGAGATCGATGTATTCGAAGTCGGTGGGTACACTGTAAGTATAAAACTTGTAGTACAGCGGGTCCTTCGGATTGTCAGTTAGCAGAAAATTGGCGCCAAACTGAGCGACTTGCTGCCGCGTAGGCCCTTTCGCATTCGGGGTGTTGCTTTTCAGCGAGATGATGCCGCTGAAAGCCGTCAGGGAAATTCTGTCATTGAATTTATAACGATACTTCAGCGAGGCTCCATCCCGGCGCTGAAAATTGAAGGTCTGGTAACCGTCAGAATTCATGTGATGCACATCGATCATCAGCGCCGAGCTTTTCCGTGCCCCGCCAAAATTGCCGGTATCGTAAACCAGGTCGTATAACCTGGTATTGAACGACCCAAACGAAGCCCCAAAGCGCATTCCCAGACGGGCCGGCAGTTCCTGAGACAGTAAGTTGATGGATCCGCCGAACGGGGTCGGGCCAATCGTAGATGCGGAACCGGGACTACGATCAAAATCAACTCCGCCTATCCAGGGAGAGGGAAAGAAGACCCATGAGTGATGGGTCGGATCGTTGGTATCGTTGAACGGAATGCCGTCGAAGGTCATGTCGTACTGGCCGTCTTTGAATCCGCGGAAGAAAGTCTTGCTGTCGCCGAGACCTACGCCGTTTGAATTGACGCTGAACGTTCCCGGAGCCATTTGCACCAGTTCGCTGAAGTCAGATTGGGGTGCAGTGTAATTTTGAATGAAGGGTGCGGTGACTTCCGTCCGCGCTGAGCGCGCGTCCAACAGTCCGTCCATCGGCGCTGCTTGAGCGGCAATAGAATCGGCCGCTACCGCTTCCACCACGACAGCCTGGACCAAATCCGCTACTTGCAGCGGGATTGAGATATCTTCCGACTTGTCTGCGGCCAGTTGGACCGTACGTGAAGTCAAAGCGAAGCCCTGAGCGGAAGCCTCGATTGAGTATTTCGCCGCCGCCAGTCCATTCACCGAAAACCGGCCATGCGCATCAGTGGTCGTGGTCCTTACCTGTGAGCCTGACGCATCCTTAATGACAACATTGGCGTTGGCGACCGTCGATCCATTTGGGTCAAGAATGGTGCCTGTAATAGTGCCGGGTCCATTTCCCGGCGCTGATTGCGCTTGAACACTGCCAGTAAATGAGATTGCCAGCATAATTAGTGCGAAGATAATGCGAGACAGAGCTACGCCTTGGGGGCGACTTTGAATCGTAATCACTGCAAGTTCTCCTTTGTGTTGGGCGCAATCGCGAAGAAATTGAGTTGACACACGTCGGCCAAGGTCGTAACGAACGATATCTGAAAGGCCTGCGTTATCCCTTGCGGCGACTTATCGTTTTAAGTGTGTGTACGTTTGTGTTGCGACTGAAGGACGAAATCTAGCAACTCGATGTTAGTAGCGAGTTAAATCAATGTGAACAGATCGTTAATACTGTTTCGTGACTTTCCTGTCGCCCGCTCCCTCTGGGAGGGTCGGGATCGTTTAATGGAGAGAATCCCATTCACGATGGCTCGGCCATGCTGGTGCGCGGCAAGTCTCGGACTTGCCGATGACCGCGCCTTTTCAAAATGGGTCTGCGAGGCTTTGCCTCAAAAGTCTAGCCTGGACGTTCAGGACTAGACAGCTTGTCGCCGCGTCACGGCGTGTGAGTTTAGCCCGGCCTTTCAAGGCCGGGTCGGATCACAAACAATTTCGTCGCGTAGTGACGACTGAAAAGGCGGGTTTTCTGTGGTCTTTGCGTCGCCACGCGACGCCGAACTTTTGGGTGACTTGATCCCGGCCTTAAAAGGCCGGCTAAATTCAGACACGCTACGCGGCGCCGTCCTTTAAGAGGGTCCTTGCCACTTTTGGGGCGAGGCCGGTCTGCGACTCGGTCGTAGAACGCATGCAATTTGAACCTCGCTTTCAGCAGGTCGAAGACTTGCCGCGTATCGGCATGGCTGTGCCAGGCTCGAGTAGCTTTTTTCCGAATCAGTCCTCAGTTACGGGCGGAAGCAATGGCGAGCGCAGTCTCGGTTCACGGTTTGCGAACGACTTCTGTTTGCAGCCAGGCCTTGATCGTGTCCAGTACCGCCGGCTCGAACTCTCTGGGCATGTTTGCAGGCCAGTTCATGCTCTGCTCCATGGAAGCGGCCTTGAACATCGCGTGATCCATATTGGCAATCATCTGCAAGGTAGCGTTGCCGGGGTGAAAACTATTGATGACCTCAGCCATATAAGCGTCATCGGCAATCGTCGAGACGAAATCGGACGTACCGTAAACAATCAGGACCGGAGCTCCGATCTTCTTCCATTCCTCTGCTGGATTAATTGCAGCCCATTGCTGCATATAAGTGTAGGCCGCAGGAAATGTGATGTAGTCGCGGCATTCGGGCGAGTTTTTCACCACGTCCTCAAAAGATTGTTTCTCAATCAGCAAGCGGTGGTTACATACTTCATTGAGCCGCAGCTTTCGCTCCATCTCATCAAAAGGAACTTTGTCCAGCAGGTTCTGGCGCCGCCGGGTATCGATCAGATATTCGAACAGAGGTTTAATAACGGTATTGATTACGGCGATCCCTTTCACCGGGACCTCTTCAGCTATGAGCGGTGCTTGCACCCCACCAATACTGATGCCGACGAGAAATACGTTGTCTGCGTCGACGAAGCTATATTGCTTTAGAGNCTGCAATCCAGCCACATAACCGCGTCTTTCAGCCTCGAGATCGACTTTTGAACTCGCACACGGCGGGCCCTCACTGTCGCCCATACCGCTTTTTTCCACCCGCATGGTCACAAAGCCGGCGCGCGTCAATCCGTAGAGCAGCTTCGCATCATTGCTTTGCAGGTTTGCACTCTCCTGCGAAAAACATCCGATACCGTTTATATAAAGAACGGCCGCGTGCTTGCCCGGTGATTTCGGCGCGGTAACAATCACCCGGCGCAGTGTCCCATCGACGGAGACTGATTTATAAAAGGTGTCAACGCCGGCTGCGGCCTCATACGGGCGCGGCTTGACCAGGAGCTGTTTTGTGAGAGCAACGCCCGTTCTTCGCAGGTGAATTGAGGCAGTGTCACCGGCGTGCAGTGTCTTGACGAAATTAACGAAGTCGGCCACGTCCACCAGTTTGCGCTCGTTGACTTGAGTGATGATGTCACCCGGTTGAATGCCGGCATCTTTAGCTGAACCGCCCTCGACCAGACTCTGCACCAGTATCCCAGATTCGTTCGGCCCAAGTTGTTTACGTGCGGCATCGGTTAAGTCAGCAGCAGCCACGCCGATGAAGCCCGACCGTCGCAGTTCCTGCCCGGCACTCACGAACGGGAAGACGGTCAAGAGCATAAGCGCAAAATAGTTTTTTAATTTCATTTGATGGGCGACACCAACCCCGAGAAAACGTCGAAAGGTCATTTTCCATTTTCAGGCAAACGTTTGCCAGCCTCAGGGAGACGACTGACGATCGGGCGAAGGAAATCTATCTGTTTGATTATTCGTTTATTCTGATCGTCCAGGTGTGCCAGCATCAAGGTGGTGATTGCAGAACCTCAAGCAGAGCTGGCGACCAGATCGCGAGGTGTTCGCCGCTTTGTTTGTTGTAACTTGCGACAGCACTATTGTAAGTCGGCAATAACTTTCTTTCGTCGCAAATGCATTCGAGCAGTCTGGCGCGGCCGAAAGCCTTTTCGATTACCACAGACATTTTCCAGCCGACCGTGTACCACGGTCCCTGTATGCCAAAGAACGATTGGGCTTTCTCTTCGATCTGTGTTTCGGTCAAACGCCCGGCGACCACATCGAGAAAGAACTGTTCTACTTTCTTTAAATCGTCGTTGAAGTTTGCCACATCCCGATCCCAGCGGGTGCGATCCTCAAGACTGCTGACGGCGTGCGGATGAATCTCGGGACCGCCGGCTGCAGCCAGCATCGCGAAACCCTCACCAAACGCGCCTATAACTTTAATCAGAGTCTGAGTGTTCTCTGGTAACTTCGCAATTTCGGTTGAGGTCGCAGCCGAAGGACAACTGCTGCCATAACCGATGTGATGTAGTTCATGGGCAAGCGTATTCTCAAATTTTTCCTGGGTCACGGCGGGATCCAGATAAAGAAAGATAGCCGGATCGGTCTTCACCTCGAAAACGAAACTGTTCGCTTTAGGTTTGATAACCGGATAAATCCTCGCGCTGATGTGCGCGTCTTCGGGCAGATAAGCGAGCGCGAGACTGGCAGCTCGGGTTACATCTGCGCGTTTCCACCTGGTTAACGTGTCGGCAAGCGCCTGCGCTCTCTCAGCCGTCTGATCCGACATTACGAAGCTCCTGAAGTCGGCGTCGTCGAATGCGCGCTTCATAGAGGCTTCCCGTTTCTTCAAGCGGATGTAACCGTCGGTCGAAAAAAGTCTTTGCCAGTCCGCGTCGGTTACGGGCTCGTTTGCCTTTCTTTTTGCCAGGATCGCGAGCACCGCTTCGGCCTCGTCGGTTATCAATCGTACATTGACCCGAGATAGGTTAGCGCTCTGTGCATAACAAACCGACGAGTAGAGGCAAATGCTGGTGACGATCAGGCAGGCAAGCAAACGTGTCCCGCAAGCGCAGTTTGATCTCATGAATTTTATTCCGCCACAGGTAGGTGACAGTAGTCAGACAAAGGTTGCAGATACGCAAGAGTGCCGGCGGAATCGGCAGTTGCGGGCATCACCTCGCGAGTAGATCGGGAATACCGGCTTGTCGTTGGTTCGGGTCATACATACGCATCACTGAGGTTTAGCGAAGGTTGCCTCTGCCACCGGAACATTCAGTTTGATCTCGGCAAACTTGCGCGTAATAGGGATGCTTCCGGGATCCGCGAATGCCATTCTGATCGTAAAGGGCAACTTGACTCCATCAACCTCGCGATAGTCCTCAAAGTCCATCTGCTGTGGAATAGTCCCGACCAGCGTGCGCAGATGGCCGATTCGCCGTCTCAGCAATCCACTGTCAACATCAAAGTAGAGGCTTTCTGATTTGCCATCCAACCGAACTGCGTTCAGAACGTAAACCTCGCGCTCGTCAATTTTGTCGCGCCCGGCAAACCGAAAACTCGCATACTGATCTTTCAGTTTCAGAATCTGAAAAAACGGAAACGAGAGTTTTTGATCAGCCAACTGTTCGCCAGCCAATTCCTGGACACCTCCGCCACTCTTTAACCATCCCCGGCCGCCGGTAATGACTCGCTGGTACTCGCATCTGGAATCGCCGGCGCAGTTCTGCCCTGTCGCGCCTGGCAGCGTGAAACTTTCATGACCCTTATCAGGCGCCACAGTTTCAGCCTCGTATGGGACCGCCTGACCAAGCGCAGTCGTCGTCGTTCCCTTAATCACGCAACTGGTTATCTGATCGGCCGAGGCTTTGCCGCCGATCGCGACAAGATACTTATTCAAGACTTCGTCCGCCACGGGCGATGGCGACATCGAGGCCGCGGGCGTTCCCCCGGCCGCGCGAGGCGAGGCAACCGGTAGAGGCAGCGCCGGAGCACCCCTTGGCGTGCGGTGGCCACCGTGACAGGTGTAACAACTGACCGTAGGTTGTCCCTGGAAGAGAGTTTGGTTTATTTCGATGACCATTTTGATCATGTTTCGAGCAGTCTGCTTTTCCGGTTTGTCGTCGGCCGGACTATCGATCACGCCATTGCGGATCACATGGCAAGATCCGCATTGAAAGCCTAACGAGGCAGCCATGAATCGCATTGCCGGATAGAGTTTCGATTGGGGCATACCGTTTAGGACCTTGATGTTCTTGAAAACCTGTTCGACATTTTTCTCAGTGGACCTGGCCCCACTCGCAGTATCCTGGGTGCGCGAGTCCTGCGCCGCACCCGGGCCATTTAGAATCGTCAACAGTGCTGAGATCGAAAAGAGAATAACAGCGATTTTAAGAATGTTTCTGTTCATAGATTTCTACCTACCAAAGACAAAGGTGTTTGCGAGTCACACTCAAGAGAGACATGACGAATTATAGAACAGAGCAGTTGAACATTTTCACCGCTGCCTCGAGTCCTTGCTAGAAACCGACTTTTTGTCGACCGCGAAGCGGACTGAATGAGAATAGCCCAGCGCTTCAGCGCTGGGGATGCGGTGCGTGTTGATGAAGAGTCCGTGAAGCGGACGACTGCAAAGGAAATAGTTGCAGCCTTTAACTCAGCCGTCCGTTTCACGGACTTACTAACTGTCGCGTCTGGCAGTCCCACCGATAAATCGGTGGGCTATTATCATTCGCGGGCTTCGCCGACTTTGTCAGCGAAGGCGCTTACGGGGTGATCAAGTCTGCTATCCCATGATAAGGAGTGAAACTTTTGAAAAAAGCTCCTGCGAGAGTCAGTTTTCGATTACAGTGCATCTAAATGTAGTGAAGGATCTGTTGTAGTAGTTTCCAAAATCAATGTCTAAAGTGCGCGTAAACAGTTTTGCTATTTCGATTGATGGCTACGGCGCCGGGCCGAACCAGAGTCTTGAGAACCCGCTCGGTGAAAACGGACCAGAGTTAATGGAATCATTTTTTCATACTCGGGTGTGGCGGCAGATGCATGGCCTGTCCGAAGGGGAAACAGGTGTCGACAACGAAATGGCCGAGCTCGCCTTTCAGAATGTCGGCGCGTGGATTCTGGGGCGAAATATGTTTGGTCCAGTGCGAGGACCCTGGCCGGACGAATCCTGGAAAGGGTGGTGGGGTGACGAACCGCCTTATCACACCCCTGTCTTTGTTTTGACACATCATCCGCGGTCGTCGCTGCGAATGGCAGGCGGCACGGAATTTCACTTCGTGACCGAAGGGATCGAAGCTGCGCTGGCGCAGGCAAAGGCGGCGGCCGGCGCGCAGGATGTCCGTATCGGCGGCGGAGTGTCGACCGTGCGGCAGTATCTGCGTGCCGGTTTAATCGACGAGCTGCATCTCATGCTGCGGCCGGTATTACTCGGCTCGGGAGAACATTTTTTCCATGACATTGATCTGAGATCTCTCGGTTATGAATGCGAGCGGCACATCGCCGGAGAACGCGCAGTGCACGTCTTTTTACGCAAGCAAACGTAACGTTCGCCAATTTGGAGGTGGCCAGAGCGCCGCAGGAGCGGCATTGAATAGCCACGGCCGTCAGGCCGTGGGCTGGCGAACAGAAGGGATTTCGGAGCGCCGAAGGTGCGACATTTTCATTGTCGCGAAATGGCAATGTCGGCCCTGCGGGCCTCAGGTGTCAGAGATAACCTTTTCCACGGCCTGACGGCCGTGGCTATTAAATGACGCGCCTGCGGCGCTTTGGCGTGATCGACTATTCCAGGCGCGTCAAATATATAGTTACGCCCTTCACCAACCCCTCTCCAGCAGGAGATAGCGCCGCAAGACTCTGCCGGAGATCCATTCCTATTAGCTGTATACGATCAAGGGCGATTTACGTCTTCTGCGTGAAACCACAGGCGTCGAACAGTCATCTAACAGCATCATGAGTGAGAGCAGATTCAATTTCCAGGATGTCGTGACAGTTCTCGAGAGAACACCGGCAACCCTGGGTGCATTGCTTAACGGTCTCCCCGATCCGTGGATTAAAGCAACGGAAGGCAAAAATACCTGGTCTCCTTACGATGTAATTGGGCACTTAATTCACGGCGAGCGGACTGACTGGATCCCGCGGGTCCGGCACATCATGGCCGGCGAAACGCGTCCTTTCAAATCTTTCGATCGAACGGCTCAGTTTACCGAGAGCCGAGGCAAGGACGTCGTGGAACTTCTCGCAACCTTTGCCGAGCTTCGCCGGGGGAACCTGGCTGGGTTGGTCGGAATGAATTTGACACTCGCGGATTTCGAACGGCAGGGTCTTCATCCCGAGCTGGGTGAGGTAACGCTTGGGCAGTTACTCGCAACCTGGGTCGTTCACGATCTCGACCATGTAGCGCAAATTGCCCGAACCATGGCCAAACGTTATAGTGGCGCCGTGGGTCCCTGGACCGCTTACCTCTCAATACTCCACGACCGCACCTAAGCCCGATGATAAGGCCCGAAGGGCTGTCATTCAATTGTTATCGACGGCCTAACCGCCGTGGCTATTCAATTGCGGCCCTTCGGGCCTGAAATATCGCTCCGATGGCGCTCGCCGGTGCGGCTTTTTCTTGTTTCAAAGCCGATTACCGGTGGTATACTCACCGCCACTCTTGGGCTCACGCCTTTTGCTCCGACCGAGTCCTTGTCGCCAAATCCCCTTTTCTGATCAAGGGGGGAGTTTCGATCTCCGAATGCGGAGTGGATCATGAGGCTTCCCGGCGACTACCGTATCGACGCCACGATTGTTGAATCGGCTACCAATGTGTTTCGCCATGCGTGGTCGCCGCACTCGTTTTTTCACTTCTTCGCCTCTCTCAGTCACGCTCTTTTCGATCGCGGCATACTCCTCCTCATCGCCGCATTCAACTCTGAAACGGACTCGCTCAAGCAGGCTGCTCAACAGGTAATGCAATTCGAGTCTCGGATCAACAAATGGTACCTCGCCGCCCTGGTGGGCGCCGTCTTGATCGAGGCGTTGTTAATTGCCTGCCTGCTGTTTTTCCGCGCGCGGCGCCGCACCGCCGAAGACGAGAACAAACAACTGGCGCAAATCGCTGAGGCGGAGCGAAAGCAACTGAACGATGTCGTTTCAAATGTGCCGGGAATAGTCTGGGAAGCGCTGGTCGAGGGCACAGGCAACGGCCGCAAGACCAGCTTCGTTAGCGATTATGTCGAGAAGATGCTGGGCTACACGCCGGAAGAGTGGATGGCTGCACCTTCGGGATTCGGCTTGACGCTTATGCCTGAAGAAGATCAGGTCACGGCCAAACGAATCAGCGAACAAGTTGTAAGGACCGGCCGCGGCGCAGTTTCGCAATTTCGCTGGCGGGCGAAAGACGGACGACTGGTGTGGGCAGAGACTTATCTGAATCCCATTGTGAACGACCAGGGCAAGACTGTCGGCCTGCGGGGCGTAACTATTGATATTACCGAGCGTAAATTAGCTGAGGCGTCATTGCGTGAAAGTGAAAACAAGAATCGCGCGATTCTGGCGGCCATGCCGGACCTAATGTTCCTACAAACTCGCGACGGCGTTTATCTCGATTACCATGCGAAAGATGGCAAGGCTCTTTTGGTTCCCCCTGAAGTTTTCCTCGGCAGTAACATGCGCGAGATTATGCCGCCTGACCTGGCCAGTCAGTTTTCCGCTTGCTTTGAACGGGCGGTGGAAACGAACGAGCCGCAAATCGTCGAATACAAATTAGAACTCGACAACCGTGATCGCTGGTTCGAAGGCCGGATAGTGCCCAGCGGAGACAACATCCTCAGCGTAGTGCGCGAAATCACTGAGCGTAAACAGGCTGAAGCGGCGCTGCAAGAATCGGAATTGAGTTACCGCTCAATCTTCAACGCTGCCAACGATGCGATCATGGTACAGGAGCTTGAAACCGGAAAGATTATCGATGTCAATCAACGAACATGTGAGATGTTCGGCTATACGGTTGACGAGATAAGAAAGCTTACCGTCATTGATCTTAGTTCCAATGAACCGCCGTACACGGAGAAAGAGGCCGCGGCCTTATTCCAGAAAGCTGCCGCCGGTGAGTCTCAGGTCTTTGAATGGCACGCCAAGAAGTTATCGGGTGACTTGTTCTGGGTTGAGGTTAGCCTGAGACAAGTATGGGTGCGCGGCAGGCATTGCCTGCTCGCGATCGTACGCGATATCTCGGAGCGAAAACAGGCCGAGGCGCAGATGGCTGAGTCACACCGTCGCGTCAACGAAGTTCTTGAAAGCATTGGCGATGGGTTTTATTCGCTCGATCAGGATCTGCGGTTCACCTACATCAATCGTAAGACGGAAGAACTCTGGGCGATGAAGCGCGCTGATCTGCTGGGCCGGAATTTTCTTGAGGTTTTTCCCCACGCCGTCGGCACGCCTTCCTATTACGAGTGCATGCGTGCGATTGATGAAGGCCGCATCGTCAATTTCGAAGCGATCTCACCAATCCTGAACCGTTGGCTCGAAGTCAGTGCCTATCCGACTGCGGCCGGGCTCTCTGTTTACTTCCGCGATGTTACCCAACGCAAACTGGCGATTGACGAGTTGCGGCGCATGGAAGAGCGATTCAGTAAGGCCTTCCGCGCCAATCCACAGCCGATGACTTTGACCAGCCTCGTTGATGGCCGTTATCTCGATGTCAATGACAGCTTCCTCGAAGTCACGGGCTTTACGCGCGAAGAAGTCATTGGTCACACGTCACTTGAACTGGGAGGCTGGACGACGGAGCGTCGCAGTGACTTTGTTAAGCACGTTCTCGAAAAAGGATCGGTCGTCAATCGGGAAGAAAAGTTGCGCATGAAAAACGGGGAAATGCGAACATTTCTGTTGTCGGCCGAACGGTTGGAAATTGATGGCCAGGACTGTCTGCTGGTAACGTCAATCGATATCACCGAGAGGATGAAGGCGCAGCAAGCTTTACAGGAAAGTGAAGCGAGGTTATCGCTCGCCTACCAGGTATCGCGCATGGGCGCCTTTGAATGGAATATGCAAACCGGCGTGAACCGATGGTCGACGGAGCTCGAAGAGATGTACGGTCTATCTCCCGGCTCGTTCCCCCAAACTCAAGCCGCCTGGCAGAATCTCATCCACCCGGACGATCGTGACAAATTAGAAGTGGCGGCCCAACAGGCTATTGATACCGGCCAGCCGGTCGAAGCAGAGTGGCGCGTTAGTTGGCCCGACGGCAGCATCCATTGGATATTTGGCCGGGTCCAGGTATTCAAGGACGAAGCCGGTCAGCCATCGAGAATGTCGGGCATAAATATCGATATCACCGAACGCATGCTGGCGCAGCAGGCTATTGAAGAAAGCGAAGCGCGCTTTCGCAATATGGCTGATACCGCGCCGGTGATGATCTGGGTGGTCGACGAAAACCAGAACTGTATCTACATCAATAGTCAGTATCTGGACTTTACCGGCCGCACGCTGGAACAAGAGTTGGGGTTTGGCTGGGCCGAAAACATTCATCCTGAAGATCTGAAGCAAACCATGGAGAAGTACACGGACGCCTTCCAAAATCGAGTTTCGCTCGAGATTGAGCTGCGTCTGCGCCGTAAGGACGGAAAATATCGCTGGATTATGACTTCCAGCATCCCTCGTTTCTCATCGGAAGGAAAATTCCTCGGTTATATCGGTACAGGTGTCGATTTCACCGAACGCAAGGAATCTGAAGAAGCATTACGAACTGCGCACGAGCAATTGCAGCAACTGAAAAATCAGCTGGAAGCCGAGAACATTTACCTGCAGGAGGAATTGCAGCAGGACCAGTCCTTTGGCGACATGATCGGACTGAGTGCGCCGATGAAATACGTGCGGTATCAGATCAGTCAAGTTGCTCCCACCGATTCGATTGTGCTGATCACCGGTGAAACCGGCACCGGGAAAGAGTTGGTCGCGCGCGCCATTCATGCCGCCAGCCGGCGCAAGGATCGCCCGCTAATCAGGGTCAACTGTGCGGCTCTATCGCCGACCTTAATTGAGAGTGAGTTGTTCGGCCACGAGAAGGGCGCGTTTACGGGAGCCGCCGCGCTCAAACTGGGACGGTTTGAAGTGGCCAACGGCGGTACGCTGTTGCTGGACGAGATCGGTGAATTGCCGCTGGATCTGCAAAGCAAACTTCTGCGAGTGCTGCAGGATGGCGAATTTGAGCGGGTAGGCGGCACCAGGACACTGCAGGTCGACGTGCGGATAATTGCCGCCACGAATCGAGATCTGAAGCAGCACGTGGAAAAAGGCCACTTCCGTGAGGACCTGTGGTATCGGTTGAATGTCTTCCCTATCACGACTCCGCCACTTCGAGATCGCCGCGATGATATTCCGCTGCTCACGGATCACTTTGTCACGAGATTCGCCCGTAAGTTTGGAAAACCGCTTACTGCCGTCTCGCCGGCCGGCATGGACCAGTTATGCAGATATTCCTGGCCTGGAAATATTCGCGAACTGGCCAACGTGATTGAACGCGCGGTTATCAACTCGCGCGGCTCCGTACTGCGAATCGGCGAGGACTTTTCGCCCTCCGGAGATGAGACCTTAGTGGTGGCGTCGATCAGGACACTGGAGGAGATGGAACGCGATTACATCATCCGGATTCTTCAGGATCTGCGTTGGAGAATCGATGGACCTCAGGGCGCCGCCCGCGTACTGGGAATCAACCCGAGCACGCTCCGCACCCGAATGCGTAAACTGGGAATTCAGAAACCGAACGGAAGACCATCCACAGTCGCGTTTTAGAGAACTTGCCGGCTACCGAAAATCTTCGAAAATTGGTAAGCTGCGTTCATGGCGTGTTGCATCGTCACCTACGTCGATGTCGATGGCTTGAAGCACACGGTTGAAGTGCAGGCCGCGAGCCTCTATGAAGCGGCGGCGCTCAGCATTTCGAGTTTTAGGAAGCACAACATTCACCCGGCAGGTCTCGCTGAGCTAAAAGTGGAAATACGTTCTTCGATTTTTCATACCGTCACCGTCAAACAATTGGAGCATTGGTTGCAGACGACACCGCGCACGCCTAGAGAGATGGCCACGAAAGAGAGGTTGCGTGGGTTACTGTAACATCAGTGACCGCAGCGTAACTCCAACCTCTAAGGGTTCTCTTTGCGGCTCTGCCGCCGCACATAGCGGTGAGGCTACGNCTCACCGTCACCCGTATTAAGAATTAGCGTCGAGCCTGAGGCTCGACGCAGATAAAAAGAGAGTCCCAACGGTAAGCCGAAGGCTTACCGCCATGTGCTGCGGCATTAGCCGCGAGACTGCACTATTCGCTTTTCCCTGTTATTTCACGCAGACGCCTGCGTAGATATTGATTCTCAACTTCATTCGTCGCCAGCGCAATTGCGCGTCGATAGCCGGATGCAGCTTCCGCTCTGCGATCCAGGCGGCGCAAAAGGTCGGCGCGTGAGGCGTGAAACAGATAATAGTGTTCCAGCTTCCTGCCGGCGTTGGCCTCGTCCATTAAAGCCAGACCGCAGCTGATTTTGCCGCTCATCGCCACTGCCACAGCATGATTGAGAGCTACAATTGGCGACCCGTTTATGCGCATCAACTCNTGATATAAGGCCACGATTTGCGCCCAATCAGTTTCCGCTGCGGTCCCGGCTTCGGCGTGCACCGCGGCGATGGCCGCCTGAATCTGATAATTGCCGACTCGACCCAGGCAAAGAACACGTTCAACCAGGCGAATCCCTTCGGCAATCTTTCTCTGATCCCAGGTCGAACGATCCTGTTCCTCGAGAATCATTAACTCGCCGCGGTCATTGACGCGCGCCGCTCGCCTGGAGTCCTGCAATAGCATCAGCGCCAGCAGCCCGGCGTTTTCAGGTTCGTTCGGCATCAACTCNCAAAGCAGGCGAGCCAGGCGCATGGCTTCAGCGCAGAGATCGGTGCGGACTAGATTATCGCCCGCCGTCGCCGTGTATCCTTCATTGAAGATTAGATAAAGGACGGCCTGAACGGCCGCCAGTCGTTCGCTTAATAATTCGAGCGCCGGAACTTCATAGGGGATTCGCGCGAGACGTATTTTATTTTTCGCGCGAACCAGCCTTTGCGCCATCGTCGGCTCAGGCACGATAAAGGCGCGCGCGATTTCGCTAGTAGTCAGGCCGCCCAAAGTACGGAGCGTGAGGGCCACCTGCGCTTCGCGACTAAGAGCAGGATGGCAACAGGTGAAAACCAGACGCAATCTCTCATCGGGGTAGACCGCAGTCTCGTCGATTAGCGTCGGCTCGTCGGAGGTCTGCAGCCGTTCGACTTCATACTGCAGCGCAGGCTCCTTCTCGGTTTTCGTCTTTTCCCGGCGGATACTATCGAGGAGTTTGCGGTGTGCTACGGTGGTAAGCCAGGCGCCCGCATTTTGCGGCGGTCCATCTTCGTTCCAATGGGTAGCGGCCGACGCAAAAGCTTCCTGCAGCGCTTCTTCGGCCAGATCAAAAGAGCCGCCGATTCTTATCAGCGCTGCAATGATCCTTCCGTATTCATCGCGGAAAACGCGATCGAGCGTTTCTCTTGCGTCGGCCATTTTCTCCTAAGCATTCGCTTCGGCCGCTCTCTCTACTAACGCCCGAACCTCAACAGTGCCGGTTCGTGCTATGGGAATCTGTTTCGCTATCGCGATCGCGTCCGTCTCGCTATTAACGTCAACGAGAAAGTAGCCGCCGAGTTGCTCGTGTGTTTCGGCAAATGGGCCGTCGGTGACCAACTCTTTTCCGTCACGAATCCGGATGCTCGTCGCCGTAGTCGCAAGCTGCAACTGTGAACCGTCGAGATATTGTCCATTGGATACCAGCCGCTCTCTTAACTTTCCGAATTCGGCGTAGATCTTCTGCTGATCGAGGTGGTCGATGGCGTTCCAGAGTTTTTCATCTTGATAAATCAACACCAAATATTTCATTGTCTATGACTCTCCTTTCGTGAAGTAACGCACCATCGGCTTTGCCGCGCGTGTGGACCGAATATTTCTTGTTCTTATTCACACCTGGCTTTAGGAGTCTGTCGGGAAATTGACAACCACGATCCGTCTAAGTAACCCGAGCGCCAGCGAGGGGTCCTAAAGTGAGTCGTTCACCGAGCAGCAGGAGCAATTGATCCCCTCGCTGGCGCTCGGGGTACTAAACGGGGTGTGGTTGTCATTTTTTTCCGACACACTCCTTTAGCCAGGTGACCACGCTTCAGATTTTCGAGTGGAAACCATTTAAACGGTTTCCACTCAACTTCGAGCCTCGCAACACCTGGCTGAAGGCAGGTGTGAATAAAACATCCTCGCGATCTTGCTTCTTGAGTCAGGCAGTGGCCTCCGCAGCGCGTTCTACCACCGGGCGCACTTCCACGGTTCCCAGTCGGGCTGAAGGAATTCGCGCAGCGATTTTCGTCGCCTCGTCCAAATTGTTTGCTTCGACCAGGTAATAACCGCCAAGTTGCTCGTGAGTTTCGGCGAACGGTCCATCAGTGACCAACTCTTTACCATCGCGAACGCGGACACTGCTCGCCGTAGCCACGGGATGCAATTGCGCTCCTGCGAGATAATTGCGGCTGGCCTTGATGTCTTCGGTGAATTGCATGTATTCACCGTAAATCCGGCGTTGTTCGGCCTCGCTGATTCGCGTCCAAGCCTGTTCGTTGTCATAAATCAAGAGCATGTATTTCATCTGAAATTCTCCTTCTTAGGTTTGAAAGTCCTCGCTTTCAACTGTACGACGGGCGATTCTGCCGGAATCGACAACCGGCAAAGAAAAATTTTCTATGAGGAGTAAGGAGTCACAATTGTGTCTGCAGACGTTTGTAATTTCCCCGCCTGCTGCTTTGCGCGCCGAGTTCTTTACTTTTCGCGGACAGCACTTGACGGTAGACATCGGTGTCCACGTTCCCACCCGTTAACACGGCGGCCACTTTTTTACCGGCGACGCGCTCGCGTTCCTGAAAAACTGCAGCCAACGACGCGGCGCCGGCGCCCTCTGCGACATTATGAGTAGATCGAAAAAGGGCGCGCATCGCGTCTTCGACCGCGTCATCGCTGACCTCGACAATACGCTCAATCTGATCGCGAACCAGAGCAAACGCCTCTGGATGGGGGCGGGCAATAGCGATTCCATCCGCGATCCGCGTCTGCGATGGGACTTCCACAATCTTTGCCTCCGCAATGGATCGTGCATAAGAGGGGGCCTGAGTGGATACCACGCCGATTATGCGGGTTCCGAGCGCCAACGCGTTACGAGCTGCCGCCAATCCGCACGCTCCTGATCCCCACCCAATCGGCACGTACACAAAATCCAAATCTGCAACGGCTGTAAACAGTTCCAGCGCATACGTGCCTACGCCGCGAAGCAGTAAGGGATCGAATGCCGGAATGCGAAAAAGTTGTCGCGCGTCAGCTATTTCCTCGGCGTAATGATCAGCGTCGTGGAAATCGTTACCGTGCTCAATCAGCTCAGCGCCGAGAGCCTTCATCGCTTCATTTTTCTCGCGGCTGTTGCCGTGTGGCACGACAATGACCACCTCGAGACCGAAATGCCTCGCGGCAAAAGCAATTGATTGCCCGTGATTTCCCCGCGTCGCGCTGACGACGCCCTTTACGTCTCGGTGTGCGGTACGCAGCCAGTTGATATAAGTGAGCCCGCCACGCATCTTGAATGAACCCGTTGGCGTGTGGTTCTCGTGCTTAATCCACAAGTCGCAACCCGCTTCCCGGCACAGCAGCGGCCACCGATATTGTGGCGTCGGGAGCATGTACTGCGATACCAGCTCGGCTGCTTCGCGCAGTTCGGAAAGGTTCGGAAGTCTCAAGGAATCGATCATGATCGTCCTAGGCACAAGCCGCGGCTCGCAGCGTTGTCACCGGCTGGCCGGAAAAGGGAATCTGCCGCAATTCGCTGTCGCTCCAGTTTTCGAAAACCGAATCCAGCCGAGTGATCTCCAGGACTTGCCGCACGAGTTTCGTCACGTTCCTGAGCCTAAACTCGATTCCCTGCGACTCAATGTGAGCGCGTAACTCCAGCATAACGCTCAAACCACCGGCATCTATGATGCTCACCCGTCCCAGATCGAGCACCAATGCGCACGCGTTCGAGGCTGCCAGCGCCGCATTTCGCAGCGACTCAGTCTCACCGCGGACCATTTTACCCTGCACGCAGATAACGGACACATTTCCGGATCTTGTAGTGTGTACTTTTAGCATGATTCCTCCCTGATTCACCTCTTCGGGACCTTATGTTCACTTCGTCGTCTGCAATCGAAGTTGTACGTTCCTTCTGCCGCTTAGCTTTCAGATGCTGTCCAAGCCGTTTGAAAAATCTGCTTCTGCCCTTAAGACGAACGAGCAACACCTGAATCGACATCGGAACCGGAAAAATTCATCTATGAATATCACATGAGAATTACGGCCGTATGAACTCACGCTAACCAACGTCCTCACCACGCTTTACACCGATACAAGTTTGGTCGGCCAAGTCATAAGAACCAGCGCGAACCACCCGATGTTGACGTGATCTCATGAACGTTCGACCCGTCGTGTTTTTACTTGATCATCTGCCCAATTAACGGGTCTTAGGATGCGATTGCTACTGGGGAGAGTTTCTTCGCACATGGCTCTGCCATGCTGTTGCGCGGCAAGTCGGCTTTGCCCCAAAAGTCTAATTTGTTGAAACGTTCAGTAGCTAAACAAGTCGCCGCGTAGCGGCGAATGAGTTTAGCCCGGCCTTGAAAAGGCTGTGTCGACCTGTTTAGTACCCCCGAGCGCCAGCGAGGGGATCAATTGCTCAATTGCTCAATTGCTCGAGCTACTCGGCGAACGACTCACTTTACGACCCCTCGCTGGCGCTCGGGGTACTAAACAGGTCGTCCTTGTCATTTTTCCGACGCACTCTGAAAAGGCCGGGCTAAATTCAACCGCCGCTACGCGGCGAACAATGCAGAATTGGCCGAGCCCTATTTGTCACATTTCGTTGCAGCAAGCGCGAGTTCGTTGTTAGTCAACTATTTAGCTTGCGGTCTCAGAGCCACGGGAATAGACTGTGGCCCCCAACCAGAGATCTTAGTCCGTTAGCGGAGGAAAACCATGAGAACACTTTTGTGTTTGCTGCTCTTGTCGGCGCCCATCGCTGCCCAGGTCGCTCCAGATGCAACTTTGCTTTCCGGAGGCCCGATTACCGTATCTGAGTACAAACTGCCGGCTACAATTGATCCGGTCGTTTCCCCAACTTTGGCCACAGAACTTTGGGCCAGAGTTTACCGGCCGGCAAACCTCGGCAGTTCGCAACATGCCCTGCTGGTGTTCCTGCACGGCAACCATGCCACATGTGGCCGTCTCGCCGGCCCCGGTGAACATTTTGATATCAACGTTCAATACACTTTCACCGGCACTTGTCCCGCCGGATTTGTTCCGGTACCGAGCCACGCCGGATATAACTATCTCGCGGAGCGTCTGGCGAGTCTCGGCT
>AP72_2010_repI_A01DRAFT_1000024_pt1 | contig 20474 bp, 15 predicted proteins | sample AmaPasreplicIA01_FD_9191 | JGI IMG/M metagenome (IMG submission 9191) | reverse complement strand
CGCCGCGAAGACGTGAGGCGGGCCGAGCGTGAAGCGAATGGCACAAGCAGCAGTTCGTGAGGCCTTGTAATCCCTCCTGATAACGTCCTGGGGCGAGCGTCACGAACCACCTCCCTAACGCTGAGCGAGGAGATCAGATGTCATGTTAAAGATAGCTTTGCCGCGACCGCGGATCACCTTCTGGCGCGTTATCCTGGTGATNGTTCTAGCCGCCGGCGCTTACGCCACATTCCTGCGATTTACGAAAGGCCTCAGCGCGACNACCAATCTCAGNGCGCAGTTTCCCTGGGGCGTCTGGATCGGATTTGATGTGCTTTGCGGCGTCGCGCTGGCAGCCGGCGGCTTCACCATCAGCGCGGTGGTCTACATCTTCCACATCGAAAAGTATCACCCGATTATTCGGCCGACTATCCTGACCGCCTTCCTGGGCTATTCACTGGTCATCCTGGGTCTAATGTTTGATCTGGGCCGGCCTTACAACGTCTGGCACCCGCTGATCATGTGGAATCCGCATTCTGTCATGTTCGAAGTAGGCTGGTGCGTCACCCTGTACACCACGGTGTTGATGCTGGAATTCAGCCCCATGGTGCTCGAGAAACTGGCGTGGAAACAGCCCTACAAGATCATCAAATCGATCACGATTCCGCTCGTGATTCTCGGCGTATTGCTGTCAACGATGCACCAATCGTCACTGGGTACGCTGTATTTAATAGTGCCACATAAGCTGCATGCGCTTTGGTATTCTCCGCTGCTTCCGATTTTCTTTTTCATCTCGGCGATTGCGCTAGGCTGCGCGATGACGATCTTTGAGTCTTATCTGAGCCTGCGCGCGTTCCGCAAACACCTGGATTTTCAGCTGCTGACCAGGCTCGGCGCGGTGGCCGCGGTGACCCTCTCTGTGTATCTCGTGATTCGCCTGACAGACATGCAATCGCGGGGCGTCTTATCGCTGGCGTTTCAGCCAACTTACGAAGGACGAATGTTCCTGGCAGAAATGCTACTGGGCGTGGTGGCGCCGATCATCATGCTGTTCAATCCCCGCATTCGCAATAACGAGTTTGGACTGTTCGTCGCGGCGTTGATGGTCGTGCTCGGCTTTGTAATGAATCGCATTAACGTTGCCATCACCGGCATGGACCAGTCATCCGGAGTGCATTACTTTCCCAGTTGGAGTGAACTTTCGATCACCGCGTCGATTGTGGCTTTTGGATTTCTCCTGTTCGGTCTGGCGGTGAAGTATCTCGATGTTTTTCCGCCTGAAGACATGAAGAAGATCGCGCGCGGCAACCGTGCGCAACTGCCGGCGCTGGCCGCGTTTCGCGCGCCGCTGTGGAGCGCCACGACGCTGGCATTCGTTATGTGCCTGATTTTCATGGGCGGAACAGTTGTCCTGAGTTATGACGGCATCAGAAGACGGCCCGCGCCGGCGCCGCTGGTTGAAGGCTCCGGGGTGGTTGATATTAGCCACGGTCTGGCCGAATTAAGAATGCCCGAGGCGATTGCGATTAAGATGGGGCCCACCAGTCCGGGCCAATGTTTTTTCAGTCACGCGCGACACGTCAAGAGGGAAAACCCGAACTGCAGCGCTTGTCACTCCGGTTTGTTCCGGATGTTGCCAACGACGCCGGATATCACGCCGGACAGAAAGATGCGGAATTGCGGTGTCTGTCATGATGGCGTGAAGGCTGTGGGGATTCTGCAAGAAGAGAGATGCGATTCCTGTCACCTGAATAAATCCGCTGGTTGGGCACGCTCATGATGAATGTTAGTAATCGGATCTCGAACTCTTTCAGAGTTCGCTCTTCGCAACAAATCTCGATCCCAGGGCGTTGCCCCGGGGCTGGAATTAGCGAACGCCTTCGGCGTTAGACGATGGGCCCGATGTTAAGGACCGTGACGGGCGGAATGCACTTTTACAAACCTCATGGGACGTCAATCAATCTTAGTCTCAAGCTGACGCTCTGCCTGATCGGCGCAATAGTCGTCACATTTTCCGTGCTCGGCTACAAAATAATTCGTCTGCATCGCGAGAACCTCGAAGAATCGACCTATGCCGCCGGGGATCGAATCACCGAAACGGTAAAACGCAGCACACGCTACGGCATGCTCAACAATCGCGGCGATGAGATCAATCAGATTGTCACCTCGATTGGTTCGCAGCCGGGAATCGAAAAGATCAGCATCTTCAACAAAGCCGGCGAAATCAAATCATCTACCGATGAATCTGAACTCTTCGCGCGCGTCGATAAGACGGCCGAGGCGTGCAGCGTCTGTCATGCGCGTGAGGCCGGTCCGGCTCAAACCAAGTCGGCCATTCCGCATCAACTCAGCCGTGTCGAGCGCACCCGGATTTTTACCGACAGCGCCGGCCACCGCACTTTGAGCGTAATCAACCCAATTGACAACGAACCGGTGTGCTCAAACTCCGGTTGTCATGCGCATTCAGCCGACACCAAGGTGTTGGGCATGATCAATGTGCGGATGTCGCTGGATGCTGTCGATTCCGCGATCAGCGCCAGCCGGCGGCAAATGTTGATGAGTTTGATGGGCGCGGTGGTAGTGCTTTCCGCGTTGTTCGCAACCCTGATTTGGCTGATGGTCCATAAGCCCATCCGCCAACTGATTGCAGGTACGAATCATGTGGCGGCCGGCGAGCTCGATTACCAAATCAGGATCCGGTCTCGCGATGAAGTCGGTGAACTGGCTCATTCTTTCAACCGCATGACTCGAAAATTGAAACGCGCCAACGCCGAAATCAATAGTTGGACCAGAACGCTCGAGGAGCGGGTTGAAAAGAAAACCTGGGAGCTGAAACAGGCGCACGAGCATGTGTTGCGGGTCGAAAAACTTGCATCGATTGGCAAGCTGGCCGCTATCGTGGCCCACGAAATCAACAACCCGCTCGCCGGCATCCTGGTCTATGCCAAGTTGGTCCTGAAACGTCTCAACCGCAATGGCCACCCGGATAATGATATGGAAACCAGGAAAAACGTCGAGACCATCGCGGCGGAATCGGCGCGCTGCGGCGAAATCGTGAAGGGTCTGCTGCAGTTTTCGCGTCAAGCAAGGCCGCACACGAAGCCGAACGATCTAAACGCGATTATCGATGAATCGCTGCGATTGGTGCGTCATAAGATCGATTTAACCGGCGCCGCGGCCATTACCAGGTGCGCCCCACGCCTGAAACCGATCGTCTGTGACGAGCAGCAGATCAAGCAGGCGCTCGTGGCGCTGTTAATTAACGCCTGTGAAGCGGTCCATCCCGGAGAGGGCGTCATTACGATCAGCTCCGGTTATCTCGAAAATATTTGCGCCGCTGAGATTCGGATCACAGACAACGGCGTCGGAATGGACGAAGAAACAAAGCAGCATATCTTTGAACCGTTCTTTACGACGAAGGAGCAGGGCCGGGGCGTGGGCCTGGGTCTCGCGGTAGTTTACGGAATCGTGACGGGGCACGGCGGCGAAGTTGACGTGGAATCGTCACCAGGCTGCGGGACGACGTTCGTAATCCGGCTGCCGGAACGAATCGATGAAACAGTTGAATCTGTTGCGCTGNTAAAGCCCGGTAACGAGGATCGAAGCTCCGTAGGAGCCAAATGTTTATAGTCACCAGGACGAGATGTTCCGACAGCTCCGTAGGAGCGAAATGTTCCGGACGCAAACCAAAATCGTCATTGCGCTACGGAGCGCTGATCAATGTTGTTCTGATCGGTTTCTATGAATATTTCGTCCCTACGGGACGGTCATCCTCGTGCTGGCCGTCGACCGAGGAGGTAACATTATGGATACCCAACGCGCTCGCATCCTGATCGTGGACGACGAAGCTGTCGTTCGCGATTCCCTGGGCGACTGGTTTCGCGACGAAGGTTACGCGGTGGACACCGCCGATTCAGCAAAGGCGGCCCTGGAAAAGCTCGCGCATGCTAATTGGGACATCTTTCTGCTCGACATTCGCATGCCGGGCACCGATGGCCTGGAGTTGCAGCGAAAACTGAAACAGGCACACCCCGACGCGACCGTAGTTATCATGACTGCCTACGCTTCAGTCGAAAGCGCCGTCGAAGCGATGAAACAGGGCGCCTATGATTACATCATCAAGCCATTTAATCCGGACGACCTTGAGCACACGATCCAAAAAGCGATCGAACACAAGCAACTGGTTTCCGAAAACAAACAGCTGCGCACAAAGATTGACGAGTTGAATCTGCTGCATGAGATTGTTGGCCGCAGCGCCGCCATGCACCGCCTGCTGGAACAGGTGGCGATGGTTTCAGCTTCAGACACGACGGTGCTGATTCGCGGCGAATCGGGGACCGGCAAGGAACTCATCGCCCGCGCGATTCACGCCAACAGCGAACGCCGTTACCTGCCGATTGTCGTCGTAAACTGCGGCGCCCTCTCGGAAGGGGTACTTGAATCTGAATTGTTTGGTCATGAAAAGGGCGCGTTCACGGGCGCGCAATATCGCCGCAAAGGGAAATTTGAGATGGCCGACGGCGGCACGCTCTTTCTCGATGAAATCGGCGACATCGGATTAAAAACGCAGGTCGATTTGTTGCGCGTGCTGGAAGAGAAAAAGATCTTTCGGGTGGGCGGCAACCTCGAAATCCCAGTAAATTTCCGGCTGATTGCGGCGACGAACAAAAACCTCGAGACGATGAATGCCGAAGGCAAGTTTCGCGAAGACCTCTACTATCGCATCAATGTATTTTCGATCACCATCCCGCCGCTGCGTGAGCGGCGCGAGGACATTCCGCTGCTCGTCGATCATTTCCTGAACAAATTTGCGCGCAGCATGAACCGTCCGGTGACAAAGATTTCTGCCGCCGCGGAAAATATCCTGCATAATTACGATTGGCCTGGCAATGTGCGCGAGTTGCAGAACGCCATCGAGCGTGCCGTCCTTGTTTGCAAGACCCGTAGCGTTGAGCCGAACGATTTGCCGATGAATATCAATCACGCGAGCAGCGAGGCGGCCACGCGGTCACTGGCGGAGATTGAACGGCAGCACATCAAGCGAACGCTGGAAGAAACAGGCTGGAATATTTATCGCGCCGCGCGGCTGCTGGAGATTGATCGAGTGACGCTTTATAACCGCATCAAGAAGTATGGCTTCACGCGTGAGAGTTTTGCGCATCGCGAAGCCAAGGCCGGAGCTGATCGTTCGTGAACGCCAAAGGCGTTAGCGAATTCCAGCCCAGGGCAACGCCCTGGGAAAGAGTCGAACCTAAAACTTATGAACTCTGAAAGAGTTCGCGAACCTCGAAGCGCTCTAAATGAATCTCTGGGCAACCCTTTTCAGGTTGCGACAAATATTTTGGTTGTTGCCCAGGGTAGCGCGCTGGCGCGCGCAACCCCGGGCTGGAATTAGCGAACGCCTTCGGCGATCAGATCGCGAATGATGCCAGTGACCGTCCCCACAATCAGATTCGTGGCAATCGGCGCTGTCGATCGAGAACTGCTTGAGTTTCTCCTGCTGACTGTGCCGGAACGATTCGAAGCGGAGTCTGTCGAGGTGCGCGCTAATCTGAATTTCCAGGCTACCTACAATGCGACGCGTCGCCAATATCACTCGACCGAACTACTGGCGCAGTTGCGCGAAATTGCGCCGGATGATGGCGACAAGGGCGGCAAGATTCTGGGGGTCACGGATCTCGATCTCTTCATTCCGATCTTCACCTTTGTTTTTGGCGAGGCGCAGGTCACAGGAAGCGCCGCGTTAATGTCAACACATCGCCTGCACCAGCAGTTCTATGGTTTGCCCGGCGACGGGCAGTTGTTGTTTGCGCGGGCCGAGAAAGAAGCCATTCACGAACTCGGTCACGCTTTCGGATTGGCGCATTGCCGCGGTTTTGATTGTGTGATGCGCTTTTCCAATTCAGTTGAGGAAGTCGATTTGAAGCCCTGTAACTTCTGCCAGTTGTGCATGGCACGATTGCGCGGTAGATCAGGCGCTACATTGGCGGCTTAGCTAGATTAAATATCGAAGAATCGGAGGTAAAAACTCAATGCGCCATTCCGCGGAAACGGGAAGCCGAAACATTTTCAGGTTGACACTGTTGGTGACGTTGCTGGTATTTGCATCGAGCCTCGTAATCAACAAGACAAATTCGCAGGGAAAATTGCCGGACACGATAGTATTGGCCAAGGAAGCCAAGCTTGGTCAGGTCACTTTCAATCACGCGAAGCATGCGACCGAGAATCGCAGTGCCGATTTGAGTAAACCAATCGCTTGTGTCGATTGCCATCACACGGCGCAGCCCGCCGCTGAGGCGGCTAAGGTCCCGTTGCACAAGACGGCTTACCCGGCCGATCGCACCACGACCTTGACGCTGGATCTGCTCGAGAAAGATCCTCACGCTGTCGGAGCGGTTTGCACGGATTGCCATGCGCGCAATGGCGAAAAGCCAAAGCTGTTGCCGGCGATTCCTGAAGTGAAGTTTGAAGGCAGTTCGGAGCCGACCGTGATGACGAATCAGCAGGCGTTCCATCATGCGTGCGGCGATTGTCACGACGCGGTGGCGAAAGTCAAAGCCGATACTACCGCGCCCACTTCAAAGAAGTGCACGACGTGTCATAAGAAAGCTGCTGCTTAAGTCGACTGGCGCGCCGCTTAGCGCCTTCGGCGCAGCACCTTGCGGTGAGCCTTTGGCTTACCGGCGACCGATAATAATGGAACAGAGGCTATGACTCGCGTGTACGCGAGTCATAGCCTCTTGTAATTTAGTAAGTTCGATCGGTGGGCCAGAGCCTCACCGCTATGTGCGGCGCCAAAGGCGCCAAACGAAATTATATCTCGAACTTTAAGGCAAAGCCCCTTAGTGTCTTAATCGTTCGAGCGGCAACTCGTGAAATTTCTCCCAATCCTGCGAAAAAGCCCGCAGATTACCACCACTGAACTGTAGTTTTTCTCAACATTCACCGCGGCACAATCGTTGCCCAACCGAAGTATTCCCGAAAGGGGAATATGCTCGGAAAGATAGAGTCTCATTCAGGAAGGTGACAGCAATAATGAAAAAGATCGCAGCAGCTTTGATCGGTATACCGCTCGTCGCCACGGCGTTCCTGGTTGCGGTACCGGCTCGCGGCGCCGGCGACGATGACACGGCCGCCTTGTATAACACCAAGTGCAAGATGTGCCATGGAGCTACAGCGGAAAAGAAAGTCGATAAGACCAAGGCCGACGATGCGTTAATTCAAGTCGTGCTCGACGGCAAGACTGCCGAGAAGCCGCCCAACATGCCGGCGTTTAAGGAGAAGGGCATTTCGGCTGATCAGGCAAAGGCCCTGGTTGGCTACATGAAGTCCTTGAAGTAGTCCTGTGCTGGATCGTAGCCGGATCAGGGAGTCACTACTGGTGAAGACTCGCTGATTTGTGATAGCTCTCTCGAGTAATCGGGAGAGCTATCCTGTTTAGAAACGGAATCGTAAAATTTCAAAGCGGGCGGGCCTTGCCGCTGCAGTCGTGAGCACGTTGACGTTGTTGGGGATCGGTGTCGATGAATTAAAAGGCCCGCCCGCTACCGCAGGCGGTTCTGACCCGTGTTTTGGCGATCGATTCCTGTGACAGTAATCACCGCGCGACGAGGGGCGCGGCAGTATCATTTTTATTGACCCTCCCGGAAAAGAGTCGAACCGTGCTGTCTCGTACCGGTTTCCTGCTCATACTGGCAACAGCGTTGATTTGCGCTGCGATTTCGTTGGTCGTGCTCAAAACCGCGCATGCGCAAGGCAACCAAAGCCCAAGTTCAACCCCCACTCCAATTCAGCCAAACGAGGGCGCCGTCATCGGTGGCCCGAACGCAAATCTCCCCGGCCAGCCACCGAACCTGCAGTGCCAGGGATGTCATGGTCCGGGGAAACAGCTTCCATATCTGGCTGGTTCTTTATTTCACACCGCACCGCACGCCGGATACGATCACAGTTTTCATGCGCAGGCCGTTCGCAACGGCGCCAAGGCTGCGGCGTGTCTTGATTGTCACACGCGTAACGGCGACATGACTACGATCCTGCCGGCAACCGATTCCAAGTCGACAATCAATCGCGCCAACATTGCCGAAACCTGCGGCCGCTGTCATGGAGACAAGACCGTAATGCAGGGTAGCGGGATCAGTAATCAACCAATGCTGGCTTATCGTGAGAGCGTACACGCGAAAGCTATCGCCCGCGGAAACATGAGCGCGGCCGTCTGTACCGACTGCCATAACAGCCACGACATCCAGCCGGCCTCAAACCAGCAATCGACAATTGCTCGCGTTAACATTCCCAACACGTGCGGCAAGTGTCATGCAACGGAATCGCGCGAGTTTATGCAAAGCATTCACGGGCAGGCGATCGTTCGCGGCGTGTCGCGCGCGCCGGTCTGCACCGACTGCCACGGCATTCATAACATCCTGTTGCCGTTCGATGGATCGAAGCAAATCATTTCGCCCTCGGTCGGGACCGATAGTTGCGCGAAGTGTCATGAGGGCGTGACTCTGACACAGGAGTTTGGCGTGGCCAGCGGCCGGGTCAGCAGTTACAAGGACAGCTATCACGGTTTGGCCTCGCAGCTGGGATCGAAAATTGTTGCCAACTGTGCCAGTTGCCACGGGGTCCACAATATCCTGCCCTCATCTGATCAGCGTTCGATGATCAATCCGGCGAACCTGCAACAGACCTGCGGTCAATGTCATGTCGGCGCCAGCGTCAACTTTACCAAAGGCAGGGTGCATCTAACCTCAGAGCTCGTGTCGAACGTGGCGGCGCATGACGCAGGTGCGCGCGGTACGCGGGTCGTGAGGTGGATCTATCTGCCGCTGATTTTTCTGACAATTGGCGGCATGGTGGCGCACAATCTGCTTGTCTGGCGCAAGAAACTGGTTGTTCGGCTGCGGCAACACCGCAGCATCGTCCGGCTCACGGCAAATCAGCGGGTGCAGCACTGGCTGCTGCTGACGAGTTTCATCGTGCTGGTATTGAGCGGGTTCGCTCTGCAGTATCCTGATTCATTGCTGGCCTGGCTACTCGGCTCGAACGAGTACTTGCGGCGCGTGATTCACCGCGTTGCCGCGGTCGTCATGCTCGTAGTGGGCGTCTACCACTTGCTGTACCTGGCGCTAACGAAAGACGGCCGGCGATGGGTGCTGGACATGCTNCCGAAGATAAAGGACGTCCGGGATGTGGCGGGCAGTTTCTCGTATTACCTCGGCCTCAAAGCAATCAAGCCGAAGATAGCGCGCTTTGGTTATGCTGAGAAGGCTGAATATTGGGCCGTCATCTGGGGCACTTTCATTATGGGCCTCACGGGCCTGATGATCTGGTTCAAGATCAGTGTCTTTGGTTTTCTGGCGCGCTGGTGGATCGATATTGCGCTGGCCATACACTTTTACGAAGCGGTACTGGCGACCCTGGCAATCGTCGTCTGGCACTTCTATCACGTTATTTTCGATCCGGACGTATATCCGGTAAACTTCGCCTTCATCGACGGGCGAGTATCGGAGGATCATTATCGAGAAGAGCACGAATTGGCTTATGAACAGATGAATGCGCCGCTCCGCGAACCAGAGATCGAATCAAAACCCGACAACGAAGCACAACCGGTTATCACCGCATAAATGGACAAACAGTCAATTCATTTGAGCCGGCCGCCCGAGAGGCCCGGCGAGATCGAACCACTATCTCCCAAGGCGCCCAGCCTTTTCCGCAATTACATCAGCATGGTGGGCGGTGCGATTGTGGTCGCCAGTTTCGTCAGCATCTGTCTGTTGTTTCTGATCGAAATAACTTCACGTGGAGAGAACCCTTATCTCGGCATTCTCACCTACATCATTCTTCCTTCGATCTTTATATTTGGACTGGTCGTCGTCATCGCCGGCAGAATTATTGAGCGTCGCCGCCGCCACCGGCTGTCGCCGGCTGACCATCCGGCGTATCCATCGCTGGATTTGAATGATCCGCGATCGCGCAAGGCCTTTTTTGTTTTCCTCACAATCACCTTTGTGTTTGTTTCCGCCAGCGCCTTTGGCAGCTATCGCGGATATGAATACACCGAGTCGGTTAATTTTTGCGGCCAGACTTGCCATACCGTCATGAAGCCGGAGTTTACAGCGTACCAGGCAGGCGCACACGCGCGCGTGGGTTGTGTGGGATGTCACGTCGGGCCGGGCGCGAGCTGGTATGTTCGGTCAAAGATTTCCGGCGCTTATCAGCTTTACTCAGTTACTTTCGATAAGTATTCGCGGCCGATCAAGACTCCGGTTCACAACCTGCGACCGGCACAGGGAACCTGTGAACAGTGTCATTGGCCTGAGAAATTTTTCGGCGCGCAATTGAAGACATTCAATCGTTACGGTTACGACGAGCAGAACACCCTGCGGCAGCGACGAATGTTGATAAACGTCGGCGGTGGTAGTCCGGAAGCCGGACCGGTTAAAGGCATTCACTGGCACATGAACATTGCGAATGAGATCACCTACATTTCGATTGACGATCGCCGGCAGGTGATTCCCTGGGTGCAGATCAAAGATAGGGAGGGAAACGTCAGAGAATTCTTTGACCGCAATCGGCCTTTGACGCCGGATCAAATCGCGAATGGTAACCGCCGGCGAATGGACTGCATCGATTGCCACAACCGGCCGGCGCACAATTACCTGCCGCCCGACGTGGCCGTCGATCAAGCTTTTGACGCGGGCCATCTCGATACCTCACTACCCTATCTGAAGAAGCAGGCAGTGGAGCTGTTAAGTAAGCCTTATAACACGACTGAGGAGGCGTTGAAGGCCATCGCATCAGGTTTGAATGATTTCTATCGCGCGAATCATCCCGAAGTATACGAACAGAAGCGGGAATCGATCGATAACGCCGTTAAGGAACTGCAGCGCATCTTTCAGACTTATTTCTTCCCCGAGATGAAAACAGATTGGCAAACGCATCCGAACAACATTGGTCATCTTCATTTCTCGGGGTGCTTCCGTTGTCATGATGGTGAACACGTAAGCAAGGACGGACAAACGATCACCAATAACTGCAACGTCTGTCATACGATGATCTATGACTCAGCTGGTCCGCCGGAGAAAAACGTCAAAACGGGTCCTTTCCAGCATCCGGTGGATCTGGGCGGGCTGGCAGATGAACACAAGTGCGAGTTCTGTCACAAGGCGAATAAACCGTTTCAGCATCCCATCAATCTTGGCGACATTTCGCAGTTCCAGTGTGTCGAGTGCCATCCGAAGAAAGAAACGAAACTGGCGCCCTAGAAAACGCCATGTTTCGTGTTTGTTCGTGTGATTTCGTGGATCGCTCTTGTGGCTGAGGGAAATCGATCCACGAATTCACACTAATAACACGAAATCATGGAATATTGCGCGACACGACTCTGCAGGATTAGAAGTGAGTGGCGGCTTTCGCCTGCATTGGTGAAGGCCCCGATTCCAGCAAGTGTTCGCGGAACAGCCGCGCGGCTCCGGCAAGAAAATCATAAGACGTCAGAATACCAACCAGTTGTCCGTCGTCAACAACGGGTAAGCAGCCGACACGCTTGCTCTGCATGATCTCTAAGGCCTCAAGGGTGGGCGTTGATGACGATACTGTGACCGGATTGCGTTTCATGATGTCGCGGACCGCGAGCGGCGCGTCGGTTTCCGTCTGGCGTCCGCAACTGAACAAGTGCAAGAGTGCGCGGTGCGTCACCAGTCCTACCAGACAGCCCGTGTCATCCTCGACCGGCACGTGACGAACGTGACGCCAGTCCATCACACTCGCGGCAAGGTCAACCAGATCATCTGCCCGCACCGTGAAAAGATCCGTCGACATAAACTGGCCAACTGTCTGATAGCTCGAGCTCCAGTCAACATTTTCACTTGGAAACATTACTTCCCAGTCGTGCACGGGTTTGCCCTCCTTTTGCTCCTGCAGCATGCGCGCTGCGATTTCACAATAACGCAAATCCCTCGGTTCCAGCGTCTCGAGTGATTGCAGCGATTTCAAAATCCAACGCGCGCCCGTCTGACGGGTTTTCACACGCTCATCGATGATTCCCAGATACTTATCGATATCGGAAACTTCAACTCCGGCGCTGCTTAATCCCTGTCGCGCGAGTGGCAACAGATGATCGCGAATCAGTGAAGCTGCCGAAGAGGTCTTGCCGTTCAACCAGGTCAATTGCGCATGCAGATCGTAGCGCGCAGCGGCGAAAAAATTCGCCTTCGCTTCGTCAAAATTCAATCGTTGAGTGATGTCCCCGTATTCATGCGGCAGGGCCAGCATCAAGCCGGTAAAGAAAGCAGTGTTACTGATTTCGTCAACCACCGTGGGACCAGCGGGCAGCGCGCGGTTCTCAATGCGCAAATGTGCGACACCATTTCTTACTCCATAACAAGCGCGGTTCCATGGCCAGATGGTTCCGTTGTGTACGAACAATGCCGTCAACGCCGGCACGCCGCCGCGGGCCAGCACCTGGAGCGAACTCTCGTTCGGCAGCGTAATCATGATCGGACGAAAGCGCGTGACCTGATCATGCAGCAATTCCAGCACTGAATTCCGGACCCATCGTTCGCCGAATCCAACCCGCGTTGGCATGCTGCGGGCCAGCTGCGCGCGCGACCGCGCGTCTGCCGAATGCTGAAACAGCGCCAGCCTCGTCTCATGCCACAGCCGCTTGCCGAACAACACAGGTGAATTTACGGCGGCCGCCAGGACCGGGGCGGTAATAGCCTGCGCAATGTTGTAACAGCGAGCAAATTCCCGCGGCCCGACCTGAAAATGGATCTGAAAGCTGGTATTGCACGACTCCATCATCATGTTGTCGTGCTCGATCTCGAGTTCGTCAATGCCTTTGATGTGAATATAAAACGGGCCACCGCGCGCCTGGGTCACCGCCCGGTTCAATTCGCGGTAGCGCAGATTGGGTGAGAGATTATCGAGAGTCAGATCCGAGGGCCGCAAGGTTGGCAGAATTCCGGCCAGCAAGGTATCGGCATTTAGCGTAGATGCACGCCGGCGGGTTTGGCTGATCAGTTCGTTCAGTTCCTGCTCCATACGGGCAAAACAGTCGCCGGCAATCAATCTCGGCGTGAGGTTCGCTTCCAGGTTGAAGCGCGCAATTTCGGTTGTCAGCCTCGGTTCGCACATGCCATTGAGCACCTCGACGGCAATCGGCGCCGGCCGCATATTGTGATCGACCAGGAACATCTCCTGCTCGGCGCCGACGCGATGAACATCCGACTCAATACGGTCGTGCTCGATCATGTAATCGAGCGCCCGCAGGTCGTCGAGCAGCGCGCTCATGAATACCTGGAGCTTCTCGCTGTCGAACTGTCGTTCTACTTCGTGTTGGCCCATCGTTAGCTCGAAACTGAACGAGCGCGCCGGCGACGCACGCACTGATTGTTCGGATTTGAAAGTTCGACAGCAACTCGCATACCCGCGCCGGACGCATAACCTAGGACGCGAGATGGGCCATGTCACCCGGGAAAAACCCCACGCGGCTGAGTGATTTCCCTCAACCGTCAAGCAGAACTGCGATTATCACCAAGAAGGTTCGGCTGAACTTACCGGCATAAGCATTGCTCACCGGCACCATAACCGGGCTCACGGCGGGCGCCGATAACGAACTTCTTCGGAGGAGCGGGGACATGGCTAAGGATCAGCGTGACATCCTCGATTTGCTGAGGACGGAACTCGATTTTATTGAAAAGGGTGGCTACGGTCGTTCGGTCAAGACACCGTGGAAAGCGACCGCTTCGTTTCGCGATTCTTTGACCTGCGTGAACTATGCGTTGCCGGAAAAGGCGCATCCCTGCTCTGAATGTCACCTGATCGAGTTCGTTCCGCACGACAAGCAAAGCGGTGAGATGCCATGTCATTCAATTCCGCTGAACGCTGCCGGTGAGACTGTCGACAGCCTTGAAGGCAATCAGTCGAAACTGGAGGAGGCTCTGAAAGAGTGGATGCGCGCGAAGATCAGCGAGATCGAAGCGGAACGGCGTAAAGGTTAGGTGCCTTTTTCCTTTGAGGTGAAGACTTCACGGACTGGAGCGCAACCGTCTCGGTTGCTCTTTCGCGCTTCGCGCTCATTGCAAGCGAGACGCTTGCGCTCCAGTCGACCGCAAGAGGAGGTGACGCGTCATGACCATNATCTATTTAATGATCGCGGCCCTCGTGGTCGCAGCCATTTACTTCGGGATTAGATATTTCGTGCGATCCTCACAAAGGTTCGGCGGCGAGCGAGTCATCATCTGCCCTGAAACTGGTAAGCAGGCAATGGTCGAGATTGATGCGCGGCATGCGGCGCTCTCCTCGCTGTTGGGCCAGACAGATCTGCGCCTGAATGATTGTTGGCGCTGGCCAATCAAGGAGAACTGTGGTCAGGAGTGCCTGCTGCAACTCGACGTGGCAGACGCGAATTGCCTGGTGCGCAGTGTCCTCGAGAAATGGTATCGCGACAAACAGTGTGCATTTTGTGAGCGTTCGTTCGAGCAAATCGATCTAACTGATCACAAACCGGCGCTGTTGACTCCGGAAGGTCTGACGATTGAGTGGAAGCAGGTCCCCATCGCCACGGTGATCGAAACCATGCGGACGCACTTGCCCGTCTGCTGGAATTGCCATATCGCGCGGGAGTTTCATCGCGATCATCCAGAGTTGGTGGTAGATCGAAGTTTACCGCTGCCGGATCGTTCGCATCGCCCGCTCGCGCGCTGATGTCGTGCCCAGTGCGGCTGCGCCTTTGAGAATCTCTCTTCACACCTATCTTGTTCGGAGTATCGCCTTTAAGCGGAAACATCGAATCGCCGCCGCGAATTCCGCCTAAAGGCGTTAATCCGAACGAATACAGGCCTTTGTTCGTGTGCATTCGTGGTTTCAGTTAATCTCGACATGCTGTCGCGTAATTCGAACCACGAACTGACACGAAAGCAGGCCTTTGTTGGTGTGCGTTCGTGGTTCCAATCCTGTCGATATGGCGTCCCCTAATTCGAAACCACGAACTGACACGAAAGCAGGAGACTTTGTTTTGTCTACGTTCGTGGTTTCAATCCTCTCGATAAGGTGTCCAGGTAAATTAAGTCACAACTCAATATTCCATAAGTCTGCTATCCTTGGCGGGCTCCAGCGAGATATTGCTGTCATGAAGAAGCATATCCTCATATATGGCGTCTGCGGCGGGTTGTTGATCCTGTTGCTCAAGCTCGTTGAGTATCGCTTTCTGGTAATCGAGCGCTCTATCGAGATTTATGGCGGCCTGATCGCCATAATGTTCGCCTCGGTTGGTATCTGGGTCGGCCTGAAACTGACTAAGCCAAAGGAAACGGTGCTGGTCAAAGAGATCCCGGTGCCAGCACGCGAAGCATTCATGCTCGACAAGGCGAAGCTCCAGCAACTGGGAATTACGGCGCGTGAATTCGAGATCCTGCAGTTGATCGCCGTCGGGATGAGTAATCGAGAAATCGCGGAGAAGCTGTTCGTAAGTGAAAACACCGTCAAGACACATTCAAGCCGCTTGTTCGACAAGCTTAGCGCCAAACGGCGCACGCAGGCCGTGCAGATCGCCAAGGAACTGAGGTTGATTCCGTAGCCTATTGACCGACGAAAAGGAACGGAGAATCAGCCGCTGATGAACGCGGATTGACGCAGCTAAATTCAGTTCACAATCTTATTCTTTTATCCGCGTTTATCTGCGAAAATCCGCGGCTGATTCTGTTTCTCTCATCACCCGAAAGAATGATTTGCTATTGCCAGCCGCGAAATCACCCGAAAGTATGACGACACCACCGGGGTGTTGACCTAATCTCGCGCCGTTTTGCGAATTCGACTTTGGAGGCTCTCAACCATGAAAAGGACCGTTCTGGTTTTTGGATTGATTTCCGGCGCCATTATGGCGGGAATGCTGTTCGGCACAATGCTTTTTGTTAAGAACATCGGTTTCGATAAGGCCGAGATCGTCGGGTACACGAGTATGGTGCTCGCTTTTCTGCTGGTCTTCTTCGGCATTCGTTCTTATCGCGAAAATGTCGGCGGCGGGACCATTACGTTTGGGCGCGCGCTATTCGTGGGACTGCTCATCATGTTGATTTCGACCGCGTGTTATGTGATTGCCTGGGAGATTGTCTACTTTAACTTTGCACATGATTTTGTGGACAAGTATGCCGCCCACATGGTCGAGCAAGTCAGAAATTCCGGAGCCAGCGAGCAGGTAATCCAGGCGAAGCTTCAGGAGATGAAAAGATTTAAGGAGCTTTACGAGAACCCTTTTTTCAACGCCGCTATCACTTTTCTCGAGCCCTTACCAGTCGGACTGATCCTGACACTAATCTCCGCAATTATTCTGCGGAAGAGATCGAACCCCAACAATTCTTCGTCAAACGAACAAGCGACCGCCGCGGCCATTTAGGATGGAAACGCAATCGGCTGATTTTGGAGTGCGGCGACTCGTCGCCGCTTTGATTTTTCCGCGAGGCAGAAGACAAAGCGCCGACGAGTCGCCGCACTCCAAAAATCCGATCAGTTGAGAAGTGGCCGGATCTTTTTGGCAAAGTCCGCGCTGTCCGAATCGCTGGTTAGCAGTTCGATCTGATCCGGGCCGGTGATTCCCAGGCCCAGTTCGACCGCGAAAGGTATGTCTGGGATTAGCTTGCGAACTCTTTCAGAGTTCATGAATCTCGCGGGGCATCTATTCCCAGGGCGCTGCCCTGGGCTGGAATTCGCGAATGCCTTCGGCGAGTTCAAATCCGATCCATGAAATCACACGAAACCCAAGAAGAATACTAAGGTTCGTGTTTGTTCGGGTGATTTCGTGGATCGGATCAATCACTATCCGGCAGCCACGTCACTTTTCCGGTTTGGAGCGAATAGACACCACCCACGATTTTCAGTTTGCCGTGCGCTACCAGCTCCGCCAGCAGTGGAGTCGATGACCGCAGTTGTTTCACTACCAGCTCGACATTGGTTCGCACTGCATTAGCTACCGGATCGCCGGGTAAGCCGCGGGTTTTGTCTACCGCCGGTTTGATCAGATCAACCAGCGCGGCGATGTGACCTTCGGGTGGCCCACCCTGAACCGCTGCAGTGACGGCGCCACAACTTTCATGTCCCAAAACCACCAGCAAAGGGATGTGCAGATGTTCTGCGCCATATTCGAGACTGCCAATCTCGGTGTCGGTGGCTACGTTGCCCGCCACGCGCACCACAAACAGATCTCCCAGACCCTGATCGAAAATTATTTCCGGCGGCACGCGTGAATCGGCGCAGCTTAGAATCTGCGCGTGCGGGTGCTGTCCCGAAGCCAGTTCGCGCTGTCTGGCCACCGTCTCATGCGGATGCAGATATTGATGTCGCGCGTGATGCTCGTTGCCGGCCTTCAGCTCCGCCAGCGCTGAGTCGGCGTTTACTGCAGTTTCAGCTCGCTGCCCGATGCCGGGCAAAGTTGCCGCCACCAGCAGAAGTATTCCAAGGCCGAGTTTGAAGAAGCGATTCATGAGTACCCCTTTCACTTTTTCGTCGGCGGAGCGCCGGGAAGCAAATATCTAATCGATAAGAACAGGGTGTTGAGACGCGCTCCGTCCGGTTGGCCCGCGTCCACAGACCATGGATGCCGCACCAGATATGAGTATTGCGAAACGACTTGTAAGGCGCCGTAATTTGGATCACGCCAGAACGTATGCGTGTAGCCAATGGTCAGCTGCTGCAACGAGCGATTGTGGTTCGAAGGCGAGCCGGTGTAACCGTAACCGATGAGTTGTCCATTAAGATCAACGGCAACACTTCGATAGATGTAGGCGCCGCCGTAATACGCATTGAAAAGATCTTTAGGTGAGGCCTGGTATTCAAACCCTGAGACCGTCGACGCCGAATGGACCAGTGAAGGCCTGCCATCGGCGTTGATAATCACATCGGGTCCCAAACCGAAGATCCAACGCCCGCCGCCGTTGCTGTAGAAGCCATTGGCGATCAAACGGAAATTCCGGAACAGTTCGTAATTAACTCCCGCCAGGATGCCGCCGCCGGTAGCATGATGTTTCGTCTGGTCGAGCGGGTTGTAGAATCTGAAACCGCTGAGGACGCCGCCGATCTCAAAATGCAAATCGCGGCGACCTGTCTTCGGGTCAAATGCGAGCTTGGCGATAACATCCGGATGAAGGTTCGGCACGCCGAAAGTGGAGTTGCCCAGGTCCAATTGCGAGCTGTATGAACTGGAGAGCGCATCCGGCAAAGTGATTTGGCCCGCGCCGGCTGAACCGCCGCCATACTGTTCTGCTGCTTCGAGCGAGACGCCGAAAGTAACCGTCTTATTCGCGTGATAGGTAACCCGGAACTGGGGAGCGCGCGCCCAGGTGAGGCCAACCTGAATGCTTGGGTCGATGTTCTGGGTGGCGAAAATATCGGACGGGATGGGCGAGAGGCCTTTGCGATTCGGCGTAATCAGACTCCAGGATTGGCCGCCGAGAATCTCCCACTTGCTTTTGCGCGCATCGAGCCAGAACAGGCGCATCCGGATGCCGTTGCTGTTGGTGGTTACCGGCACATTTCCGGGAGCAAAGCCCAGAAAATCTGTTTCGATGAATCCCAGGACGTCCGCGCCCCCGTGATGAGCATCAAACCGCACCCCGACCCTTGAATTTTGCGCGCTGAACCTGAATTCCGAAAGATGTCCGGCGGTGGTATTAGAAAACGGAACGCTGGCGAAGTTCGTGCCCACACCACTGCCCACATTGGTATCGCGAATGATGGTTGTGAGGTCCAGAAACCCGTAGGGCGTCATCGATACTTTTCCCACCCGAATAGTCAGCGGCGATGCTTGCTCATCCTGCGCTTTGCGAATTGGATCCGCAGCCGCCGGTTGGACCACCGGTATGGGCGCGTCGGTATCAGCTGATTCGCTCTTTACNGGCGCTGTTGTTTCGTTTCCCGTCCGCGCTGCATTTGGGGACAGGTGCAGTGCCTGATCAATCAGCTTTCTCTGCTGATCAAGCATCATCTCGAGTTGATCGATACGTTTCTGTTGATCGGCAACGGTGGTTTTCAGCTTTTCGACCTCGACTTCAGTTGAGCCGGCAGGCGTAGCAGCTCGCCCCAAACTGACCTGGTTGTCGGCAGTAGAAATGGCTTTCGGTGAAAGTTGATCTTGTGCGAAGCTGTTGGCCTGAAATAAAAAGAGAATGAGAAGGGGCATCAGCAAGCTGTGCCAACACAATCCGCGCGGCAGCCAGAGACGTACGATAACCACTTCGTCTTTCTTTCCGAAGAGTTCCGATCACATTTAATCGGACACTCTTCTCAGCACAAAGATATTGAGCAGGGATTCTATTGAGATGAGCTGAGTGCGGTAACTGGTAATTCTAACAGGATGATAGGTGGCACGGCCGTCCCGGCCGTGAACACGCCCAGGATGCGTGCCACATCAAATGGCCCATAACCCCCAAACAAAATCTCCGCTCACCAAAAACCAACTGCAAGGCTTTGCCGCTGCCTGGGGCGGCTGGGCGCTTGATGGGATGGATTCGTTCATCTACGCGTTAGTGATGGTGCCCGCGCTCAGTGAACTGCTGCCGCGCGCAGGAATACCGGGTGATGCAGCCAATACAGGTTTCTACGGCGGCTTACTGTTCGCTTTATTTTTGGTCGGGTGGGGCATGTCACTGGTGTGGGGACCCATCGCTGATCGTTTCGGTCGCGTGCGCACCTTAATGCTGACGATCATCTGTTATTCACTCTTCACCTTTCTGGGCGCGGTGGCGACAAGTGTCTGGCAGTTGGCGGTGTTCCGGCTTTTGGCCGGAGTCGGTATCGGCGGTGAGTGGTCCATGGGTGGAACATTTGTTGCGGAAGAATGGCCTGAAGATCGAAGAAAAATGGCCGCCGGTTTAATGCATACCGGGTATTACTTCGGCGTCTTTCTGGCGGCGATCGTGAACTATATCGTCGGCGCGCGCTATGGCTGGCGCGCCATGTTCGCTGTCGGCGGCACGCCCGCACTGCTGGTCGCCTTCATCCGTTATGGCGTTACGGAACCAAAGCGCTGGCAAACCCGGAAAGATTCGACGATGTGGCATTCGTTCGCCGCGCTATTTTCAAGCCCATATTGGCGACGGACTTTGCTTAATTCGATCTATCTGCTCGTCTCGATCGCCGGCTTGTGGGCTGGCTCAGTATACGTGCCGGCGGCAATCAACTATCTCGCCACCAGGTCAGGCTTTGATTCGCGGCAAGCGACGAAGCTTGCATCGTATGGAACCATGTTGCTTTCCACCGGCACAATTATCGGCTGCATCATTCTTCCGATCCTCGCTGAACGACTGGGGCGGCGGGTGACCCTGGGAATCTATTTCGCGCTGATGTTTGTGTTTATCGCGCTAGGTTTTGGATACGTCTTTTACCTGCCCCAGCAGGCTTTGCTCTGGTTTATGATCTGCTTGTTCTTTCTGGGTATTGGCGGCGCGAACTTTGCCATGTACACGCTGTGGTTGCCGGAGCAGTATCCGACTGAGTGCCGCGCC
>AP72_2010_repI_A01DRAFT_1000022_pt1 | contig 21054 bp, 17 predicted proteins | sample AmaPasreplicIA01_FD_9191 | JGI IMG/M metagenome (IMG submission 9191) | reverse complement strand
CGCCGTCCCAAAATGACAACATCATTGCCTTTGCCTTCTGCGAATTTGTTGCTGTTGTATCCGAGGCATTCCAGCTGATCGACTCCGGCACGCGGTCTTTATCCATGTTTACATCAATCGTTATTGTTGACTTACTCATTTTTGTTGCTTTGGGGCACAAAGGTAACTAATCAGCTAACTGTTTTTTGAATGCTTTGCCATAATAGTTCTCCAGTTTTTTTCCATGAATATCCGACCGCAACGGATTTTCCCTTTGCGATTAATTCTTTTCTTAATTTTTCGTCCTTATAGATTAACATCATCTTTTCTGCAATTTCTTCAAAGCTCCTGGGATCGGCATACAGTGCTGCTTCTTTAGCGATCTCCTGCATGGATGATCGAATAGATGTGATAACCGGCACATCACACTTCATCGCCTCAAGGACCGGTATTCCGAAGCCTTCAAAAAATGAAACATATACAAGCGCATATGCAGACGCCAATATATTCGCAAGTTCAGTCTCCTCCAGGTATCCCAACAATATTACATCATGACGATATTTATATTTCTTCAACTCACGGACAAATGAATCATACTTCCAGGCAAGCCTGCCTGCTATTATAAGTTTCATGTTGCTTTGTTGTCGCTTTTTAAAAATCGAAAAAGCTTTCAGAAGATTCATGAGATTTTTTCTTGGGTGAATTGCTCCAACATATAAGAAATACTCTTTTCCTTCCGAATATTTTTTCTTTGTCAGTTCTGCTGCATTGGCCGTAACCGGTTCAAAAATTTCTTTGGCGGCATTGTAAACAACATTGATTTTTTCCGGATCGGTTTTGTAGTGGCGAACGATATCCTGTTTGGAAAATTCTGACACAGTAACAATGGTTTTTGCCTTTCTAATAAATTTTGGAACGTACCGCCTAAGGAAAACCTGGTTAGCTGTTGTATTATGAGATGGATAATGTAAGAAAGCAAGATCGTGAAGAACCATGCATTGCGGTACTTTCGTCGTCAATGAACAAAATCCATCTGGGGAGACGAAGACTTCGGCTTTATATTTTCTCAATATAGCCGGGATTTTTATATCATACCAGTACTTCCAGAGAAGTGGATGACGTGCGGGAGGCTTCGCTACAATGGGAATAATATTAGATGAAAAAATAAATCGTTGATCATAAGGCCGGTCGAAAATAAAAATGAATTCGTGCTCGGGATGCTTGTTCGTGATATATTTCAAACTTTCAGAAATAAAATAGCCATAACCCTCTAGAAAATCGGGAAGTAAAAACCTTGTATTGACCGCAATTCGCATAATTGTTCCAAAGTTAGATGGCCAGAGATATTTTACTTATGGAATGTTTACTGAGTCCTGGTAATTGCACGAAAAAAAAACCACAGCAATCTTTCAATCGCGCAATTTTTTCATGAACATTGGTAAAAGTTGCACTTAATCGCTTTAAAATTGACTAATGACATAGTCGGGAACTTACCAACCCGCACCTGTGGCATTTACTTTTCTGACCGTTAACTGATGTTCGTGTTTTGCCCGTATTCACTTGGATATATTCAGGTTGTAACTGTACAATCGTCAGGAATAATTTCTTTCAACATTCATTAATTACTGGTATTCAAATATGGCAGTTTTACAATTGATTGACAGATGGTTCCAATGTAATTTTATATTGTCATTCGATATCCTTTGCCAAAACTATTTCTATGAAAAAATTTTACAAATTTGTTTTCTTCCTCCTGATGATGCTACAATACATCGCGCGATGTTATTCCCAGTGTCCCAGCGGTCAGCCAGCCGGAGCAACTGCTTACGACACCACCATTAAGTTTGGTGCAGGTATTGTATCGACGCTGGTTAAGTTCCCGAAATTTGATCCGGACTCAGGTATGGTCACATGCGTAAAACTTTGTGTGACGATCAAAGGAGTAATTGATACCGTTGCTTTGGAAAATTTGTCAAACTCGGCTCAAACCGGAAGTTACAGTTATTCAAGAAGAGATACCATTACCGGTCCTGGCATTCCAACTTATCTGACGAGCGGTACAAATGATTTAAATTTTGGTCCCTTTCCGCTTGCTGCAACTGATGGTGTCTTCGGTTCTGGTCCAGATTTTTATTCACATGGGCCGGACACTGTTTTAACCAAGGTTCTATGTGCCAATATTAATGACTCAGCAACAATAGCACAATTTTATGGTGACAATGATACCGTCGTATACAATTATAATATTGATGCGAGCGCTGGGTGGAGTGTCACCGGGGGAAGTGCATCAGCTTTTGTGTTAAGCTCTGCACTTGTAAATTTCCATTTTCAATATTGCACGTGCCCATCTCAAACCCTGCCGTTAAACATATATGATTTTACAGCTCAAAAAACAGCTACGAACCAGGCAACCTTATCGTGGAATGGATTTGATGATTTGGCAAAGGATTACCATTACGAAGTAGAGTTAAGTCATGATGGTCAGAATTTTTCAACCGTTTCAACAATCGTGAAAAATTTTTCCAGCACGGGCTATAAGTATATTTACACAACTGGAATAAGTGAAAACCCAAAATACTTTTTCAGAATAAAACAAGTTTACTCTAATGGATACGCACGATTCAGCGAAATCAAATCTGTGGAATTACAAAATTCAGATGCACCAAAAATAAATATTTACCCCAATCCCTCTAATGGAGTTGTTGGTATTAAATTTGTGAATACTTCTACTGGTAAATTTCTAGTTCAAATTTCAAATACACAAGGTCAGACAGTTTTTAGTAATGAAGTAGAGGCAACTGGTGGGTTAAAGTACATTACAACGTTACAAAGAGGAATGTATTGGTTGAGGCTAATCGATGTAACGAGCCATCTGTCTTGTGTCAATCAACTTTTAATTAAATGACCTCTTAGGTGGAAGAGGATGGTGGCTTGTAAAAGGGGCCTTGGTTCGGGGCCCCTTATCTTTTTTACTCCTTGAAGGCGTTGTATTCGAATGATTTGAAGATCTGCAAAATTATTGTTCATCTTTGACCTTCTTTTAACCAGGTTCAATACTGTTGAACCTTTTTTCTACATTTGCCAATAGCTTATGGAATATAATACAACAAGAAACTATTTAGCAATGCGTGAATATGGGAGGCATATTCAAAAGATGATCGAATACCTTCTTACGCTAGAGGATCCCGAAGAACGCCAGAAAAACGCCCAGGTGGTAATTGAGTTGATGGGATTTCTAAATCCTCACTTAAAAAATGTGGAGGATTTTCGGCACAAATTATGGGATCACCTGTTCCTCATCTCAGATTTCAAGCTTGAGGTGAAATCGCCTTACCCAATTCCAACCAGGGAAACCCTCAAAACAAAGCCTGATCCATTGCCCTATCCTAAACGCCATCCAAAATTCTCGCATCTGGGCAAAAACCTCGAGATTGTAATTGATAAAGCCCTAAAGGAGGACAATCCTGAGAAAAGGCTGGGATTTGCCAATGCTATAGCGTACTACATGAAACTTGCTTATAATAACTGGCATAAGGAGCTTGTGCACGACGATGCCATCCAGGGCGAATTGACGAATATCACAGAAGGGCAATTGGAATTCACCAATACGCCATTTGTCAAGGCTTATCGGCCACAGCAGGAGAACAGAGGCTACGGCAAACAAAGGGGAAAATTCCAACAAAGAGGCTCTGGCCGAAGAAATGATCGGAACGATCGCGGAGGCGGTGGGGGCGGACAATTTAAGAAGAAGAGATATTAAGAATGTAATTAATTATAGCAAGGTTGGTCAAAATACCAGCCTTTTTTGTTTAAAAGCCTTTTCTCCTACCTTGTGAGCTTATATTTCAGATTACAGAATTTGCAAACTTTCGTTCATGCATTCCTTCGAAGTTTATGGCGGAAAAAAATTGTCTGGCGATATTGTCCCTCAGGGAGCAAAAAATGAGGCTCTCCAGATAATAAGTGCTGTTATATTGACGCCGGAAAAAGTAACCATTTCAAATATTCCAGATATACTTGATGTAAATCTTTTAATTGAGCTGCTGAAAGAAATGAATGTAAAAATTGAAAGATTACAAAAAGATACTTGTGTATTCCAGGCAGATGATGTTGATATCGACTACTTGCACAGCGAAACTTTTAGAAAGAAAAGTGGAAAATTAAGGGGATCGGTGATGCTGGCCGGACCCATGCTGGCACGGTTTCGAAAAGCGTTTATTCCCAAACCTGGCGGCGACAAGATCGGGCGAAGACGGCTAGACACGCATATTATAAATTTTGAACGCCTTGGCGCGTCCTTCAACTACCATTCCGAAGACGGCTTCTTTCATCTCCTTGCGCCGCATTTGACCGGTACATTTTTGCTCATGGATGAGCCTTCCGTGACAGGAACAGCCAATTTGATCATGGCAGCGGCAATGGCAATTGGAAAAACCACGATTTACAATGCTGCCTGCGAGCCGTATGTACAACAGCTATGCAGAATGCTGAATGGCATGGGGGCGAAGATCGAAGGTATTGGCAGCAACCTCTTAAGAATTGAAGGAGTGGATTACCTGGGCGGTACTGAGCACCGTATGCTCCCTGATATGATAGAGGTGGGATCGTTTATAGGACTGGCGGCGATGACTCAGAGTGACATAACGATCAAAAATGCCGGGTTGGATCATATTGGAATTATCCCTGAGAAATTTCAGCAGCTTGGTGTGCAAATGAATTTCGTCGATGACGACCTGCATATTCCCTCGCAGGAACTATATGAGGTTCAGAAATATCTCGACGGTGGCGTGCTTACTATTTACGACCACCCGTGGCCGGGCTTTACACCGGATCTTTTAAGTATCGTGCTGGTTACTGCAATACAAGCTCGTGGTAGTGTTCTCATTCATCAAAAAATGTTCGAGAGCCGGTTATTTTTTGTCGATAAATTAATTGATATGGGAGCTCAAATAATCTTATGCGATCCCCATCGCGCGGTTGTGATTGGCCTTGAACGTGAACAAAAATTACGAGGTATCACTATGAGCAGTCCTGATATACGTGCGGGTGTTGCACTTCTTATTGCTGCCCTAAGTGCCGAAGGAAAAAGTATCATACAAAACATTGAGCAAATAGACAGGGGTTACCAGGATATTGATAAGCGACTTCGGGACCTGGGGGCTGAGATCAAGAGGATTTAGGACGTTTGTAAATTTTGTCGAAATTTTCTTACACATCTTTGCACATGGCTTTTGAAAACAGGATCATCATTATTACAGCTCCTTCTGGCGCGGGGAAAACTTCGATTACACATTATCTATTGAAGACAATTCCTCAATTAGCCTTTTCCGTTTCTGCCGCGACGCGTAAACCCCGAGACTTTGAAAAAGATAAGGTCGACTATTACTTTGTTTCCGATAAAGAGTTTCAAAAAAAAATTCAGCAAGACGAATTTGTAGAATGGGAAATGGTGTATGAAGGAAAATATTATGGAACATTAAAGTCAGAACTGCGGCGGATATGGGACCTTGGAAAAATTCCTCTTCTGGATATAGACATAAAAGGCGCCATTCACGTGCAAAAGCAATACCCCAGGAATAGCCTTTCCATTTTCGTGGATCCGCCATCTGTAGAAGAACTAAAAAAGAGACTGGAATCGAGAGGAACAGAAACAAAAGAAAGTTTGCAAGCAAGGGTTAACAAAGCCAGCTATGAAATTTCTTTCAAACAGAGTTTCAATAGAATTATAGTTAACGATGAGCTGAACCGCGCCTGCAGAGAAGCAGAAAAAATCGTAAATCAGTTCATCCGGCATAAGCCCTAATGTTGCTTTTATTACAATAACCAGTGTTTTATCTTTACATTATATGTTTGATGCCAGAACCATTATATGGTTTGTGATAACGCTGCTGCTCATGGGATTTTTTGCAGGGATTGAAATGGCATTTTACAGCGCCAATCGACTTGGCATTGAATTAAAAAAGAAACAGGGAAGCACGTCGGGGAAACTGCTGGCCCAATTCACTGAATCTCCGGTTCGCTTTTTAGGCACCACTTTAGTTGGTTTCAATATTTTTTTGGTGTTTTTTAGTCTGCAGGTATCAACAGTCATGAAGCCTGCGTGGATTTATCTTGAAAAAAAAATTAATCAACAAATACCCGACACAGTTGATATAATCGTAGAAATTATTATTGCCACATTCGTTGTTATCATTTTCGCGGAATTTATACCGAGAGCCATTTTCAGAGCGCGTAGTAATGCCTCGCTCAGTAAATTGTCGTTCGTTATCGATTTTTTTTACCAGATGCTTTATCCCATTGCTTCCGGTTTAATCAAGTTATCAGAATGGCTTTTAAAATATCTTTTTGATGTTCATTACAATGAAAAAAAAGCAGCTTTCAGCCGAAGTGATCTAGACAACCTTTTTCAGCAGAGCCATGATATGAGTGATAGAAAGGAAGAATTGAATACGCGCCTTTTTGAAAACGCTCTCGAACTTCCAAAGATAAAAATAAGGCAGTGCCTTGTGCCAAGGAAAGAAATTACCGGCATCGAATTAAACGCTTCTATGCACAGCGTAAGAAAGCAATTTATAGAAACAAAGCTCAGTAAACTAGTGGTGTTTGAAAATAATATAGATCATATTGTGGGCTACATCCACCAGTTGGATCTTTTTAAAAATCCGCAGGATGTAAAGTCAATCTTATTGCCAATACCAGCCGTCCCCGAAAGTATGAGTGCAGCCGATCTGATTGGCAAATTCACACGCGAAAGAAAGAGTGTTGCATGGGTCGTGGATGAGTTTGGGGGCACGGCAGGCATTATCACCATGGAAGATGTTCTTGAGGAGATATTTGGCGAAATCGAAGATGAATACGACGCAGACGAGTTTATTGAAAAACAACTCTCCGAAGCAGAGTATATTTTTTCAGGCAGGCTGGAAGTAGACTACCTGAACAAAAAATATGATTTTGATCTCCCGGTAACTGAATCAGAAACCTTATCCGGATATATTATTAGCTACCATGAAACGATCCCTCGCCAAAAAGAACGAATAATCATCGGTGACTATGAGTTCGACATTATCAACGTCAGTGATACTCGCATTGAAACAGTTAAATTAAAAAAGCTGAAATAAACTGCATTTCGCTACCCTTATCTTTGCTGCACTTTAGTAAAAATGGCTATACTCGATTTTTTGAACCGACGAAACAAGAGTGCAACGGCTGAAATGTCGTTTATTGACCACCTCGAAGAGCTCCGATGGCACATTATTCGTGCTATCATTGCAATTCTAATAGCTGCTATCGCTGTGTTTATTTATGTGAAGGAAATAGTAAGCGATGTGTTGATGGCCCCAGCTCACCAAAATTTTATTACCTACAAATGGTTGTGCGACGCCGGTCATTTTTTTCACTTAGGTAACTCTTTGTGCCTGACAGGGGTAAAAATTAGCTTCCTGAGTACAGAAATGACCAGCCAGTTTATTTCATCATTTACAATTGCTTTTATCGGCGGATTCGTCGTCGCTTTTCCATACGTCTTTTGGGAATTCTGGAGGTTTGTCAGACCGGCGCTAAATCCACGAGAGCTGAAAAAAACGAGAGGAGTTATTTTTTGGGTTTCGTTTTTATTTTTCCTGGGTGTAGCATTCGGCTATTACGTGTTGACACCCTTTATGGTCAATTTTTATTTTTCGTATTCACTGAGCGATCTTATCGAAATCAAACCGACATTTTCCGATTATCTTGAAAACCTTATCTGGACGACAGTGGGAATAGGCGTACTTTTTCAAATGCCATTGCTTATGGCGGTGCTTACAAGAATTGGTATTATCAGCTCAAGATTTTTGAAAAAATATCGCCGGCATGCATTTGTTGTAATTATTACAGCGGCAGCGATCATCACTCCTTCAACTGACCCGTTTAGCCTCACATTAGTGACCATTCCTCTATATGCCCTATATGAAGCAAGTATCGTTCTTGCCACCAGAATTGATAAGGCAAAGAAAGAGGCACAAACCGAGGAATGGAGCTAACACGCAATTTTGAAATTGTATAATAATCTACCTTTGTAACTATATTTCAAAACTCCAAATCATGAATGCGCATTTTGATAAAAGCCAACCAGTGGCCATTGGGAGTGATCATGCAGGGTTTGACTATAAAGAAGATCTCATATCTTTTTTGGAAGCTAAAGAAATACGTTATAACGATTTTGGCACATACTCAAGAAATTCTGTTGACTATCCTGACTTTGCACATCCTGTCGCAAGAGCTGTTGAAACTGGTGAGGCCTCGTTTGGAATATTATTGTGTGGAAGCGCCAATGGCGTTGCTATCACTGCTAACAAACACCAAGGTATTCGGGCAGCCGTTTGTTGGGGCGAAGAACTCGCTCAATTATCCCGCTTACACAATAACGCCAATGTTATTTGCATTCCTGCGCGTTTCGTTCGTGAAGGTGATGCCGAAAAAATGGTTGCAGTATTCATGGACACTCCATTCGAAGGTGGCCGACATGAGCTTCGAGTTGAGAAAATTGCGTGCGTGTAAGTTGTATATGGCCCAAATTGTGCAGTTACAGTGTCCTCCGCTTCAATTTGGGAATCATGGAATTACAACCTCATGTTGATCCCCATCGGTAAATTATCAAATCAAATAGGTATAGATGACCTCGTAGGTAATCGTAAAGTTACCTTCAAAAAAGAGTACTTGTTGGATTGTAACAAAGCGAATATTTTTTTTGCTTTGTATTACATCCAGTATCTATGCAACTAATGATGTATATAGGTAATGACCTCATTGAAGCGGTTCCTTTACAAAAAGAAGGTCTTCGCCAACCAGGTTATCTTGGAAAATTTAAACGCCACCTTAAAATAAAATACAGTGAACTGATCAGCCAGTCACCACAACCACCAGACTTCCTGGTGATCGATCCAACACCTTTCATTCCCAAACAAAATGACAGAAAATGATTGCTGCTACAAGCAACGGGTATTCGTCATTAGAAGCTAACGATTACAAAACTCGTATTTAATAGCTTGTCGTTTTTTTCACAACTGACACTTTTTATAAAAGTTGATTCAATGCAAGACAGAGGAGAGAGATACGCAGCTCTCTCTTTTATTTTAACGAGCCGGGCTTCTGACTTATTATTTTTGACTATTCACAACTAGCTACTTTCCTAACTTTACCATCTAATGGAAATTGGCGTTTATACATTCGCAGATCTCGGGACTCATCCCGTTACCAAAGAAACAATCTCACCTTATCAGCGCATGATGAATTTGATGGAAGAAATTGAGCTGGCGGATCAACTTGGACTTGATGTCTTTGCGGTAGGAGAGCATCACCGTCCCGATTACCTAATATCGTCTCCTTCGGTCATATTAGGTGCAGCGGCGGTAAAAACAAAAAAAATTAAATTGTCAAGTGCGGTCACTGTATTGAGTTCTGATGACCCCGTTCGTGTGTTCCAGCAATTTGCGGAGATTGATCTTCTATCACGCGGCCGCGCCGAAATAATGGCCGGTCGTGGTTCTTTTATTGAGTCTTTTCCTTTGTTTGGTTATAACCTTGCAGATTATGATGACCTGTTCACTGAAAAATTGGAAATGCTTTTGAAATTGAACGAAGGAGAAGTAATTACTTGGAAAGGCAAACACACGCGAATGATTACACAGCGCGGTGTGTATCCGCGGCCTTACCAGAAACGAATACCTATATGGATTGGAGTGGGCGGAACTCCTGAATCAGTATTACGTGCCGCCGAGCATGGATTACCAATGGCACTCGCCATTATCGGTGGATTTCCAGCACGGTTTGCACCGTTTGTGAAGTTATATCGCGACGTGTACAAGAAAAGCGGACGTGAACTAACCAACATGCAATTGGGCATTAATTCTCACACATATATTGCTGATAAATCGCAGCAGGCCCGCGATGAATTTTATCCTCCTTACTCCGACGTAATGAACAAGATAGGACAAGAACGAGGTTGGCCGCTAGGCACGAGAGAACAATTCGATGCCTCAACAGAGCCCCGCGGAGCGCTGTTGGTTGGCAGTCCACAAGAAGTGATTGACAAAATATTTTATCAGCATGAGTTATTTGGCCATACCCGTTTCCTTGCTCAAATGAGTTTGGGGGCAATGCCACACGATAAGGTTTTGCACTCGATGGAGTTACTTGGAACAGTGGTTGTTCCAGAAGTTAAAAAATATACAGCAATGGCCGAAGTTCGTTTAGGCAAATAATTTTTGTGTTTGAACCTATCAACCCCATTACACGTGATGACTAAAAGTCGAATGGAAGCATTCAGTGATGGTGTACTTGCAATCATCATTACTGTCATGGTGCTTGAAATGAAAGTACCTCATGGTAGTAGTCTGCAAGCATTGAAACCCATCGTGCCAGTTTTCATCAGCTATGTTCTGAGTTTTGTTCACGTTGCCATTTATTGGAACAATCATCACCACATGATCCACGCAGCACATAAAATTAACGGAACTGTTCTCTGGGCCAATACGCATTTATTGTTTTGGCTGTCGCTGATTCCTTTCGTCACTGGATGGATGGGAGAAAATAATTTTGCAACGTGGCCGGTAGCTCTGTACGGAATGGTTCTTATTATGGCCAGCATCGCTTACTATTTGCTGGCACATTGTCTTACCGACCTTCACGGTAAAGATTCTGAGTTTAGCAAAGCGCTTGGCAACGATAGGAAAGGAAAAGTTTCAACCATTATTTATGCAGTCGGCATCGGACTTTGTTTTCTACAACCACTTATTGGTCTTGCATTCTATTTTTTGGTAGCCGCTATGTGGTTTATCCCCGATAAGAGATTTGAGAATGGCATGTGATCATTCATAAACAAACCTTTCAATCTTCATCCTTTTTTCCAGTTCATCAGGTTTCGAAAACACCGCCAAAGGTCGATTGGCAATAGGCCATATGGCATGATTATTTATTTTCTATGGATAGCGTGATGTAAATCTACCCGTGATGAAACGACTTTTGCTTAGTGCCATATGTTTAACAGTGCTTATTTCAGTCCATGCACAACAGGATAGCCTAACCAGCAATCAGCAGAATACAACGGTGATGGCCGACACATTGAGGACAAATTTTCCCACTTCGTCTGTAAAAGGTAAACAACCAATTTACAAGCTTAAGCCTGCGGTTGATATTCCTGTTTTTGCAATTGGCGCAGGTTGGTCGGCCTATGCCTTTACAAAAATTTACAGTAAGCCACATTCAACCGACGAAGAAATTCTCAACCTTAATAAAAATGATATCAACGGTTTCGATCGATGGGCTGTGAGGCCGTTCGATGAAAAGATAGATAGGATCAGCTATTATCCATTTTTTGCCTCAATGCCGCTTCCGTTTTTGTTTCTTTTTGGCAACACAAGAACCGACTTCTTCAAACTTGGTTTTCTCTACTTGGAAGCGATGTCTATAACTGGTTTCTTGTACACTGGATCGGTATACTTTGTCGATCGTTACAGGCCTTATGCATACAGCGATGAATCAACAATGGATCAACGAACAAGAGGAGGAGCAAAAAATTCTTTTTACGCTGGACATGTGGCGCTGGTAGCAACTTCCACATTTTTTATGGCCCAGGTATATGCGGACTATCATCCGGACTCACACGCTAAATGGGTGTTTTATAGTCTTGCAGGTGCCACCACCGCCGTTACGGCCTATCTTAGGTACCGGGCTGGACAACATTTTCCAACAGACTTGCTCCTTGGAATGGCACAAGGAACAATAACCGGTCTGTTGGTGCCCCATTTTCATAAGAACAAGTTGCTTAAAAATTCCAATCTCAGCATTTTGCCGTATAGCAATGGTCAAAAAATGGGCTTATCGGTTGCTTATAAATTTTAGGAGAAAAAAATATAGGGTCAAGAGCTGGCATAGTTTTTTAATTTTTTGTGTTATTAAAACTTTTATTATGGACAAAATGGAATTGAAAGGAAACTGGAATGAATGGAAGGGAAAATTAAAGCAGAAATATGCAAATCTTACCGATGATGATTTGAAATATGAAGAGGGAAAGGATGATGAATTGTGGGGAAAGGTTCAGAAAAAAACTGGTAGAACAAAGGATGATTTGGTGAGATGGTTAAGAGGACTGGGATAATTGTCGACGATAGGGGACAAGACCCTTCTGGCAAGTAAAAAGATCGTATGCAGAGATTTCCTATGAAATCTTTGAAGCTTTTAGTAATACTCCTTTTTCTTCGTTCGTCAGTTTTTGGATATTCAGTGCTTACGCATGAAGCCATAATTGACGCAAATTGGAGCCAGGTAATTGTTCCGCTTCTTAAGCAGAAATTTCCTGCAGCCAATTCCGAAGACATAAGAGAAGCTCATGCATTTGCTTATGGTGGTTCCGTAATGCCGGATATGGGTTACTATCCATCGGGCAGTAAGCTTTTCACAAATCTTGTTCACTATGTTCGTAGCGGCGATTTTGTAGCGCGTCTTTTCGCCGACGCCAAAGACATCAACGAATTTGCTTTTGCATTGGGAGTACTTTGCCATTACTACGGCGACAATTATGGACACCAGACGGGCATTAACCTGAGCGTGCCCGTACTCTATCCCAAAATGAGAAAAAAATTTGGCGATACCGTCACTTATGCTGATAATAGACTATCGCATCTACGTACAGAGTTTTCTTTTGACGTATTGCAAACCGGACGAGGAAATTATGCGCCGACGGCTTACCACGACTTTATTGGCTTCCAACTTTCAAAAGATCTCATCGAAAAAGCATTTCGGGAAACCTATGGATTGGACATTAACGAATTGTTTGGCGACTTCGACAAGGCTGCGGCCCGTTTCCGATGGTCAGTGAAAAATCTAATTCCCTTCATCACGAAAATTTCCTGGAGAACAAAAAGAAATGAGATTATGAAATATAACCCTTCCGCGACGCGTAAGAGTTATACCTACAGGATACGCCGACAAGAGTATTTTCATGAATTTAGAAATGATAGGGAAAAGATTGGTGTTGGTACGTCATTCGTTTCATTTCTTATTCGCATCGTTCCGAAGGTGGGCCCATTAAGAATTCTAAAATTTAAGACACCGACACCGCGGGCGGAGAAAATTTTTTCTCAGAGTTTCGACATCACAGTTCTAAATTATACTTCGGCACTCGAAAAGATCACTCATGCTGATTACAAAGTTGTCAATACTGATTGGGATACCGGCAAAAAGACTGGACATGGAGAATACGCACTCGTCGATCAAACATATTCAGCCTGGGTGCTTAAGTTGAAAGAAAAAAATTTCGAAACAATAACCGCCTCGGCAAAAAGAAACATCCTGGACTTCTATAAAAATTACTCCGATGATCCTGCTATTAGCGTTGGTCAATGGCATGAAACCTCCTTAGCATTGAAAGAATTAAAGACGGAAAACTAGGGCTTAATGTTTTTTAATAAGAATCTTTTGTTGATTAAATTCGGCGGCCTTTTCAAGAAAACTTACCATTAGAGGCCATTTGGCAGCAGGCACGAACGAATTGAGATAGTACTTGTTTATATCAACAATGATTTTATTTCCATCCAATTTTGCAGCGGAAACAAAACCACCAGTTTCATTTTCAACTCCTGAATTCAATTTATCTACTCCCTCTACGGAGTATCCATCTGGAACGACAAATTCGATATGATAGGAAAAGCTTCTTGGAAATGGCATATAGACATCCTTCGTTCTTTGTTTTTGATCATCTTTTAATTCCAGCTGGCTGGAAAGGAGTTTGCCGAAATCCATAATATAGTTGTTGACTGCTTTTTTCAACCAGCCATCCATAGTAAATTCTTCTTCAAACTCGAAAGAACTACCGGGCATGGTCCCGAAATTTAGTATTTTATAGCTATTCACTTGTTTTGCCTTTACATCATAATTACGTTCCAGTTCGTTTTCAAAGTCTTCTTTATGTTTCGTTCGCGCCTTTTCGAGAAGGGATCTTAATTCGTCTTCGGGGTTTCTCTCGGATTTGCTTCGGTTCTTATTTTGTGTGATCAGATCATCGGTAACATCTACGTCTTTGCCTGTTTGCAGTGCCATTTCTTCATAAATCGTCAGGGCTGCTTGTTCATCCTTCTTAAAATATCCTTTTGAACTAACCTTTCGATTTACATTTACCAGACCAGGATCAGCAGCGTCGATTTTCGCCGTAATGGTTTCAGTTTCCGAATTGGATTTATGGTCGGAACTCGGCAATGGAATCGTACTGCTCTCTTTCAAAGACACCATTAATAATTTTCCTCCTATCAGAGACTTCGTATCAAAGGGAAATACCTTTGCTTGCTGTCCCTGCAAATTGTAAGGAACTGTATAGTCGTAGTTGAAATTATCTTCAAATGAAAAGTACTGTGCCTTGCCGCTATGAGTTCTCACGATCACAGACAGGTCACTTACCCGAAATATATTTTCCCTGGCGTAATTGTCCCTTCCCGGCACTATCAACAGATCAAGGTCGGTTTTAAATTCAAGAAGCATGATGTATCCGAATTCCGCGATATGCCATAATTGGGCTCGCAGGTCCATTGGATAGTAAGAGTTGTCAAATGATGTTTGGAGGTTGAAATTCTTAAAATAGTCGCCCCAGGTAGTGTATCTGTAAACAAAAGGTGCAATTGAGTCTAGGTTATTTGCCTGCGGATGTTTAGAGATGTAATCCTTCCATGCTTTTCTTACAACCTCTCTGTATTCTTTATAGATGTGTGTACTTACTGCCGCAGAATAACAGATCTCGTTAAACGCACTTGCAAGGTTTGATTGAACTATGTCTGGATAGTTTTTGGGCACTTTCATAACATTTCCTTCCTTAATGTCAGGCATGTCACGGAGTGAGATGTCACCCCGCGCATAGTCGACGCGAATAATTGGAAGTTGCCGATAAACTGATGACCATATCAAGCCTTTCATCTTCGGGATATTTGTAACAACCATATTCAGGACATTGCCGCCTCCATCAGCATCGGGGCTTATTTTAAAATCTGGAGCTCCATTTATACTTTGATATGCAACAGCGATTTTTGCATCAAATTGGAGAGAAAGCACGTAATTCATGATGGGATAATCATCACCAAACACATAATTAAGGGAAGTAATGCTGCCGGTTACTCCATCCTCCTGGTAGTATCCGGCCACATAATAATCAATAATGTCACCAATGCTCAAATCAGGAATGGCAATCTTATTTTCCTTTTGATTTTTTTCGTCTTTTACCGTCACAGCACTCTCATCCACATCAATGGTCTTAACTACGCCATTTGGTTTGATCAGGCGAATGTTGATGAACGTATAATTCTTTGACTTGCCAAGCATCCCCGAATACTTTGATTGGAGTTTATTAAAGTTCAACTCAGAATATTCATTTAAAGCAGATTGATCATTCAGATAAATTTTCTTTCTGAAAATATCGAAGAAGCTGAATTTTCTGCCGCTCGATGAAACAAACCCAAAATGATACTTATATTTTGAGTCGGATTCCAGCGAATGTTTTTGAGCGAGGACTACCGCCGATTCGTTCTTGTACTGATCCGGCAGTTTGTTGTCCTTGAAATAAGGATCGACAGTCCCAAATATTTTTTCATTCAGCTCTTCTTTGATTTTTTTATAGTCCTTTGACTCGTCCTTTTGAGCAATCAGTGAGGCGCTAAAGAGTGTGGTTATGACAAGTACCGACAATCGCTTCATAAATAGTTTTCAGATTTAATTTGAAAATTATTGTTTCACAAAAATGATTTGCTCCCTGTACTGGCTACCCAATTCTTTGATCATCCGGTTCCAATCAGCAAATGATTTTTTTTGGAGCCTGACATCAGGCATGCGAATCTGTTTTTTATATTCAATTTTATTTCCCTTCTGCTCATAACTTATTACAACATAAAGATTGGGGTGCTTCCATTCCTTATTTGAGGGCAGCTGTTTCAATTTATAGCCAGCGGGAATTGTTATAGAAATATCAGTCAGCTGATTCATCCTGTAAGGAAGCATAACGTCAAATTTTCGTTTTGTCGAGTCAATAATAAATCCATCCATTTCTTTGCGGAAATCTGCTTCCAGGTATATTTCGTTATCGAATGAAGACGCCGCATCCTTGTATGCCATGTTATAACTGATATTCAAAACAGAGTCTGTGCCCAATAGTTTACCCGTGCTGAGATCACTAATGCTGTATCGGTTATTGCCTTCCGACAGGTAATCCGTCAATGCATTTTGAAGATTATCTTTCTTAATATTTTCAATTCGTGACAAAAGATCCGACCGGGATTCTCCCTTATAAACAATATTCACTGTGCCTTTAAGATTTGAAATGCCGTCGAAGCTCAATACCTCTTTTTCGATTTGAGTGTTCTGTTCCGGGGATACCGACGGCACTCGTTCGAGCAGATAACTATCACCATTTTCGACAAGTACCTGCCTGCCCTGTATTCGCTCTGCGTATTCATCAAATCCTATATTGGTTTCGGTGGCATCAAGGAAATATTTTTTGCCCTGGAAGAATAATGCGCAGATCATGTGATTGTCAACAGCCATGGAAGGAGTCGAATGATCGTATGCGATATGATTGGTTCCAATCCAGCATAATCGAGCATCATATCCAAGCGCTTGCAAAAGGCCACACGTAAGGTTCGCCATCCCTTTGCAATCGCCATATTTCTTATTCAATACCACAGCGGCTTTAGCCGGTTTAAAGCCGGCAATGCCGTCTTCAAAAGCGATATACCTTATGTTGTGCTGAACCCAGTTGAACACTGTCTTTATTTTCTCTTTATCATCTGTCATCCCCGCCGTCAACTCCTTCGCCTTTTGGGTCAAAATGGTATTATCATCGCCCATATTATTCACAAGCTGACGATACCATTTATATTGATCCGACAGTGTATTAAAATAAACCAGTTTATTCCCGTTTATGTCTGCTTCCTTGCACATGACCAGAAGGTGAGGATAAATAAAAGAGCCTCCTGGTGCTTCTGGCTCATCCACAAAAGGCGGTAAATTCTTAACCGTATATGTAACTATATCTGCGTCTGCTTTTGAATCATAGCTTGATGATTTCTTAATGTCATAACCTTCAAAATTGTACTCTTTAATATCCACTTTCATCCAGCGGGGAATTGTGAAGGTGACTGTTTTGTTCTCGGTATGAAAACCTTCGGTGAAGTACACAGTCGTGAAATACCTGGGATCTTTATATGTCTTAGTAAGGCTAACACTACTGCGACTTCCTTTCTTTTCCAATGGTAGTTTAAAATAACAAACCCTGGCATCGGAATAAAAAATGTTTTCTACAGAATAATACTCGTAAACAGGTGTAATCCACTTCGCCCTTTTATCGTCCACCCGCGGCTCTACTTCGCCAATTACCTGGTTTTCGTTATACATTTCAGAAAACATAACGTCGGTGCGAACATCATTGCAGCGGTAAACCTCGGTGTACTGCTCCTCTATTTCAACCGGGTTATCGCCCCTGGCCTTGTTAAAACTGAATGACTCCTCCTTAGTTTCTATCACAACATTTTTGTCATCTTGTTGAGCAAAAGGAATAAAGTGCAGGAATAAAAATGTGGTTAGGATAAAAATAGGCTTCCGGGAAAAAAGCATAGGTCGTTTCAGGTTTTGGTGGCGACGTACGGGTTTATCCCGGACAAAATAGTAAAGTTTTTTCGGGGATAAAAGGCTTGTAGCCATTTATTAGCCGCGATAAAAAATGAGGTTAATAAACATCAAACCCCCCAAAACAAACACTGACACCAAGCCTGGCATTTGATTTCTAGCTGCTCATTGAGCAAACCATCCCACGTTCCTATAACGAAGAAAAATCTCCCGTCCGATTTTGCTCAGTTCAAATTCCTGGTAAAAACGCTATGGGAAATTTCCTCGGGGGCGTCAATTTGATGAAATAATTAACAATAATTCGTTCTTAATTAGCTTAGTCTTATGAGACATTGGAGTAAAAATAGATTCTAATACGCATAAAATGCGCCTATATGAAAGTCTATCTTACCCTTTTGATCGCTGCTTGTTTTGCAAGCCCACTGTTTGCCCAACGTGGCGAACATCATGGTGGCGGAAATCACAGCATGAGCTCTGGCAGCAGGCAAAGTTTTTCCAGCAATTCGTCCTTTCGACAAAATAATTCCTTTGCTGTCAGGCAGGATCGCCAGGCTAGCTTTAACCAGCAAAGGCAAAGTTTTCAGTCATTGAACAGAGACAATAGAAGATTCAACTCCTCCTCTAATTCATGGAACCGTAATCCTGGTAACAATAACAACTCTTTTGACCAACGAGGCAACAATTGGTTTCAACAAGACAATCACAGAGGAAACGGAGACCGGACCAGTAGTTGGAGAGGCAATGCAATGCTCTACAATTCAACGAAGAATTATGGTTATGGACATGAGTATGGATATGGACATGGCGGATATACCTACCATTACAACTACTATGCGCCCCGCAGATATGTCTATCCTGGATATGTACATTATTCAGTTCTTCCCCGAACTTGTGTATCCATTTCCTTCGGCGGCTATCCATATTATTATAATAATGGTTTCTTCTATAGTTACTACAATGGCTTTTATGAACCAGTCTATGCTCCGTTTGGGATTTATGTCAACACGCTTCCCTATGGCTATTATCCATTCAATTTGGGCGGCGTACCATATTATTATTATGAAGGAACATACTATCGTGACCATGGAGATAATCAATATGAAGTGGTAGACGCTCCCATGGGCGCCGTGGTTTCAGTGCTACCAAAGGGCGCGAAAGCTGTTACAGTAAATGGGGAAAATTTCTATGAGTTCAATGGCACTTATTACAGGCAAAGCACAAATGATAAAGACGAAGTCGTATACACAGTGGTTGGTAAAAATGGTGAGATCAATAACTCAAATGATCCAAATGCTGATATTTCCAATCCTCCACTTCAGGTGGGAGATATAGTATCAACTCTTCCCGATAACAGCAGGCCGGTGACTATAAATGGACAAAACTTATATGTCTCTCCGGATAACTTTTATTTTAAACAAAGAAATGATAACGGGGCCATCAGTTACGAAGTGGTGGGAGCCGAAGAACAAAACGGTCAATAGGGTATAGCCATACTTAGTTCGCGCGCCGGGTTAAACCCGGCGCTTTCTTTAAGTGGTAAATTCATTCTCTATTCAATGATCAGCTTTTTCAAGTAATAACAATCTGGATCGATCTGCGGTTGCACAGCGCTTTTCACAACAATTCCATGCTTATCTACTCTTGACCGTTTTTTGCCGTTATCCGTAACAATATCAAGCGGCAGCGCTGCATCAAAGTTCTGCAGCTCTATTTTGTATTGATTATTGGGCATTGCTTTTACATGCACTTCCAATTTTTGTATCGTTCGGAGATAAAAATCAAACAATGGTTTCAAATTCGTGCTGGAGGCTTTACTGAACAATTGTTCCACATCATCTGTACAAACAAAATTGTCATAAGTGTATTGGGGAGCAGTTGCTAGTTCTTTTAAAGTTGGAAAAAAAACACTGTCGCCAATAACATATCGTAAGGTATGCATGAAGAAGGCTCCTTTGCCATAGATGTCACCGATATAAGCGGCTTCTTCGTCAATATCTTTTCCCTGTACAATAGGTTTTTCATTAGCAAATGTGGGTACCATTTTCTTGAATTGCTCGATATACGCCTCTTCTCCCTCATTATCGAGTATATATAACTGGTCGGCAAACGTTTCGATCCCTTCATGAATCCAGTAATCAGCCCAATCTTTGACGGTAACCTTATTTCCCCACCATTCATGACCAAACTCATGATTCATCAGCCAGTCAAAATCATGACCACCCACCTGCTGATACTGAAATTTATTGCCATAAGCATTCATCGTTTGATGCTCCATTCCCAAATGTGGTGTCTCCACGATGCCGATTTTTTCTTTAGCCCATGGATACTCTCCAAAGTATTTTTCTTTTACTCTCACCATTGATTCCAATACGTCCAAATGATGCGCCGCTTTGGATGCATGATATTTCAATACGTAAAACTGCATCGGAATCTTATTTCCGTTAATGCTTGTATAAATCTTACTTACGACATCATAATCACCAATATTAAAAATAATACTGTAGTTATTGATCGTATAATTCGTCTTCCAATGATAAGTATCCGTCTGCTTTTTCCTGGTCACCTTCAGTAGCAAGCCGGGACCTGCAACTACCAACCCTTTTGGCACCGTAACGATCATATCCACGCCTTCATTCGGCTCATCTGACGGATGATCCTTGCATGGAAAATAAATCTTCCCTCCTGTACCTTCAGCGGTGATCGCCACCCATGGATGACCTGATGAATCTGCGGTCCAGGTGAAGCCGTCCTCCCATGGAGGCCGAAGGGCTATGTGAGGTTTTCCTGAATACTGAATTTTTACTGCAACTTTACCGGCCGGGAATTGAGAACCGGAAGTAATTGTGATTAGGTTGTCAGCATGAGAAAAATTTGTCTTCTTCCCGTTGACCCAAATTGCCTGCACCTTGAGATCGTTCATGAGATCAAACAAGAGAACAGGCGACGACTGTGACAGGACAACATCGATAATGGTAAATCCGCTGATACTCTTTTCTGCAATATTGACATCCAGAGCGATCGTATAATGCCGAACATCCATGATGGCTTGCTCACGTCTTAGCTTGCCTCCCGACGTAAGAGTTTGTGAATAGCAAACATTTACGATGAGCAAAAATGGAAGAAGGAAAATATTTCGCATAAGCAGAATTTACAATAAAAACAGATACCGATATGAGTCCGTTCGAAGTCCTGATTTAATGGCAATCTTAAGAATATTAAAAATACTGCGGCTTCCTCAATTTAATTGTTGAATTTATTTTTCTGGGTAATACTGTAATTTTAGGAGTATGAGCGATGTTACTATCGGCGAGTTGAAAAAAGTGGTTGCAGTAAAAGATCTTTCAGACGATCTTCTGCAATGGATTTTGGACCATTCAGAATACCGTGAATACGAGGATGGAACTGCTTTGCGGAAATTTGGTGAGCCAATAAATGAAATGT
>AP72_2010_repI_A01DRAFT_1000021_pt1 | contig 21448 bp, 11 predicted proteins | sample AmaPasreplicIA01_FD_9191 | JGI IMG/M metagenome (IMG submission 9191) | reverse complement strand
CCGTCAGGGAGGGCAGCTTTCCAAACCGGCCCTCCCTCACGGTCGGGGCTTCTGACACTAAAGGTTGATTCGGCTCGAAAAGGAGGAGCCGTATGAAGAAGTTAAGCGCCCTTGCTCTCCTGGCTCTTGCGGTCGCCCAGCAAGCTCGCGCGCAAACATTTTCGCCCCTGACAGCGGCCCAGATTCTGGCCCGCACCAGCTCCGTCTACCGTTCATGCCGCAGTTACACGGATGAAGGAGATGTGAACACCAGGTTGGTGACCGGCTCAATTTCGCGCGGGGCAATGCTCGAACATTTCTCGACGGCGTTTGTAAGACCTGACGACTTTCGATTTGAGCTTCATATCGCAATGGCATCTGGCGACGGGAGATTCATTGCCTGGAAATCCGGATCGCTGGAGAAAGCCTACCGGCCTAGGATCTTTCAGCAGTCGCCGATCGACGACACACTGCTGACCTTGTTTGAACAATCACGAGGTTCATCAGTGACAGTGCCCGCGTTGTTGATGCCCGATCTTTTTCACGGACCTGGACTCTTCGCTTCATTCACCTCCGTTAAGCTGAACGGGGAAGATAAGATTGATGGTCGCCGGGCCATCAGAATCGAGGCGCAGCTGCAGGGTGGACCTCTGAGTCTCTGGATCGACGCCAGCCAGTTCGTTATCTTGCAGGTCGAGCAAAAATCTAAGATAGGCGAATTTAATCGGGAGACCAGTACCAGGTACCATCCGGTCTTGAATGCGGAAGTCTCAGCTGAGCAATTGGCTTTCAATGCTCCTGGCGGCGACAGAATTGATTATGAGCCTGCGCCGCGCACAGCCCCTGAATTGAAGACGAACGTGAGGCCGCGGTTGAAAATATTTGGCGGAACCGCCTATCTCAAGCCTGAGGAGATCGAACGGCTCAGAATAAAGCGCGAACGGCAATCCGGCGACGAAGACGTAATAAAAGTAAATACGGACCTGGTGGTTTCTGACGTTATGGTGGTCGATTCCAAGGGCCGTCCCGTTCGCGGACTGCGCCAGGAGGATTTCGTCGTCAAAGAAGACAATCAACCACAGGAAATCAGCAGCTTTTCTATCGGCAACAGCGCCACCGTGCCGCGCTCAATAGTGCTGATCATCGATTACAGCAATAGCCAGTTCCCTTATGTGATGACCAGCGTCGAAGCGGCGAAAACCCTGGTTGATAAGCTGAATCCGCGCGACCGCATGGCATTGGTTACTGACGACGTGAAGCTGCTGGTTGATTTCACCAGCGACAAGCAGTTGCTAAAGGACCAACTCGACGGGCTGAAGAAGCGGGCAATGAGTGGATGGGTCGGACGCAGCAAGCAATATGATGCCTTGATGGCTACGCTGAACGAGCTCTTCAATGGAGAGGAAGAGCGGGCCATTGTCATCTTTCAAACGGATGGTGATCAGCTGGAGGCGCTCGGAACAACTGCTCCTCCAGAGCTGCAGCCCTATGTGCCCGCCAAGAAGTTTACCTTCGAAGATCTGATCACGGCTGCGGAGAAGGCGCGGGTTACCGTGTACTCGATCATTCCCGGCATTCCTTTTGCCGGTTTTTCCGGCTTAGAGCTGCTGGACCACGCGAGGCGCGACTGGGAGAACCGGCGCAAAGCGGATGCGCAACTGCATCCTACGGCGAACAGCGGGCGGCCAGTGATGACGCCGCCGGATGAATTTCTGCTTCGCAATGCTGAACATTGGACGCAACTGCATCTCGGCGTAGAGAGAGTAGCGAAAGTTACCGGCGGCTGGGCGCAATATCTGGAACAGCCTGAACAGGCGAACAGCCTGTATGCGCAAATTCTTGATGACATCAACCAGCGTTACGTAATCGCGTACTATCCATCAAATCGCACGCGAGATGGAATGCGACGCAAAGTGACTATCGAAGTTCGTGGACACCCGGATTATCTGATCCTGGGGCGCAAGAGCTATTTTGCGCCGCAACCATGAGTGCGCTCCCGTTCGGAGTACCGTCTTTAGGACTGGAGCGCAACCACCGTCCCGGTTGCTCTTTTCGCGCTTCGCGCTCAGAGCAAGCGAGGACGCTTGCGCTCCAGTCCTAAAGGCGGTCGTTCCAACGGCTTCAAGAGATTGTGATGATTCGCAAAGCATTTCTCATGACGCTGAGGCCAGGATGCCGGCAGGAGTACGAACGCCGCCACAACCCCATTTGGCCTGAGCTGCAGGGTGTCCTGAGGGAACACGGAGTCGGCAACTACTCGATCTTTTTATATCCAGACAGCGATCAATTGTTTGCGTATGCCGAAATCGAATCAGAGTCGCGCTGGCTGGAGATTGCGAAGAATGAAGTCTGTCAAAGATGGTGGGCGCACATGAAGGATCTGATGCTGACCAATGTCGATAACAGTCCGGCGACGATTGATTTGGACGAAGTGTTTCATCTTGATTGATTTGACTGGAGCGCAAGCGTCCTCGCTTGCCATTTACGACGAACATGGCACCTTCAAAAATGGCGAAGAGAACTGTGGGTTTGTTTTTGCCAAAGCAATGGCAAGCGAGGACGCTTGCGCTCCAGTCGCCGCTGCGCTTTGCCGGCGCACTCCAAATTGCTGTTTTTATTGCTGTCACTATTTTGCCGGCGCGCTCTCAGACTATTACGGATCTCCAACGCAGATTCGAGCATCCGCCCGATAATGCAAAAATCATGATGCGTTGGTGGTGGTTTGGGCCGGCAGTTACCAAACCGGAACTTGAACGCGAACTGCGACTAATGAAAGAAGGCGGCATTGGCGGATTCGAGGTCCAGGCCGTCTATCCACTCGCCCCCGATGATTCAGCGCTGGGGATCCGAAATCTTCCTTATCTTTCGGATGAGTTTCTCGATGCCTTGCGATTTGTTTCGGGAAAAGCTCACGAACTGGGACTGCGAATGGATCTGACTCTCGGCAGCGGCTGGCCCTACGGAGGTCCCTCCGTTCCCATCAACGAGGCGGCGGGAATGTTGCGCGTAGACCGGGTCAAGGTTCCGGTGTCTCATCGAGTGACAATTCCGAATCTCGCGCCCGGCGAGGAACTGCTGGCTGCGTTTTTGGCTGAGACAAACGGATCGAACATTGTTGCCGGCAGTCTAAGCCAGTTAACCGAAAATCACGATGGCGTCATGCGTCTTCCGGATCGTCTCGAGACGCCGCACGAGGTGCTTTTCTTTATCTCCAGTCGTACCGGCATGCAGGTTAAGCGCCCGGCAGTAGGCGCCGAAGGGTATGTGCTCAATCATCTCGACGCGGCCGCGACTGAGCACTATTTGAAAAACGTCGGTGATCGGTTGATGCAGGGAGTTTCCTCAAATCCTCCTTATGCGGTCTTTTGTGACAGTCTGGAAGTCTACAATCAGGATTGGACCAAAGACTTTTTGGCAGAGTTCCAACGCCGGCGCGGTTACGATCTCAAGCCTCTGCTGCCCGCGCTGATTACGGACATTGGACCAAAGACGATCGAGATTCGTCGCGATTGGGGAAAAACCTTAACTGAGCTTTATAACGAACGCTTCCTCGTGCCGTTACATGAATGGGCGAGGCGCCACCACACTCTGCTGCGCGTGCAGAACTACGGACTGCCGGCGGTTTCTCTTTCCGGTTACGCGAATATCGATTTGCCTGAAGGCGAGGGTGCGCAATGGAAGATTGTCCGCGGCACGCGTTGGGCTTCGTCGGCCAGTCATATATATGGCCGGCCGGTTACCTCTTCGGAAACCTGGACGTGGCTGCATTCGCCGGTATTCCGGGCGACACCCCTGGACATGAAGGCAGAAGCCGATCGTCATTTTCTCATGGGAATTAATCAGCTGGTGGGACACGGTTGGCCGTACACTGCGGAGGGCATCGAGTATCCGGGCTGGCGCTTTTACGCGGCCGCGGTCTTCAACGAAAAGAATCCCTGGTGGATTGTCATGCCCGACATCGCCAGTTACCTGCAACGCGCGAGTTTTCTGCTCCGCCAGGGGACGGCCGTCAATGATGTAGCGCTGTATCTGCCGAACGATGACGGTTGGGCGCACTTTACCAGTGGGAATCCGCACTTGATCGACATTCTGCGCGAACGCGTGGGGACGGATGTGATTAGCGCAATTCTCGATTCCGGATACGGTTTTGATTTCTTTGATGATGACATCCTGATGAAGAATGGCCGGATCGAACGGGGCAATCTGGTGCTGGGCGCCGCTCGCTATCGTGTGGTGGTGCTGCCCGCTGTCGAGCGTATCCCGCTCGAGACCTTGCGCAAGCTCGAACAATTCGTGCGCGACGGCGGAATTGTGATCGCAACGCGTCGCCTGCCCGACGCAGTCCCCGGTTTCAAAGCTAGTGACGCAGAAGAGACGGAATTGCGCGCGGCTATCAAAACCTTATTCGCAGGTAGTTCCGGTAAAGCTTTCTTTGTCGAAGACGAAAAGCAAGCCGGTTCGAAGCTCGCGAGCATCTTGCCGCCTGATCTTACTTTGCGTCCGGCCGTGCCTGAGATTGGGTTTGTTCACCGGCACACGAACGAGGGCGAGATTTATTTCGTGGCGAACACGTCGAACATTAAGCAGACTATAAGCGCTACCTTTCGGACCGCAGGCATGCACGCCGAATGGTGGGATTCATTTTCCGGAAAAGTTTCGGCCGCAAAAATTGCGATGGCGTCGGCGACGGCAACTACGATCGCATTTGACCTCGAGCCTTACGGTTCGCGCGTGCTGGTCTTTTCGAATCGAGCGTGGACAAAAGACTGGACAAAAGCGGCCGCCGGACCGGCCGGTAAGGCTCTCCCGGAAATTGATCTCAGCACCAGATGGCAAGTCTCGATTGGCGCTGATGCGAAACCAGTCCTGATGGACCGGTTGCAGTCCTGGACTGAGAGTGAAAACACGAAATACTTTTCGGGGACGGCAACCTACGAAAAAGAGTTGACGCTGCCGGGTGAATGGCCGCAGACAGGAGTCACGGCGCGACTGGATCTCGGTGAAGGGAAGGCTTTGACTGAGCAGGCGCTGCGCTCAGGTATGCAGACGTGGCTTGATGCTCCCGTGCGCGAGGCAGCGGTGGTATACATCAACGATCGCCGGGTAGGATCGGTCTGGTGCCCGCCATACTCTCTGGAAGTCAGTGACTTTCTAAAGCCGGGCAATAACAAGATTCGGATCGTCGTTGCGAATCTGGCGCTGAACTATATGGCTGGGCGGCGTCTTCCGGATTACCGGCTCCTCAACCTGAGATACGGTGAGCGCTTTCAGGCGCAGGACATGGACAAGGTCCAACCGGTAACGTCGGGGCTGCTGGGGCCGATCCGGCTGATTTTTGCAGGAAGGTAGTTACCGATCTCTTGTTTTCGCTTAGCGCCGTTGGCGCTGCACACAGCGGTGAGCCTCTGGCTCACCGTTCGATCCTATTTCAAATCACAAAGCGGCTATGCCTCGCGTGCACGCGAGGCATAGCCCGGAAATCTATGATTATCGCCCGCTAGTGAACCAGAGGCTCACCGCGATATGCGGCGCCGAAGGCGCTAATCCGATCATCATAATATGATCTTGCGTTCTCGTGTGGACGCTATATAATGCGGGCGTTCCTTCGTCGCGTTAAAGACCTTAAACAAAGTACCAGGCGTAATCCCCCCGGGAATGCTTTCTTCGCAAACAGGCGCGGAATGGTCGTGGCGAGATTCCTTTCGTTCCCCAACGAAATTTGGCTGGAGATTGAGCCATTGTCCGCAGCAAATCAAGCCCGTCGTTACCAAAAGTTTGGCTGATTTGAAGGAGAAGAAACTCATGCGAGCGATCCGAGTTATTGCGGTGATTTTGATTTCCGTTGTGGCTGCCGTGGCGCAGACCAACAAGGGCGCGATAAGTGGCGTTGTCCTTGACCCAAACGGGGCCGCCGTGCCGGGAGCCGCCGTCACGATCACTAACGTTGGCACCGGTCAAAAAGTGACCGTCACTACCACCGACTCGGGATCGTTCACTGTTCAGTCGCTGGATCCCGTCATCTACAGCGTGCTCGTCGAAGCTAAGGGTTTCAAGAAAGCCGTTCTGGATAAAGTCAAGGTCGACACGGCAGTGACGGTTCCGGCCAATGTCACACTTGAGACCGGATCGGTTTCAGAACAAGTCGTCGTAACGGCGGAAGCATCTTTAATAAATACCGACAGCGGCACGACCTCGCACACGATTAGCAGCCGACAGCTGCAAGACGTGCCTTTGAACAATCGCAGCGTGCTGGATCTCGCGCTCACCGCCCCGAACGTGGTTGGCGACGCGGGCAGTGAAGATCCCGGCGTCAGCGCCGATCAGCCAGTGCCAGGATTCAATTTGAGTATTAACGGCGGACGCGCAGGCAGCACCACAATCCTGGCCGATGGTGTCAATAACACGGGCGTCGGCATCGCGCGCGCAGTAGTGAGCTTTACTCCGGAGACGGTGCAGGAATTCACAGTGCAGACTTCTGCGTACTCAGCGGAGTTCGGCAATACGGCGGGTGGCGTCATTAATGCAACGACCAAATCCGGCACCAATGAATTCAACGGAGTGGCCCTGTGGTATCACCGAAATCCGAAATTTAACGCGACACCGTTCACCATTGGAACGGCGCCGCGACCGCATAACAATCTTCGTTACAACCAGGTCTCGGCTACGATTGGAGGGCCGATCTATTTGCCCAAGCCCGGGGAAGGCGGCAAGGCGTACTATAACGGCAAGAACAAATCGTTCTTTTTCTTTGCGTACGAACCTCGCTGGCGACAGGACTTTTTGAGCGGAAATTTCCTGGTGCCCGATGCGGCGCAGCTTGCAGGGAACTTCAATGGTCTGGTGAGAACCTCGAGTGGGCTGGTGCCGCAAAGTGTAGCGACTCAGTTTGGCCTGACCTCGCTCGGCGGAACTGCGGCGACGATTTACCAGCAATTCGTGATCTTTCAGGGCAAGTTAGTGCCCATTCAACTTGCGACCGGCAACCAGTATTGCCAGTTCAACGACCCACGCAGGCTGCTGGTGCCACAAGTTTACCAGGGCGTTACGCTCCAGACACCGCAGTGCACCTCGGCAATCAACGCCCTTCCGAATCCGAACTTGAACATCATTCCGGCGGAGTTTATTGACCCCATCGCGCAAAAGATTCTGCTTAACATGCCTCCGGCGACCGGGTACTTCCTCGATTCGGGCAACGTTAGGAACAGTTCGCAATCACGCTCGGTCACGCAGAACGAGACGCGCTATACCTTACGGCTTGATCACAGCTTTACCAGTAATTCAAAGGTGAATTTCCGTTACACTGTAACCCCCGCGGTAGGGATTCGTGCCGCCACCAACGACATCAACGGCAACACCGGCGTCTACAGCGACGCGCGCCAATTTTTGTTGGCCTTCAACAACATCATCACGCCGAACCTCGTCAACGATCTGCGGCTCAGTTATACGCGCGGCAATTTCAGCGAGGACTATTCTCCGCAATTCGCGATCAAGACGGGCGAGAGCTACGCGGGAGACATCGGTCTGCCACACTTGACCCACGGCGGCATTCCGCTGTTTTTGTTGAGTGGGGACGGCAATACTTATTCGCCTGCGGGAAATGGCGGCGGAGGGGTTGATATAGGGTCCGCGGCTTCAACTAATAACTTCAACGTCGAGCAGCGGTTTAACATCAACGACATCGTCTATTGGACCCACGGCAACAAGACTTGGAAGTTTGGCGTCGATCTGCAGGATGCCCGCTTAACCGCGACGCCCTTCTTTGCGGCCTCAGGCGGTCGTTGGAATTTCCGCGTGGTAAATACCTCGAGCAATCGCTCAACCACCACCGCGAATGGTGGAAACGAAATCGCGAGCTTGCTTGTTGGCGTACCTAATTCGGTCGATTTGCGGCCCGCATTATTTGATTACGATTATCGCTGGAAGAGCTATGCCGGATTTGTGCAGGATGACTGGAAGGTAAAGCCCAATTTGACTTTGAATCTTGGCTTGCGTTATTCGCTGCAAACACCGCGCGCCGAGGCGCACAATAATCAAGGTGTCTTTCGACCGGATCTCGCCCAAGCGGTGGCGTTGACCGATACGCAGCGGCGCGCGTTGGCATCGGGTCCGAACTGCGCCACCGCGCCGAACACGATCGCCGGTCTTGGAGTGCCATGCGGCTCTGCGATTCCTGCCTTAGTGCCGACGTCAGTGAACATTGTGCCATTTGCTCTTGCCGGCCGTGGCGGCCGGTCCAGATATCTGGTTCCCGTTGACAAGAATGGCTGGGAGCCACGCTTTGGTTTTGCGTGGAGCCCGAAGATGAAGCTGCTTGGCCTGGATCTCGAAAAGGAGAACGTGGTTGTGCGCGGTGGCTTCGGTATCTCGCATGCAGTGCTCACCGGTAATAACCGATCGCCGAACCCGGATTTCGGAGGATTCGTGACTGTATCTACGCTGGCGAATGGTTCAGCCACCGGCGCGACCGCAGATCCGACGCAACCGATAAGATTATCAGGGAATGCGCCCTTGCAGGGAACCGGTGGAGCGCTCGACACACTCCTGGGAACCGACGCCAATGGACTGGTGTATTCAAAGAGTCTCGGAGTTCCGGGTTTCGCTGTGAGCGGCGCGAATCCGAGCGGAAAAGTGCCCTATTCCATGAACTGGAACTTTACGATCCAATTCGAGCCGATCAGGAACACCGTAGTTGAGGTCGCTTACGTCGGCAACGCCTCGAGACATTTGTATCTTCCCTTCGTCAACATCAATCCGCGGGATGTCGGAACCATCGATCAGTTGGAGTCGTCGGGACTGTGTCCTACTTGTGCGCAAGAAGACGCAACCGGGACGATCGCCGATCCGTTGGGACGGACAAATCTTCAGGGAGCGACTATTAGTATTACTCGCGCCAGCGTCTTTACTCCGTATCTCGGTTTCGACCCATTGAACAGCTATTTCAATCCTTCGGGAAATTCGATTCGGCACGCGGGTTATGTTGATGTGACCCGCCGAGTGAGCCGCGGACTGACCTTCACGGCCAATTATACCTATGGCAAGAGCATCGACACGGCTTCCGATGCGAGCCCCGACACCAGGACGTTGTCGACCGGGCAGGCGCGTGAGCAGTTTTCGCTCGGCGGACCTATATCACAGGATCGAGCTATCTCGACTTTCGATATCAAGAACAATTTCGTTGCGACCGGCATTTGGGATATTCCGATCGGTAGGCATCGCCAGTACCTGTCGCATGCATCGGGCGTGGTGAATTCAGTCCTCGGCGGCTGGAGCATGGCCGGTGTTTTACGCATGCCCGGCGGCTTGCCGTTCTTGCCGTTCATCACCGACCCCAACAAACTCGGCGGCACCTTGTTCAATCGTTATGTGCGGCCGGACATCGTACCCGGCGTGCCTTTGCGAAACCCGCTGTGGAAGCGCGGTTGCCCGGTCGGCAGCGCGGCGCCGCCTTCAGGCTGCGAGCCTTACATCAACCCAGCGGCGTTTATGCGTCCAGTGAAGGGAACTCTCGGTAACGCGCCGCGCACTTTAGACATTCGCTCCCCGCGGCAGGAGTTCTTTGATTTCTCGCTGTCCAAAGACTTTCCGTGGCCGTTCGCGAGTGCTGAAGGAAAGCGGCGGATCAATTTCCGGGTAGATCTTATCAACGCGTTCAATCATCCGAACTTCCGCTACAACAACACGGGCAACACTCCGTTTGGCTTGGGAACTTTCCCGACCGAGATCACGAGTGAGACGGTCAATAATGTGGGTCAACCCATTACCATTGCTGAATACAACACTTGGGCAAATACCTGGAATGCGAATAATCCCAGCAATCAGGTGCCGCTGCAGTCAACCGCGTCTGGTGCGCCGATCAATTCAACCCTGCAAGGCATCAGAAACAACGTGAATGCGACTCGTCAAGTGGGCCCGCAAGGAGCACAGTCGGGCGGTTTACCTCTGGATTTCTTCCACGTGCCGTTGCCGCAAGGTTTTGCCACGCGCGATCCCAACTCTTTTGATATTCGAAACCTCAACGACTTTAAGCTTTATCGCATCCGGCAGACTTATGACGCGAACTTCGGAACCCTGGTGGGGAACGGCCCCAACACACTGCCGCGTTACATTCAGTTTGGCATCAGAGTGTTTTTCTAGTGCTGACTCACAGCGCCAGGTGTCAACCTGGCTCTGTTGTTTCGGAAACTTGCTCGTAAGTTAGAAACTTGCGTTAAGAGGCGGTGGCCAAAGACGCTGCCGCCTTTTTTGATATCGGCATTTGTGACCACGAAATACACGAACTAGGGTTGTCTTTATTCGTGCTCTTCGTGGTCTTAAGTACCTTCCCGAGTGCGACCTTCGGAACAAATATGAGAATTCTTACGATACTCATCACCCTACAGGTCTTAACCGGCGTGGCCCTGGCTCAACCACAACTGCCGCGTGAATGGATCGACACAGACACCGGCCATCGAGTAATTCGCTTGTCGGATGAGCCGGGCAGCGCGAGTCTTTACTTTCATCAGAACCCTTACACGCCTGACGGTAAGAAGTTAATTATCACGACACCAACCGGACTATCCGCCATTGACCTGAGCACCCGCGCGATCGAAAAGATTGTTGACGGCCGTGTGGGTGTGATCATCGTCGGCAGAAAAAGTGGAGACGTCTACTACACGCGGATTGTCGTGAGCAACAATGTGCGCACAACCACCGTTTATGCGACAAATCTAAACACCAAAGTCACGCGTGAGATTGTGAAGCTACCACTCGCTACAACGGTCTCGTCAGTCAATGCCGACGAGACCCTGCTTGCGGGGATCATCGATGAAAAGCTTTTAGCCGATCTCAAGGCTGGCAAGCCTCCGGCGCCGCCTACGGCAGCTCGCGGCGACAGCTACCCCGGTAAAGGCGAGATGATGGAGAACCGGCTCGCGGAACGGCGGCCATTGCAACTGATTACCATCGACACCAAGACCGGTGAGGTGAAAACGCTTTTGCGCGGCACCGACTGGTATAACCACATTCAATTCTCACCAACCGATCCGACGCTGTTGATGTTCTGTCATGAAGGTCCGTGGCACAAAGTCGATCGCACCTGGACGATTCGCACTGACGGCTCCCAACTTACCCAGATTCATCACCGCACGATGTTGATGGAGATCGAAGGACATGAGTGGTTCGGCGCCGACGGAAAATGGATCTGGTACGATCTACAAACTCCGCGCAGCCAGGTTTTTTGGGTTGCGGGTTACAATGTCGATACCGGGCAGCGAACCTGGTATAACCTGCAGCGCAGCGAATGGTCGGTCCACTTCAACGTGTCGCCTGATGGCAAGCTGTTTGCCGGAGACGGCGGCGGCCCGACCAGTGTGGCCGCTCCGGGCAATGGTCAATGGATTTATCTTTTCAGACCGGAATTGACTGCAGATCGTACTGACGGTGAATTAGCGAACGCTAAGGACCTTATTCGCCCGGGAGTGTTCAAAGCTGAAAAGCTGGTCAATCTCGCGAAGCATAACTACAACCTCGAACCGAACGTCACTTTTACTCCCGACATGAAATGGATCGTCTTCCGCTCGAACATGTTCGGAGCGACGCAGGTCTTTGCGGTGGAGATTGCGAAGAGCAGTAATGTCAGTGCGAGATGAACTCGAAACGATCCCGGCTCGTTGGGGATCGCAGCGCATGGCGACTCATTCCTGGTCAATGTGATCGTTATGAAAGTGCACAACGATGCACGAAATCACACGAACGAACACGAAACTGCGACGTTGTTCGTGACTATTCGTGTGATTTCGTGGATCGTACTCGCCTGAAACTTATGCCAGCTCGAAGATCAGGCGCGTCACAGACGCCGGCGGAAATTTGAAAGTGAGTGTTGAGCCACTCGCGTTAACTGATGGTTGCTTTCATATTTCTGGGGCCCGGATTCCAGGTCCTCATATGCTTTAGTGGTTTTGTAATGCGTGTCAGCCCAGAAATTGACGCGCGTCGGTCGCTTGTCACGTGGTCCAACGCCGTCGCGCCAATCGTATTGATCTGCAAAACAGCCGCCCGGATAACGAATCACACCCGGTTTGAGTTGCTTCAGCTTATCGACCAGAGCTTTACGAATGCCGTTGTAATTCGGGATCCTGGATTTCTCGCCCACCCACACACCATCGTAAATCACGCCGCCGAGGTGTTCCATAAAGTGACTGTAAATTTCGGGCGCGATGGTGCCGATTGGCTCATTAATTAGAATTTCGATTCGCGAGTCCGCAGCCTTGATGCTACGCCAAAGCAGGTCGAAGACCTGCGGAAGGAAATGGGCCTGTCGCCGGCAAGTCGCAGACTTGCCGCGCATCAGCGTGGCCGAGCCATAGGCGAGGGAATTGCTTACCGCGTTCAAGGGCTATCAGAGACGTGCCGCCCAGAGCCATTACTATAAGTCTAATTCCTGTTCAACCTTAGCCCTGTCAACTTTGACAGTGGAGTTGGACTGGGAAAAGTGGTATAAGATCAGCACATCCTTCAGTTGCTCTCCCCGCGTCGCCCAAGTCCATTGCAATAGAGTTGTTCCCCAGGAGTTTGTGACTGCCAGACAGTGACTCTGCGGTTGACTCGGCTACTGACGCGAAGTAATTGAGGGACCCCATGTTAAAGGCGCGTTTTTTCGCCATTTTGCTGACGCTTTCGGCGCATGCCGCCGTAGTTTCTGCCCAAAACGATCCCGCCGTCAGACCGAGACGCGCGCAGATATCACCGGCAACTTCTGCAACGCCCGCAACGACGTCGAACCTCGAGCCGTCGCACCACGATCTCGCTGAAGCAAAGAAACTTTACAAAGCCGGGGAGAAGGATGGTCTTGCCGGTCGTTTCGCTGATGCCGCTAAGAATTTTGAGCAGGCGACGAAATTGAATCCTGGCTATGCCGATGCCTGGCTTGGCCTGGGCCATGCTTATTTTGATCTTCACCAATGGCAGCAGGCCATCGACAATCTGCAGCGCGCGCTAAAGTTCAAACCAAAAGATGAATTTGCCGCCGGCCTGCTCGCTGAAGCGCGCTCAAACCTTAACAAGGAAAACAAACCGGCGAAGTCTGAAGTCAGTCTCGCGCGCACCACCGAAAATGTTTCGTTGGCCTCGCTGGGCAAACCAGCGCTGTCCAACTCAAAGCCGACCGATGACTCAGGCCTGACCAAAATCTACCGGGTTGGACCGGGGGACGTGCTGGACGTGCGATTGACCGATGCGGTCTCAACCGAGCCGAGTCTGTTTACGATTTCGCCCGCAGGGTTCCTGGAGCATCCGGATCTGAGCGCGCCGTTACGATGCGCCGGGCTCACAGTTGAAGAGATCACCGCTATGATCGAGAGCGATCTGAAGCAACGAGCTGCAAACAGCCACTCAGCTGTGTCAGTTGCGGTGAACGAATATGGCAGCCACATGATCCTTGTTAGCGGTCTGGTTAAAGATCCAGGCACCAAGATTATCAAGCGGGAAGCCATTCCGCTCTATGTCGTGGTCGCAGACGCGCAACCGTTACCCGAAGCCGGCAGTGTAACTGTGCTCAAACACGACACCAAAGAGAGTTACGTGATTGATCTGCTCAAGACATCTGAGATGAGCTTGCTGGTGCGGCCGGGCGACGTAATCACAGTTCAGGCAAGTCCCGCGCAATTCTTGTACGTCGACGGGGAAGTGAAGTCTCCGGGAGAAAAGCGGTTTCATCCGGGCTTAACCTTGACGCAGGCGATTATTGCGGCGGGCGGTTTGACGAAGAATGCGAAAGAGGTCCGGCTGGCTCGCGATAACGGCAAAGGATTTTTGATTATCAATCAGTACAAACTTAAAGCCATTGATTCCGGAAAGATTGCTGATCCAGTCTTACAACCCGGTGACCGCATTACGATCGGTAAGTGAGGCGAGAAAGAGATGGCAACACCAGAAAAAGCACAAATAAAATCCCCAATTCCACATCTGTGGCAAATCGCCGCCGCCGGCGAAGTGGATCAGCTGGAAGATATTCTTAATCGTGGCGCCGATGTAAACGCCAGTAACCCTTCCGGCCTGACACCGCTCATGGTTGCGGCTTATCACGGGCGCATCGAGATGGTCCGCGCTCTCATCAAGCATGGCGCCGAGGTGAACGCTACCGATGATGAGGGTTTGACGGCCGCCATGCTCGCCGACGATGTGGGTCACGATGAGATCGTGAAGGTTCTGGTGGGACACGCTGTGAAAAGAAAGAAAACTGCGCCCCCACCGGAACCTTCACCGCTGCAATCCGATGCGGACGAGGCTTTTGAAGCCGCCGCAGATCACGGCACTCGGACGTCGCAAACTTCACCGCTGCAATCCGCTGCGGACGAGACGTTTGATGCAGTCGCTGAGTTCGAACCTTCGGCGCCACGAGCGCCCGGGGTGAGGACGCTTCAGGAACCGCCGGACATTTGGGATATGGTGCATGAAACGCGGTCGGAGTTTAATGCCGGTTCAGCATTTTTTGGACATGTTAGCCGGCGACATTCCGTGATCGGCGCAGCCAGCCTGGTAATAATTGGAAGTCTTGGCGCTCTCGGTTTCATGGCCCTGCGGCACTCAACCGGCGCTGGAGGGGCAGCGGCTCCCACGACTCAGCAGAAGCCCATCGCAAATCCGGATTTGCGCGCCGCAGGATCAAATCCAAACAAGCCCAGCGGAAATCAACGCTCTCCCAATAAGACCTCTCGAACTGCTACGGCGGTGCGTTCGGTTTTCGATCTGAAGACTATCGTTGCCGGCGCTGTCGGCCTGCGGGAAGCAACCGTTTTCACACCGCGCGCGGAGAGTCAAACAAATTCGTTGGCGCGTCCGAGCGTGGCGCTGTTTCATGCGGACGATAAGAAAAAGCCTCAAAAAACCAACCCGCATGTGGGGAATAGCCCGAACGTAGCGACCATAGATGACCGAGACCGAAGTCAAATGCCGGTGTCAAAACCCGAGAACGATAAACGCGCGAATCCTCCCGTGGTACGTAAAGAACCTGCTAAGCTTCCAACTGCTGAATCGATCCCTCCCCCCAAACCGAACCCGACGCCAAAAGGCAAAGTGATTCAGTGGCCCTGATGAGGCTCGTAACGTTAGTTGGCACGTGGATTCGGTGTCTAATTTAATTACCACCGCAGGCGTGGCATCTCGGTTACGCACGACCATGCCTTAACACGTGAGTGCCTAACGAACTCGGAAAGTTGCCTTAGCCGATCTAACCGTGACACAATTACACGCTCACAATGATCCGCAATCGATCTAGTTGGGCGGCCTTCTGGAAGTACACGAGACTTACTCTCGCCGTCTTTCTGTTAGCCGGTCTCGCGAGTACCGCAGCGCCGCTGATAACCAACGCGAGCGGCACGGTATGCACGTTGTCCTGTTGTGCAGGCCGTGCGCCTCACGCGGCCGGGTCGTGCATGAGCGGCGCATGTCACGCATTTCTTCATCGGAGTCAAAGCACCCGATCGCATGTTCATCTCCAGCCGGCGGAACACTACTGTGGTTTGGATCGCTTCGATAAAGCCGCTCAAACTGCGACGTCGCGGATTCGAACCACACCCGGCCATGAAACGATCAGATTGCGCGGCGCTTTTACCAGTCCGTGTGAGGCAGATTGCCGCACTTGCGGTGCGACCTTTGGGAATTTCTATCACGGGCGGAACTTTGCAATCGCGGCCTACCGACCGGAAGCCTTAACCGGCCAACGACAACTCGATTTAAATGCCGGCCCGGTATTAACTTGCAGCGCTCATTCGAAGGGCTGCGCGCCACGCGGACCCCCGAAACACTTCACCTAAAATCTTCATTAGCAGGTTCCTGCGTCGATCATCGCGCTGATGTGACACGCGCATTTTGCGCGTGAGTTCACGGTCGGGACGGCCGTGCCACTTTCGGACGGTGAGGTTCATCCACAACTGTAAGAATTTAGGAATACGACTAATCCAATGCGAGGCTGTTGGCGACTGCGTTTTGGCGTGCTGGAGTCCATTCAATCAGGATCCGCACAGCGGATCGTGACCTCGGCAACGTTAAGTGGATCGATCCGGTACGTAGACGCCGCTTTCGCAAGCGTCGCGAAGGAGGAGCAATGAAACCGATTTGTTATCTGGCTTGCACTGTGATGCTGATCGCCGGCATCGCAAATCCATCTCAGGCATCGGTTTTTGGCGACATAAAGGGGACAGTTCTGGATCCACAGCAACGACCGATTGCCGCGGGAAGCGTGAAAATCGTTGCGCGTACCTCCGCCTACACCAGAACTGCGGTCACTGACAATAAGGGCGAGTTCCTTTTTCGATCGGTTCCCATCGGCGAATACATCATGACGGTCGAAGTCAGCGGCTTTGCGAGATCTACAACGACGCTAACCGTGCTGTCTGATCGCACGACAACCGTGGCGGCACAAGTACAAATCGCGCCGGTATCTCAGCAGGTTACGGTTAATACGGGGCCCGGCCGGGTAGACACCGAAGGCCATACACCTGTGACTCTTGTTAGCCGCCGGCAGATCGATGACGCCCCTGGGGCAGACCGCACCAGAAGTCTCGCGATGATTACCAACTTCGTCCCTGGCTCTTACATCACTCACAATCAGTTACATATCAGAGGTGGTCACCAGGTGACCTGGTTGATAGACGGGGTGCCGGTCGCCAACACCAATATAGCTGACACCGTCGGCCCGCAGTTCGATCCCAAGGATGTGGACTATCTGGAAGTTCAGCGCGGCAGCTACACAGCTGACTACGGCGATCGTACCTACGCGATGTTCAATGTGGTTCCCCGCAATGGCTTCGAAAAGAAGCGTGAAGCGGAGCTGCTTATGTCGTATGGCAACTTCAATCAGACCAACGAGCATTTGAGCTTTGGTAGTCATACGAAGCGCTTTGCCTATTTCGCAAGTATGAATGGCAACCGCAGCGATTACGGTCTCGAGACGCCGGTGCGCGAAGTCATTCATGACCAAAGCAACGGCCTAGGGGGATTCGTGTCTCTGATCTTCAACCCGGACATCAAAGATCAATTTCGCCTGGTGACTGCAGTACGCCGCGATTTCTTTCAAGTGCCTAACGACCCCGACGCGCAGCAATCCGGCATGCGCGACGTCGAACGCGAGCAGGACGATTTCTTAAACTTCAGCTGGATTCGCACTATCAACACTAAGTCAGTCCTTACGGTTTCACCGTTCTACCATTACAACCGAGCTGCCCTGGTTGGCGGTGCAAACGATTTACCGGTAAGCACCAGTGACGATCGCCGTTCCCACTACGGTGGGGCTCAGGTCTCGCTGAGCGCGCTCACTGATAAACACAATGCGAAGATTGGTTTCTATGGATTCTTGCAAAGCGACTCGACATCATTCGCGTTGAGCGGCGCAGATGAGAGTGGAAAGCCAATCGATTTGTTTCAGAAGCAAAACGTGAATGGCAACCTTTCTTCTTTCTATGCCGAAGATCGATTCAAACTTGCTTCCTGGCTAACGTTGAGCGGCGGCCTGCGATTTACGCACTTTCACGGCGTGCTAACTGAGAATGCGATCGATCCGCGTGCGGGTCTTTCACTTCGTCTGCCCCACGTGCCTCTCGTGTTTCACGGCTTTTACGGACGGTATTATCAGGCGCCACCGCTTTCAACCGTTTCCGGATTATTGCTGCAGTTCGCGCTTGCCGCTGGATTCGATTTCATTCCGTTACCCGGTGAGCGTGACGAAGAATATCGAGTTGGGGCGGCGCTTCCATTCCGAGGCTGGACCTTCGATGGAGGTTACTCTCAAACGCGGGCGAAGAACTACTTCGATCATGACGCCGTGGGAAATTCGAACATCTTTGTGCCGCTGACAATTGAACGCGTCTTCATCCGCGCGTTCGAGCTGACGGCGGAATCGCCGGAAGTATTTAACCGCGTGCATTTTCATCTGGCGTATTCACGGCAAGTAGTCCAGGGGCAGGGAAGAGTAACCGGCGGGTTGACTGATTTCTCTCCGCCCGCAGATCTGTTCTTTCTCGATCATGATCAGCGGCACACGCTGACTAGTGGAGCAACCTTCAGTCTGCCGCTGAGCAGCTCCGTCTCGATGAATGTGAATTACGGCTCGGGGTTTCTTGATGGAGACGGCCCGCAGCATCTTCCGGGCCATGTCACTCTCGACCTCTCAGTGGGAAAGCGTTTCGGGGAAGACTGGATGATTGCGCTGCAGACCGTGAATGTGACGAACAACAGGTACCTGCTTGACAACAGCAATACGTTTGGCGGGACACATTTTGCTGAGCCCCGGCAAATCTATTTCGAACTCAAGTATCGCTTTCACTACTAGTCGCGACCTCGGTTAAGAGGCCATGAGTTTCAAAGGGCGGACCAGCCGGCCTAATTTCCCTTTTGGACACTTAGAGCCAAAACGTCATCCATGGCGCAGATGGAAGCGCGTTTCGCACCTTGAGCGAGTTTGATGTTGTTGAAGTCGATGGACTTACTGCCGGTAACGTGCGCGTTGCCGATTTTTACCCAACCGTTGCCGAAATCCAAATAGAGCGGGATGAGCATCTTGAAATTGTCGCTGACGCCGGACTGGGTAAGCCTGCCGGAAAGGCTCTTACCGTCGTCGCTCAGTTGATATTCAAATCGATAACTCGGTATTTCGGTTCCGTAGACCCATTCATTGAAGAACCAGTCCAGACGTTGATTGCCGTCGAGATCCATTTCCTTCGTCATGTGCTTTTCGACCATGCGCTTGAAGTCTTCAGTCGAGACATTTTGATTGTAATAGGTCTGGACAAAGTCCTTCATCATTTCCTGAAATGGTCGATCCCCGCTCTGCGCCGTGTAGAACATCATGCGAAGCATGTGCAGAATAAAAGCGCCCTTCGGATAGACCAGGAACTGATAAGCGGCGCGGGTCTTCCCACTGCTGAGCCGGTACCCCTGGGTCACCGGGCCAATGGTGTAGGGCTTGATATCATGGGTCGCCGGCCGGGATTGCGTAATCAGTTCCCGCTGATTGTCCCAGAAGTCGAGAAACTTTTTCTGATCGTGTCGCACAAATTGCACATAAAGTGACGCGGAGAACTCGGCAAAACCTTCACTCATCCATTGGTCGTGATAACTGTCCCAGCCGACCGTGTGCCCCCACCATTGATGGGCAATCTCGTGAGGCGCAACGTAACGCCAGAAATTGTCCGTGCCCCCACGCGTGCCAAGTAACTGAGCACGCTGGGTCGTGTCGATGAATGCTATATACGGCATAAACACCAGTGTGGGCCATGCCTGACCGAAAAACCCGGCGGGCTGTTGGGTCATCGCCACTCGTGTATAGGGCAGCTTGCCGAAATAGGCGTTGTAGATGCGCGTGGAGTTTTCGGCGTCGGCGATAGCTGAGTCAGCCATCGCGGTAGTTGAAACCGAACCGAGCGTGGTTCCCGTAACCACGCCGGCCCGCTCGGCTTGATCGATCCGCATCTGGATCTGTTTTAGTTCATCCGGCACTTCAGTGTTCGCATAGAACTCAATGTTATAGCCGGTGTCTTTGTCCAGAAGTTCCTTCTTCTTGAACTTGCCATAATTGAACCCGGCCACAGCCAGTTCGGTCTTTCCGCTTGACCATTTCGCGACCATGGTGCCGCCATCCTGTTTGTCTGGTTCGACAGGGGCTCCGGTGGCGACGAAGATGTGGCCCCTGGGATAGCGGAAAGTGACGTCGAAAGTTGCGCGATCGCCGAACGGCATGCTGCGGTTGTTGGGATACCAGGTGGAACGCGGCAGGAGGATGAAGTTGCCACCGCCGGAATCACGCAACGCATCGCCACCCGAATATTCGATGGTAAGCGTAATGTCCTTTCCGACTTCCACGGGTGCGTTCATGATCACGCCAAAGTCGGCATCTTCATCCTTTGGCTCCTGAATGAAACTAAGTTCGTTGCCCTGACTGTCCTGTACCTTGTTAACACGGAGCGTGCGATACAGATCAAAATTCAGGACCCGGCCCGCCACCATAGGGCGCAACGTCACGCGATCGCTGGCCGTGATTTGGGTTCCTTTTATACTGCCGCTAATCTCATGATGAGTAATATCGAAGAGGCGATGATCCTCCGAGCTGGCCGCGGTGCCTTTCGCGTATTCATCGGCAAGATGAAAAGCCGTCCAGATGCCGCCGTCTGTTTCGCCATAGCTGGCGAGTGCAACTTCTTCAGGGTAAACGCGGGGAATGCCGAGCGGGTCGAGCTGAAAGATCAGTTTCTCGTGTTTCTTGCCGGCTATGAAAGCGTTGAAGTAGCCGGGCCTCTCGGGTGCGTAAATGTCCGTAAGTGAGCGCAAATCGCGATTGTCGCGCAGGTCGTGGCGGAGCAGTTGCTGATTTTCCCGGTAATAATCTCGCGCTTTCGAGGCTTGCGGACCGCCGTTACCAACCTTGGCATTTGGTGATGCTTTGATCTCGTCAAACGTCCGATCAGTAAAACGGATGACCAGTCGCGAGAAGTCTTCCGCCAGTTCTTCATTATTGATAAAGATTGAGAGAGTGTGTTTTTCGATCCCGGTTGGCGGCGTAAGCGCCAACTGACCATCGCCGATGAACACTGCGGCGGTGACTCTCCCTTCAACCGGCGGAGCGAAATAGATTTCGCCGTCGTGAAGGGTAAAGATACCCACGTCGCGTTTCAACACCAGGTTGTCGACTCTGGCGAACGCGCCACTAAAGTCGGTCTCAGATTTTCCGATTCGCCGCAGTTCCTGATAGGCGGCATCGCTGTTGCTCCGGGCAGAGACCGTAACAGCGGCCTCAACCGGCGCGACTTCCATTTGTAGGTCTACAGTTGCCGCCACTCCTTCCTGCACCGTGACTGAATCGCGGCGCCCTTCCGCGAATCCAGCAGCTGAGACCGTTACGTAATAATTTCCAGCGGGCACGGTTATCTGATAATGACCCTGGCTGTCGGTAGTGGCGTTGAAGGTCTGCCCGGTAACCGGATCGGTGACCAGGACTTTTGCCCCCACCACCACGGCTCCCTTTGGATCGGTGACTTTTCCTTCAATCTGACCTCCGGCGCCGTAGACTTTGCAGAAGGTAGAAGCAAGCGTTGCGATAGCTACCAGAATCAAGGCGACGATGGAGAATTGTGGTTTCTTCATTTGATGCCTGGTTGTGAAATCGAAATTGGTTAGCGTGACGATTTCCGAGTTACTGCCGGGAGTATGGCCGGCGCATTATTTGTCGTATTCGTCTCCCGGTCAAGCAATGGCTGGTGAGTCGGACAGATCTCAGCTGGAGTTTTGTAATTGACTTATCGGCGGACGATGAGGGCTTAGTCGATGAGGTCAGTACTGGTCGCTGTCGCTCCCGGTGCTGACTTCATCGTCGAAGCAACGTCGCGCCTCCGGCGTTCAACGATCTTTTCCATTGCCGGTTACCGCCGCCACTGGTGTCGCGTTAGCCACGGCCTCACGTCCGAGCGCCGCAGCAATCGACGATACGAGATTGTGCGGCTCG
>AP72_2010_repI_A01DRAFT_1000020_pt1 | contig 21706 bp, 17 predicted proteins | sample AmaPasreplicIA01_FD_9191 | JGI IMG/M metagenome (IMG submission 9191) | reverse complement strand
TGCGCCGGCGCCGGCCACTCCTACGCCCTTGAGAAATTTGCGCCGGCTCGGATCGTGCGGCGTCGTCTTTTGATTCCGCTCTCGGTCGTCTGACATTCGTTCCTCCTCCCGAAACGAAACAAACGGAAATTAAATATTTGTCGGAGCCCGTATGTTAAGTTCAAACCAATTAATACGGCAAGCGCACGGCGGTCTATTTTGCGATCGCCTCGCGCAGCCGCGCAATGGCATACATCATCCACGCTTCGGACCAACGCATGTAGGGAATTCTGATAGAGTAGAACCGGTGTTTTTGATAATAGAAAAAACCCTGCGGGTCGCACAGGTTCTTCAGCGCCCAAGTCGCAATTTCTTCAGCCAAATCGAGCGTTCCCGGAATGCGGCCGCGCAGTTCCACCAGAGCCACAATGGCTGACGCAGCCGAGTGTACATCAGCCGGATAGAGCCGATCGGGAAAATATTTGGGCCAACCGTGACTTAGGAAAAATCGTTCAGTCCAGAAGTCGTAGCCGCGGCGGAGTGAATTATCGAAGTCGCACCCGGACCCCGTCGCTACCGCTCCGGGTTCTGACAGGGCCTCCATAATTCGTGACAGGCTCGTAAGAATATAGGCCGTGTGAAAATTGTCGGACCAGGATTGGTGCAACTCAGTGCCGTACGCCCATGAGCCGTCCTGTTGCTGCCGGCGCACGACGTAAAGCGCCGCGCGCTGCGCCCAATCGATCAGGCTCGTTTCCCCCAGGGACTTGCCGACCGTGGCGAGTATTTCGCCTGCCAGCAAGCTCGCATTGAAGACCTGAGTTCGATCCAGCGGTGAGTAACTGAAGCAGACGTCATCCGTTCGTTCTTCAGATCGATTAAGATCGTTCAGAATAAAGTCGCAGGCTGTGCGCGCAAACGGGAGGTATTCTTCGCGCGAAATAACTTCTGCTGCCTCACACAGGGCCCGAACCGCAAAAGTGGTGGGCACGACGGTCGGCGTTCCGCGTGGCGCAAAAAACGACCGTGATTGCCAGTCAAAGTTATAACCCCAGCAGGCGCCACGAAATCCTTTCAAGCTCATCCAAATTAGATCGTCGAGCAGTTCTCGGGCTTCGGTCTCGTTTTCCTTCGTCGGATCGAGCCGAAAATCGGCCAGCGCGGCCAACGCGAATAAGGCGATGGCCTTCGCGTTTCTCTCGCGTGGGATGCGGACCAGCGGGCGGAAATTGATGGGCGAGCGTTTGTGAAGCTGCGTCCAGACGATCCGCGCGGCGCGAGAATTTTTGAATGGCGTCGCCTGGAAAAACCGGCTATTCAGACCATCGTAAGGATCATAACCGGCGAAACCCTGCGCGCGACACCACTTCCAAAGATCGCGATGGGCGGCTTGGAGATCGACGGACATTATTTGGAGTGCGCCGGCTTGACGGCGCTTTGCGCATGAGAGCCACAAGCTAAACAACGAAAAGCGGCGTCAAGCCGCCGCACTCCAAATTAGGCCGTCATCGAAGTCTCAATTCTCCTCGGTGTCTCGACAAAACTCTCACGCCACAATTCAAACGAAAGCAGTGTCCAAAGCAGTTTGCGATGATTGGCGACACCTCGCTCATGTTCATCCTGCAGCTTGAACACATATTCCGGATTAAACAAGCCACTGCGTCGCAGCCGATCAGGTGACAAAAGATCATGCGCCAGCGGCCGCAGTTCGCTCTTCAGCCATTTTGCAAAAGGCACGCCGAAACCTTTTTTCCCACGCCGCCAAACAAACGGCGGCACCAGCCCTTTCGCGGCCTTCTTCAGAATGTATTTCGAGGTATAGCCGTGCAGCTTATAGCGCGGCGGCAGCGAAGCCGCGAATTCTGCAACCCGCGGATCAAGATAAGGCGCGCGCACTTCCAGGCTTACCGCCATGCTGGCCCGGTCTACTTTGGTGAGAATGTCTTCCGCCAAATAAAACTGCGCGTCCAAACTCTGCATGCATTCGGTCAGATTTTTCGAGTCACACTCGGCAAACAGTCGGCGCGCGTCCGCGTAAATATCCGCGTCGCTCTGCTGCTTGACCTCGTCAGTAAGCAGTCGCTCCTGATCATGCGGCGTGAATGAGCCGAACAGCACGTGATGGCGCGCGACTTCATCATAATGTGATGCGGTAATAAAACGGCGGGCGCGATAATCAAACGAGAGGTTCTTGGTTTTGACGGGTAAAAGATTAACCATTGGTTCAACCAGACCGCGCCGCACAAATCCTGGCATGGTCAGGTACGCACGCGCCATGTAATGACCAAAGTACATTGGGTATCCGGCGAAAATTTCGTCGCCACCGTCACCACCCAAAGCGACCGTCACATGCTTGCGCGTAAAGCGGGACAAAAGATATGTAGGCACCAAAGACGGATCGCTAATCGGCTCGTCCATCCAGGCGCCAATTTCACCAACCAGATTAGCCGCGAGGCTGGCGCTGAACCTTTCTTCGTGATGATCTGTACCAAGGAACTTTGCCACCGCTCGCGCGTACTGCGATTCGTCAAACGAAGCTTCGGCGAATGAGATTGAGAAAGTTTTGACCGTTTCGGACGCAGCGCGCACCGCCAGCGCGGTTACCAGCGAAGAATCAATTCCGCCTGAAAGTAAAACCCCCAGGGGGACGTCCGAGACGAGCCGCATCCTGACCGAGTCAGCGAGCAACTCGCGCAACTGCTCGGCTGCTTCATTGACCGGTGGCACGGGTTGACGTGTTTGATAGCTAAGGCGCCAGTAACGCTCCACTTTAACCTCGCCGTCCTCGAGCGTCAGCGAATGCGCGGACGGCAGCTTGCTGATTCCCTCATAGATAGACAGCGGTGCTGGAACATAGTCGAACGACAGATATTGGCGCAGCGCATTGAGGTTCAACTCCGGCCGCACCGCAGGGTGGGCGAGTAACACTTTGGGCTCAGAAGCGAACAGCAGGTGGTTGCCAAAAACACCCCAGTAGAGAGGTTTCTCGCCGAAACGATCGCGGGCGATAAAGAGCCGTTTACGACGGTCGTCCCACAACGCCAGGGCGAACATTCCGTTGAGATGCTGGACCATTTCGCAGCCATACTCTTCATACAGGTGCGGCAGGACTTCGGTGTCCGATTCACTACGAAAGGTGTGACCGCGCGCTTCCAGGTCCGCGCGCAACTCGCGATAGTTATAGATTTCGCCGTTAAAAACTACGGCGATATGACGGTCTTCATTGAAAGCCGGCTGCTCACCGGTAAGCAGATCGATAATCGCCAGCCGCCGCATTCCCAGAGCGATGCCATCATCGAGCAGGTATCCTTCCGAATCCGGACCGCGATGATGCATGCGATCGCACATTGAACGCAGCAANTCCTCGCCGCCGTGAGGCGGCGGCGTGCGGGGATCAAGGTTGGCCCATCCGGCGATACCGCACATATCGATTTGACGTGCGCACGCGCATCTTGCGCGCGATTTCACGGCCGGGACGGCCGTGCCACCTTCTGAATTCTAGAACAACCTGAAATCCGGCAGGATATTGACGTAGAAGAGTTTCATCACGCCCTTCTCCTCAATGAAATAATAGTCAAACGCTTCCGGCCGCACGATGTAAACCGGAACACTCTCGGGAATTCCGAATTTGGCGTTACCCTTTTCGACCCTCGGCACATTGCTGGAATGCGACTTTGTGCTTTCGCGATACTGGGCACTCTCAAACACACCCGGCGGAAAATACTTCCGGTAAACAACCGACATCCGATCAAATTCTGAAATATCCTGGTTCAATTCAGCCAGGTTCTGTGGCGGAGCCGAGTGTGAGAAAAGCTTTGGCTCGGGATGTTTTTCGAATTCGGGCGGCACATCGTGCCCTTTCTGGATCATCGGGTATTCAGCCCACAGATGAAGCCAGGTCATGAGCGCCACGTAGAGACGTTCCCGAGCCGGCAAGTCAAATCGCTTCCATTTTTCCTCGTCATCGAGCGACAGTGCCTTCTCCCTCAGCTTGAGATCGCTGACAAATTGTTCAGTAAACAGTTCATCAAACTTGAGTGTCTGATGAAAGCGCTCGACCATCAGGTTCGCGGCGGCTTCCGCTTGTCCCAACTTGGGATCAGGATTGCCGGGTGTTTGCGCCGGTTTCGCCGCGACCGATACCGTCGCGCCGACTATGATCGCTGCCATCGTGACCGCTGCCGACACGCAGCGACTCGGATTAGAAATCGAAATCCTCATTGACGATCGAATCCAATTCGCTCTTTCACCGCATAGATCGGTTTGGCCTGCGACTCGTGATAGGTGCGGACCAGCATTTCAGCCAACAGCCCCATAAAAAAGAACTGGACGCCCAGGACTAACAGGACCATCGTCAGAACCGGAAGCGGCGTCTGCACAAAGTCGGCATGGTGCGGCCAGCCGGCAAATTTCATCAACAGCGCCAGCACCGCGCAAAGAAAAGAGATAATGAAGGTCGCCAGTCCGGCAAAGCCAAACATGTAGAGTGGCTTGGTTTGATACGACGCCATGAATTTAATCGTCATGAGATCGAAAACAACTTTGATCGTCCGCGACAAACCATATTTGGATTTGCCCATAGTGCGGGCGTGGTGTTCGACCGGAATTTCGGTGACCCGCGCCCCCGACCACGANGCATAAATTGGAATGAAGCGATGCATCTCTCCGTAGAGCTGCACGTCCTCCAGCGATTCGCGACGATAGGCTTTCAGCGAGCAACCATAGTCGTGCAAGGGCACGCCACCGATCCTCGAGATCAGCCAGTTGGCCATCTGTGAAGGAACTTTGCGCGTAATTAAGGGGTCCTGCCGGTTCTTTCGCCAGCCCGACACCACGTCATAACCCTCGTCCAATTTATCAAGCAAGCGCGCAATGTCTGCCGGATCGTTCTGCAAATCCGCATCCATAGGAATCAGCACCCGGCCGCGCGCGGCGTGAATCCCTGCGGCCATGGCCGGCGTCTGACCGTAATTTCGGCGCAAGGCGATTACCCGCACGCGCGGATCTTCAGCCGCAATTTCGCGCAACACCCCGAGGCTTCGGTCACTTGAGCCGTCATCGACGTAAATGATTTCCGACGTGCGTCCCAAATGGGCCAGCGCCAGATTCAGCTTTTCGTGCAGCGGCCGCAGGTTGGGCTCTTCATTGAAGACGGGCAGAAATACTGAGACGTCGGGCGGCTCGCTGCTGCGGCTCTGCGGATGATGATCGATCTCGGATGGTTCCTGATAGACTTTCATTCAATCATCTTTGCGCGCCACGCATACGATTGAGACCCCAAACGGAAACGACAACTTCCGGAGCCACCACCGTTCGCTGCCCAGTATTTTGCCAAGTACGCCGTTGAGTCCGCTAATCGTAATATTGTTTTCCGAAGCAGGTCGCACGCCGGTTAATCGCATTAACCATCGGCCCATTAGAATCGGCAGAAAAAATGTCACGTTAGCGTAGGTAATTCGTTCGGGCGTCAGCCCGGCAGCGCGCAGCTTCATCTGAAGCTCACCGGCCGTATAACGCCGGCGATGATGGCTGATATCATCCTGCACGCCCCACAAAAACATAAAGGCCGGAACAAACAGAAGCGCGCGGCCGCGCGGGCGCAGGACGCGCTGCATTTCCTTCAATCCCGCATCGTCGTCGTCAAGATGTTCCACCACGTCGAGAGCAGTCACCAAATCGAACGATGCGTCCTCGTAAGGCAAAGATTCAGCGGCGCCGTGCTTTACTTTTGCCAAACCACGTGCGCGGCAAAACTCGAGCGCTTCGTCTGAGACGTCAACTCCTTCAGCAACTCCATACGCTCCGAGCATTTGCAGGTTCGCGCCAGTACCGCAACCAACGTCCAAAATGCGCGGCCTTCGCTTGCCGATTTGACCGATTACGGCGGCAAGAAACGATTCGATGATTGCGCGCCGTCCGACAAACCACCAGTGACGCTCCTCGACCTGATACATGATCGAGTAGGTGTGTTGCTGCATCTCGCGCGGAAGCGGATTGGGGATGCCGTTGGCCTGGACAACCATCGGAAGAGATTCTAAACCCGTCGACATCATTCGCGCATCATCAATCGGGTCCCATTGAACCACCCGACAAATTTCCTGATCCCATCTTCGACGGGGGTCTGCGGATCGTAATTAAGCAGCCGGCGCGCTTTTCCAATGTCGGCAAATGTTTGCGGCACGTCCCCCGGTTGCAGCGGTTGCCAGTCAATTTGGGCTTTTTTGTCGAGGGCGGCCTCGAGCAAAGCAATCAACTCGCGCAGCTCAACCGTCCGCGATTCGCCAAGATTAATCACCTCGTAGTTGCTTTGGTCATAGTCAATCGCGGCGCGGACCCCGGCGATGATGTCGTCGACGTACGTGTAGTCGCGCCGCGTGGTGCCATCGCCGTAGACTGGAATTGGCTTGCCGTCACTGATCAGCCTGGCGAATTTGTGGATGGCCAGATCGGGCCGTTGTCGCGCTCCGTAGACGGTAAAGAAACGCAGGCAGACAACGCGCATCCGGTAGAGATGCGCGTAGGTGTGACAGAGCAATTCGCCGGCCGCCTTGGTCGCAGCATAAGGTGAGATGGGGTGGAAAATCGAATCGTCTTCACTAAACGGCACTTTCCGGTTCTCTCCGTAAACGGAGGATGATGACCCAAAAACAAATTGATTCACGCCGTGCTGACGAGACAACTCCAAAAGGTTTGTCGTCCCATTGATATTCGTTTCCACGTACAGTCGCGGTTCAGTCAACGAGGGCCGCACTCCGGCACGCGCAGCAAGATGCACAATACATTTGAACTTGCCTGCAGCGAAGATTTCGTTCAGCGAATAATAATCACGNATGTCCGCCTCGATCAGTTGGAAGTTTGGATNGGTCAGGCAGTTTTCGATGTTCGCGCGTTTGATTTCCGGGTCATAGAAGTCATTGAAGTCATCGACCACCGTAATCTGCCAGTCGCCTTCGCCTAACAAGCGATCGACCAGATGCGACCCGATGAATCCAGCGCCGCCAGTGATTAGAATGTTAGGCATTTTGGAGTGCGCCGGCTTGACGGCGCTTTTTAATCTTATCGGTCTCGTCTGCGAATTAAGAAAGTGGCGTCAAGCCGCCGCACTCAAATTTCGTGATCGATTAGGCGCCTGTCTTATTTCCTGGCATAGATCCAAAGGTGCCAGCCCCAGCGTGCAGCCAGCGCAGCTTCGATAGATCGCGGTAACAGATTACCAACCAAGGGGATGAATCGCTTGTTTAGAAAATAGGCGCGCAGCTGGACGTCACGGAAGTGCTTAAACAGCTCGCGCGCCTCGCGGCGCGAATAGACGCGCGCCAGCGGGTTGCCGGCGCCGTCGGTGCTTTGATTCAACAGCTCGGCCGCTGAAAAGTTTCCCTTGGCATCTCTTAATGCGGCCGCGTGCGCGCGCAATGAATCGATTGGCTCGCCAGTCAAACGATTCACGATTTTAATGCCACTCTCGCTCCGTAGCAGACCGGCGCCCGCCCGCCGCAAAACCCTAATCCCGACCCGGTAATTGTAACTGCCGCGATGATAAAGCATAACCGTCGCCTGACCTTCAGGCTTAAGCACCCGATGTACCTCGCCGATCGCTGCGCGGGTGTCCGGAGTGTGATGCAGTACGCCGTGCGAATAAACTAGATCGAACGACGAATCAGGAAAGTCCAGCCTTTCGGCATCGCCAATCAGAAACCGTCCCGGTAGACCCGCCAAAGCGAATCCTGTGCGCGCCAGGTCGACCGCTGCGTCCGTCAGATCCACGCCCGTGTAGTCCGCACCGGCTTTCGCAAACTGGGCGCCATCAGTACCAAGGCCGCAGCCGATTTCCAGGACCTTAAGTCCCTGCGCGCCCGCAAAATTGGCGGCCTCCGGAATGTGCCACTCTTTTCCATAACGGTGGCGCTCGATCCGCTCAAAGAATTCACGCGTGCCTATCTCGGCGTCGCTGAACTTAATCCCACACGGATGCGTCTGCCAAAAATTGCGGACGCGCTGTTTGAGCGTGACGTTACGGTCGTCCATTCACAACCTTCCTCGAACACGGCATATCAGCCAGCAATTCTGAGGCAACTGATCTTTTAGAGCAAAACTGATCAGCCGTGGTGAATTATAGAGAAAGGATATGAATAACGGTTAAGTGGCGCGAAAACTCATGATGACGCTTAGGAGCGTGCTGTTGTTCTGAGCCTTCCGCGACTGCAATGTCCAGGCGATGATCTGATGATAATTTGAATCGGTCTCCAGAGCGACAACCTGATAGGAGACCTTTACACCATTCACGATGCCATCGAGAGCGTACTGACGGCCGTCGCTGCCATTTATTGTGACCGGCAAAGGGTCCGTAGAATTCGAGTCAGCAGCCTTACGCAGCATCGCCTGCCGGGTGATATCAGTAAACTTGTCCAGAGTCATGTCGTCCGCAAAGTCGCTTTTATTTTCCGTGATGACCATTACATATGTTTCCTCAAGGACATTTGCGGCCTTAATGGTTGCGATCTCGTTCAGTGATGGACGCTCCTGCCAACCGGCGGGGACGGTGAGTTGAAACTTTCCGTCGGGACTCTTCAAGACCGTCGGTTTTGTCAGGCTTTGGAGTTGCTTGCAAGCGACAACAGCAGCGATCATCAAAACGAGCGCGCAAAATCCTGCTATTTGCTTTCGCATATTCATGTTCACAAAAGAGGAAGGTGGTTCAGGCGGTAGATCCAACTCGAAGGAGTATACACTCAAAAGGACGGAAGGCGACCAGGAATATGCTAAATTAGAACGCCAGACCGTACGTAGCTGCAATCATTAATTGGTTGCCAGAACTGATGATTACTTTTCAAATCGCTGGATATTTGACCGAATTCACCGAGGGGCAAGGCGAGATCAGAATCGACGCTCATTCTGACACCGTGGGGCAGGCATTAGCCGAATTGTGGAGCCGGCACACGGGCCTGCGCGATCGAGTCCTCACTGAACAACGCGAAGTGCGGCCGCACGTGAACGTGTTTGTGAATCGCGAGGTGGTGAGTCGAGAGCAGGTTTTGGAGATTCCGATTTCAGGCGACACTGAAATTTGTATCATGCCGGCCGTGAGTGGCGGGTAGCCGGTGTTAGAGTTCCAACTTTAGTTGGGCTTCTCGGATACAGAAAACCCGCCAGAGTCAGTAACCTATTCCCAGGAATATGGCTCGGCCATCGCGAAGATTTTGAGTTAGCTGCACGCGAATGAGATTTGGTTGAACTGTCGGGGCTGTTGGCCCGTATTAGGCATCGATCATGTTTTGTCCCGGCTGCGGATCTGAAGAACGACAAGCAAGCCAGTACTGCCGTGCCTGCGGAACCGATCTCCGCGCGGTGCGCGTTAGTCTGGAACGACCAGATTCGATAACCGCCTCTGCGGTCACCGCACGTGAAGAAATTGGGCGCGCCGTGGCGCTGAAGATTCGCGAGGTCGAGGACGCCAGCGAATTGAAGAAGGTCGCGGAAGACGTATTGCCACAAATCGAAAAATTTCTCGAATCGCCGGATGAGAAGCGCCTGCGCCGGATGCGCGCGGGTGTAATTGCCTCGTCGGTCGGTGTGGGTATAACCACCCTGATGTTCCTCATGGCATTGATCGCCAAGAATAATGATGTCCAAGGCTTTATCGGCGGCGCCGGCATGGGGATCGTCGTTTTTTGCATTGGCCTGGGTTTGCTGCTTAATGCGTTGTTATTTACCCGCCCTCGTCAGGGCGTGCGGGATCATTCCGCCGATGCACGCGCGCAGAACGTGCTCGACGCGTCGTACGCTCCGCCACAATTGAGACCGGGCAACGAAGCCTCGTCGGCCATGCGCGCGCAAACGACTTCTAATCTCGGGCAGCCGGGCGGTTCGGTAACTGAACACACCACACTCCACCTGAAATCCGATCGCTAAGCCATGGCAGTCACTCTCGCAGGAGGTTGTCGTGTTTCTCACATGCACGAAGGCCAGCCTCTGGTTGCCGGGACAGTGCGAATTTGGCCACAGATTGGCCGCGCGACCGGAGCACAGGCAATCTCGCTGAGTGTCTGGGAATTCGGAACGGGCTTGTCACCCACGATGCGCAATGACGATTGCGATCAGATTTTGTACTTGCTCAAACGCAATTCAGGATCCAGGTGCAACGATGGGGACGAGGTCAACAGCAGCCCGCGCGTCACGGTTGTCATTGACTGCCAATCAGTGAAGGTGGATGCGGACACCGGCATCTACATTCGTCCAAAACAAACATTCTCAATCCACAATCCGGACAGCGGTGCGGCTACCATGATTAGCTCACAATGTCCTGATCCTGATCGACCTCAGCAATTCGTTACCGCACCGCAGGTTTCGCCATCGCTCGGTCCAATTCCTGTCGTCCAGCTGGGGGATCAAAAAGCACAAACTACGGCTGATCGCTGGTATTGGGTACTGATCGATGAACGAGTCGGCAGCACTCAGGTGACCCAGTTCGTCGGCTCAATTCCGCCGGGCCGCGCGCCAGATCATTTTCACCATTACGAAGAAGTGCTGTTCATTCTCAAAGGTGAAGGCCGGATGTGGGCCGGTGAAACGAACACACCGATTGGCGAAGGCTCCTGCATTTATCTGCCGAAGGGCCAGGTGCATTGTGTGGAGAACACGGGCGAAGGTGAGCTTCGTTTGTTGGGAGTGTTTTATCCGGCGGGCAGTCCGAGCGTGCGTTACGAAACCTGATTGGACAAGAAAATAGTTAGACAGGATTTACAAGATTAACGGGCGCAACTGTTTAGTACCCCGAGCGCCAGCGAGGGGATCATAGGCTCAACCATCAGGTAAATCGTTCACTGACCCCTCGCTGGCGCTCGGGGTACTAACAGTTGCGCTTCTTAATCCTGTAGTCCTGTCTAATTCATCAACTCTGCCAGGATCTCCATCGCCTCCAGCACCTCTTCATCGGTATTGAAAAAATGCGGTGACATCCTCAAGCCCACACCGGGCCGGCAATCGGCAAAGACCTTTCGCTCAGCCAGCCGCTTGACCATCGCTGGTCCATCCTCGACATAAATCATCACCGAACCGCCGCGTTGGCTCACCTCCCGCGGGCTGTTAACTTTCCAGCCGCGCTCCAGCGCAAAGTCGACCATCATTTGCGTGCGCCGTTCAGACTCAGCGCGGATGGTCGGAATGCCCACCTCGTCAATGATTTGCAGACCGGAGATCACCGAATAAAGCGCTGGAATACTCGGCGTGCCCTGGGCAAAGCGCCGCACGGACTCGCTGTAACGCATGGGCGGAGCTGCGAATTCGAATGGCGTTTCGTGCGCCACCCAACCCGTTAATCTTGGTTGGAGTTCCTTCTGCAAATCGGGCCGCACATAAAGGTAGCCGCAGGCCGGGCCGCCGCACAGCCACTTGATGGTGCCGCCAATCAGGAAGTCAACCCCCCACTCGCTCGCTTTCAACGGCACCGCGCCGGCCGATTGATAGACGTCGAGCAGTACGCGAGCGCCGTGATGATGGGCGCGCTCCACAATTGGCGCGACCTCGACCGCAGCAGAACTGCGAAACGAAACGTGAGACAGCGCTACCAGCGCGGTGGTGTCATCGATCGCCTCAACAATCTCATCGCTGGTGACGGTGATGCCGTCGTCCGAGTGCACCACTTCGATCGCTGCGCCAACTTGCTCTTGTGCCTCCCAGATGTATTGCATCGAGGGAAAGTCGAGCGCTGTGGTGACGATCTTGTTCTGTTCACTCGTCTGAAAATCAAAGCAGGAAGCGACGGTAGAAAGCGCAACCGAGGCGTTAGGTTGAATCTGGACCGAACCCGGGTCGCCACCGAGGATCGCTGCCAGTTGGTCGCCGACTGCGGTAGACATCTGCCACCAACTGCTGGCCCAGGCGTCCTCGCTGGTGTGGTGTTCCCACGCCTCGTAATAAGCCAGCATTGAATATCGCGCGGCGCGCGGCACTGGACCGAGGCTGTGACTCAGCAAATGTATGCCGGAAGCGAGCGTCGGAAATTCGTCGCGCCGGCGGTTGATTTGCGTTTCGGATTTCAAGATTGGGCAGGTCAGTACCGGGAGCGGTAGCGACCGGGTAGCGATGAATAGATCAATTCAAGTCGGAGCAAACGACCCGGTCGCTACCGCTCCCGGTACTGACCTCATGCTTTAATTTGGCGCAAGATTTTCTCGAGTGCAACAGGATCGGTTCGCAAGCCGTCAAAAACTCCTTCGGCCTCTTCGCCAATCGGCGGATCGATAGACTCATCGCGAATATGACGAAGAATCTCGTCCGCCACGAAGGCAGGTGTCATCTTCGGAACATCTGCTCCTTTGCTCATGTCCGTATCTATCGTTGTTGGCATGACGGTCATTACGTGCACGCCGTTATCGGCAAGATAAGCGCGCAAAGCTTGCCCGAGCGAGAGCAGCGCGGCTTTGCTAGCACAATAAGTTCCGATCAGCGGTAAATTGACACGCGCAAAAGCTGTGGCCACATTTACGATCACGCCTTCACCGCGCTCCATCATCTGCGGCGCCAGGGCTCGCGACATGCGCAACGCGCCGAAGTAATTCACTTCCATCTCCTGCATTGCGCTTTGCAGGTTCATCGAAACCGGATTTCCGTAGCCAGCGACACCGGCGTTATTGATTAGCACATCGATCCTCCCAAGTCCGCTGGTCGCGGCGACGTCCTGGTCAACAGTTACGTCCAGCTTGATGGGCGTGATCGCGGCGCCGATATCGCGCGCATCCTGCTGCAGCCGCTCAACATCGGACTGTTTGCGCGCTCCGGCGAAAACCTCCCTGGCTCCGGCGGCCGCGCAGGCAAAGGCCAGCGCGCGCCCCAGCCCGCGATTGGCGCCAGTGATTAAAATCGTTCGGCCTTCAATGTTCATAACGTCAGTTTCGCCGGACTCCGGCGCCAGCGCGCAAATAAATAGAGCAACCCGGCGATCGCCGACCAGAAAACCGCGAGCTCGAGACTTGTCAGCGAATGCTGCGCAATCCGCTCTGAAAAGCTTTCGGACCGTAGCGTGTGGATGTCCTCGAACACCTGTACCACGATCAATACTGCCATGGAAAGCAGCGACACCAGTGCCGCACTCATCATCAACCAGCCAGGCAGACTCAGACCGATCTCTTTGTACAGCTTCGGATTGGATCGCGGCAATAGCAGGAACGCCAGACTGTGCAAAAAGTAGAGTACTACCAGCGCAAACACAGCAATATTGAGCGCCAGTGATAGCTGCTGGCTGAGCAGAATGATCAAACAAGCCAACAGGTTCAACGTGAGGGATATAACTGGTGTGGCGGTGCGCGAACTGATGTAACCGAGCCAGCGCGGCGCCAGCCGGTCTTCGACAAAGATCAGGACCAGGCGCGACGGAACCAGCAATGTCGGATTCAGTGAAGTGGTAATGGCCATAATCGCGCCCACGGTTACGATCATCGCCGCTCCCCACGGCAAATAAACTGAAGCAACTTCAGTCATCGGGGCTGCGCTCGCGCCCAGGCGCTCGCCCGGCAAAACACCAAAAGCCACCGCTGACATGGCGATGAAGATTAGCGCCGTGGCCGTCACACCCTTCAGGAAAACCAGCGGCAACCGGCGCGTGCTGTCCCTGGTTTCGCCCGCGGTCTGGGCCAGCGATTCAAATCCCGCATACGAAAAGAAAATAGGGGCCAGGCTGAACGCAAAGCCGCTTGCGCCGTGCGTGATGAACGGGAAATAGTTCGCCGGGCGAATCGCAAACATGCCCGGCACGACCAGCACAAAGATCGAAATGCCCAGCACCACGCACATCCCCACCTGGAGCCTGCCAAACCAGCGGACGCCAACGACATGTATCAGATAAAAAAAGAGCAGGCTGCCGACAGCGAGTGATTGATGAGTAAATTCACCATCAAGCCGGCGTCCGCTGAGTTCAATGATGTAATCGGCGAGTGCGCTGGCTAGGTATGCGCCCGCGCCGATGTAAGCGATGATCTTCAGCCACGCGCCCACATATGCGATCCCATAGCCGCCAAACGATCGCGAGACGTGCAGGTATTCGCCACCCGGTTCGCGGCCCAGTGGAGTCGAGATGAATGCAGCATAAGGAATCGAAGTGGCGAGAATTGCCGGCATCAGCACCGCATAACCCAAAATCACGCTGGGGCCCGTGAGCGACCACGCCTGACTGGTGACTTTGAAGATACCTGCGCCAATCAGGATGCCGATTAGCGCCGCATACGATTCAATCGTGCCGAGATCGCGGCGCAGCCGTGAAACCACATTTGGGCTTGGAGATTCCATTAATTAGCGGTGTCAGAAGCCCGACCGTAAGGGAGGGCTTGGCAATTGATTCATTACCTCATTGATCCATTGATTCATTCGAAGAGTCGCGCTGTCGGGAATCAAAATTAATGAGCCAATGAATCAATGAACCCGATGAGTCAATTGAGGCCCTCCCTCCCGGTCGGGCTTCTAACACGATCAACGCTTCATCAATTCATTCGCCGGCAGGTTCGGGTTCAGAACTTTCTCGGCAGTGGCGACTCCCGCTACCGGCAAGTTATTCGCTTCAATTAACCCCAGCTGGACCAGCACCGACGCCTGGTCCCAGTAGATGTGCTCGTGCGCCAGCTTGCCGTCCCGGAAATGAACCACCACGATCAGAGGAATCCTGACGTGCTTGTTCGTCGGCTCTACTCCGGGTAGCATCCAATCCATCCTGATCGTGTGCGTAAATTCAAACACCATTTCATCGACGACGCGCTCAACGCCAATCGTGCGTGACACCGGCGTCATGGAAGTGTCCGGCGGCATCTGGGGAATGAATCGTTTTGAATAGAACTCGCGCAGCTCTGCATGACCCACGCCGCCGGTCATCACCGGCACGTGATTCACATAGGCATCTGCGACCATCGTCTTGAGCGTATCTTCGGTGTCGCGAGTCGCAAATTCGTACTTCACATGCTCGTCCCAACGATCGGAGAGCACCTGCTGTGCATTTGCGAACCCGTCACCAGCGAGATTACGGACCAAAAATTCCAGGCTCCGCAGGTGCGCGATTTCGGCCGCTGCGCCGTCAAAGTGCTTGCCCGGCCGGCTGAACGCATGTTCCGAATTCGGATAATCATGAATTGTCACTAACGGATTGGCATCAAGCGCAGCGTGAATCTGTCTTTGCGCTTCCGGCGGACAATGGTCATCACGTCCGGCGATGTGCAGCATCAAGGGCGAGGTCAGATTACCGGCCTCGGGCAAAGTTTTCTCGATGCTTACGCCGTAATAGCCAACCGCACAATCAGGTTTGTATCTTACCGACAGGAGCCACGCCAGATTGCCACCCAAACAGAATCCGACCGCGCCTACGCGACCGTTGCACGACGGCAGCCGGCGCAGAAATTCAAGCGCGGCGGCTGAATCATCAACCGCTTTCGCTTCGTCGAGCCCCTGGTAGAGTTGAATGGCTTTTTGCCAGTCAGCGTCAGAGGCCGTTAACTCAAGCCCGCGCTCCTGCCGCCAAAACAGATCCGGGCAGATCGCGACAAAACCGCGCGCCGCATACCAGTCTGCGATCCGGCGCAAGAATTGGTTGACCCCGAAAATTTCCTGCAACACGACGACGCCCGGACCATAACCGCCCGCCGGCAAAGCCACGTAGGCATCAAATTTCCCGCCGTCAAATGAATTTATGGTGACCATTGATCGAAGCTCCCGCGCGAAGCTTTATACGCGATGTAACGAAAATTGGCGAGTCTTTGAAGTGTCCTGGCAAAGCGAATGGCGCGGCGCTTTGGTTTGCCGGAAGGTGGACGGGGTGGGACCAGATGGAGATGATTAACTAAATGGACTCTCCATTGAGTCCATCTTGTCCATCGAGTCCATTTTGTCCATTGAGTCCATCTAGTCCATCAATTCAAAGCGCCGTCGCCGCTTCGCTCTGCCGGCGCACTCCAAATTCACCGCGCGCTGCGCAACCACTCGCGCCCTGCCGGACACAAGTCAAGAAAATTACACATCCGGCAATGGGTCGCTGGTGTTGGGGTAAATTGTTCAGCATCAAGTGTGCTGTCGAGTTCTGCAATCGTATTCATCGCACTGTCAATCGCCTGAGTGCAGCTCCGCTGATCCAGCAGTACCGTGTCGACCGCAACCTCAACATTCGGATCGATGAAGTGGAGTGTGGCACGTAAAGATCGCAGGTTAATCTTTTCGGGCCGCAGTTCGCGCAACGCGAGCGCGTAAGCCTGCATTTGCAGCTGATAATCGGCCGCCGTGGCATTGATTCGATCTTGCAGCGAGGCATCCCTGGGTTCGACTGTGTCGAAATTTAGCAGACCCTGAACGCCTTGAACTGCCGCAGCCTTGCCGGGCTGAGCCAGCGCAGAAGTTTTCGCCACCCCGGCAGTTGCAGGCTGCGCTCGCGACGATCCGATCTTCGTCTCTGCGGGAAACCGGTTCGTTTTGAAATCGATTATTTCTGCGTCAATTGCGCCGGCAACCGCCGGAGTAAGCAGCAGTTTATCGATCGTCCCGGTGAGAATCCCGAAGCCTCGGCGCAAGCGGAATCGCAATTCGCTCCACAGACCGGGAAGAGCTTGCGCGTCGCCGATGCTCACTGGCCCGTGGCCGCTATTCGTCTGAGGAACTCGCGAGACGCGTTCAAAAACGTCGCTGCGCAAATAGTTCTCAGCCAGCGGCAAAAGCGCGCGCACTGCTTCTGTTTCGTCAATCTCGAATGTCCGGCCAATCAATTCCGATTGGCGCTGCGAGACGATCTCCCGAAAACTGCTGGTCAATCGCCCAGTAACATCTTCTCCCTGCTGAAATGTCTCGCAAAAGCGATGGATGACCGCGCCTTTAAGTGTCGCGGTTAAGTTCGCCGGCGGCTCCGGCGCTTCGGCATCGTTCCAGGCTGCACGTTCCTCCGCGCCCGGCGTCCGCAGCATGCGATCAAAATAGTATTGCCGTGGGCAGCGTTGAAAATTTATCAGCTGGGTGACAGTGAAGCGACGTAGTACCGCCCCCGCTTGTCCCGCGATTGGGCGGAGCAATGGAAACGTTTCTTCAAATGACCCCGGCTCGGGATATTGCTCCCTGCTTTTGGGCTCCGGCAAGGTACTCGGTTGATTGGCCGGCGAATCTCGGTTAATCGTAATGTGGACGGCAGCGTCGTCCTTGATTTTCAACATCCCGGTCTGGGCGTGAGACGCCAGATCAAGCGCTCGCCATAGCCAACCGGCCCAGAGCTCGCTCGTGTCCAGGCTGTCCAAACGCTTGCGATCGACGGCGGCGGAAAAAATAACCCGATCTTCGGCGCGCGTAGCCGCGACATAGAGCAACCGCATGCTCTCGAAATCTTCGCGCCAGCGATTTCGCTGACTCAATTGATTAAAAAGTGCACCCCGCACTGAGCGGCCGCGTCCATCTGGGACCCGCACAGTCATCCCACGGTGCCGGTCAAGAATAAACAGGAACTCGCGTCGGTTTGGTTCGCGGTGCAAGTCGGGAATGATCACAATCGGAAACTCGAGCCCCTTCGCCTGATGAATCGTCATCAATCGCACGACGTTAGCGGCTTCATCCATCTGCCCTTCGCCTTCACGCCCCCCGATGGCTTCAAACTCTTCGACGTAATGAACGAAGTCGCGAATCAAGTGACCCGATTTCTCAAATTGCTCAGCCAGGCGAAAAAGCTTTTCTACGTTAGCTGTACGCTGAGCGCCATCAAAATTTGCCGCTATAATCGTGAGAAATTCCGATGAAGAAACCGCATACCGCAACAGGTCGGCAATCCCATATCGATTACGCCGGGCAATCATCTGATCGATCCAGGCAGCGATACGATCAAGTCCCGAGTGTTCATCTTCATCAATGAAACTGATCTGACGATGACGCCTCAAACCGCGTAGCAGATTGCGGCGGTGCAACCTGCCCGCCTCTCTCTCTTCATCAAGCCAGGGCGCGCAACGTAACGCCAGCAAGGTATTGTCGGAAATGCCGGCGAGCGGCGAACGCAGGACGGCGGCCAGGGCCAACTCGTCGGTCGTATTGTCCAGAAACCGAAGCAGTTGGATCAGGTCCGTTATCTCTTCGCGTTGGTAAAACCCCTTGCCCTGCACTGTCAGGTATGGAATGCCGGCACGACGCAAAGCGCTCTCGTAACTCCAGACGCCAGTGAAGGCGCGTAAGAGAATTGCGATATCTTTATATGCGAACGAAGGGCCGGCCTCGTCAGCGAGCTGTTTGATTCGCGCCGCCACCTGTTCAGCATCGCGTTCATGCGGCGAAATGTTGCTTCGCGCGTAACGCGGCGAGCTGTTCGCACTCTCGTCTTCACTGACCACGCCCAGAATAAGCTCGACGTGCGGCGGATCGGTTTCCGCTTCGCGCTCGGCAGTGCTGGGCTCGTGATTGACATAACCCAATTCGCCAAGCGCATCACCGGGCACATCTGCGCTACGCTGAAAGATTTTCGCGAACAGAAAGTTCAAGGCATTCACGAGCGGTTTCTGACTGCGAAAGTTAAGCAGCAACGGCTGCTGGATTCCACCGGCCGCTTCGATCGCCGCCGTCATCTCACTAAACACATCGACGTCGGCACCGCGAAAACCGTAAATCGATTGTTTGCGATCGCCGACAATAAACAGGTTTGCGCCACCTGCCAGCGCCAGTACGGTCAACAGATCACGTTGCAAACCATTCGTGTCCTGGAACTCATCCACCAGAAAATAACGATATCGCTCAGAAACGCGCCTCAGCACTGAAGGGTCATCGAGCAGCTTAATTGTCCGCAACTGCAGATCGTCAAAGTCGAGTACTGACAAACGTTGCTTTTCCGCGTCGAGACGCTTCCCGATGTCGCGCAGCAGATCGATCAGCGCCAACGCATATTTTCTCGCCAGCAGATCGAAACCAATCGCCGGTACCCGGCCGCGCAAGCAATCATTTACCCCCGCGTTCTGTCCCCACAGCAATTCATCGATGCGCTCGTTGGTCGGATGTGAGCCTTTTCTGGGACGCGCCTCCCAGAAATCTTCAATCGCCTGGGTGTAGCCGCCGATCGTTTCTTCGGTGGGTGGTTGCGCCAGGCGGGCGCGCAAGGAAGGCCAGTCACGTGCTGCCTTCGCGCGTTTCTCTTCCGCAGCCGCGGTTAATCGATTCGCGCTGAGTAATTGGGCCATTTGGGCATCAAGCTCCTTGAGCGCCCTGAAGTAGTCGATCTCAGAAGCATGTGCCGCCGCCGTCATTTCTTCGACCCGATCCAGGGACAAACCCTGGTCGCGATATTTGCGGTGAAGTTCGCCAAGAGCGCTCGCCAGCGCGGCGCGGCCAGTGCCTTGGGCTAGCTGCAGGACGTTTCGGTCACCATGATGAATTGCGTCGGCCAGCGCGGCTTCGACCACTGCCTCCAGCATCATGATTGCCTGATGCTCATCCAACAGCACGAATTGCGGATCGATGTTCGCTTCTACCGGGAACTCATGAAGCAGCCGCGAACACAATCCGTGAATGGTGGTGATTACCGCTCCCTCGAGCGTGCGCTTATGACGCAGCCATGTGTGCCGTTCTTTGTCCGGCAAGTCACGCAGCAACCCATCGATGCGATCGCGCACGCGCTGCCGCATTTCGTTTGCGGCCCTATTGGTAAAGGTGATGGCGACGATGTTCTCGACCGAAGCTTTCCGAGTGCGCAGAATTTCGAGATAACGCTCGACGAGGACAAATGTCTTGCCGGCGCCCGGTCCTGCCGTCACCGACAAGTGGCGGTCGAGGGTGTGGGCGGCAGTCTTCTGTGCGCGCTTCAGTTGATTCGATTTTGAATTTGCAGCCTGCTCACCCATTTCATCTTTAATATTGCATAGTGCATGGATGTGAACAACAACCGCATCTGATGCAGCGGAACCGACTCATCACCGCTCCCTAATGGCGGTACTCCAAACGGCGACTCTGTTCGTGTGTTCGTTGTTTTAATCGTCGAAGCGATGGGCAGGCCGGCTTTTCTGTTCTTCGACAACTCGGTCCAACAATGTACCGTAGGAAGAGCGAGCCAGAAACCAAGTTTGTCCTCGCGTCTTTTAACTTATTGATGGCAATGGTGCACCCGGCATGATTCGAACATGCGACCTTTGGTTTCGTAGACCAACGCTCTATCCAACTGAGCTACGGGTGCAGGCAGGATGAAAGGAAGTTTAAAGTTTCAGGTTTCAAGTTTCAAGTTTCAAGTTTGCCTTTTAGAACAGCATCCGGAAACCGGAAAGCCGAGAACTTGAAACCTACTTCGCGAAATATCCCGGTTTGGTGCTGGCGACCAGATCGCCTTGCGACAACTCGACCTTGATCTCGCGCCACTTGCCATCATGTAAAGAAGGATTCGGCGGCTGATAGACCACCGTGTAAAGCGTCCGCAAATCTGCCGCGACGCGAGCGTACAAACCGGCCAGATCGTCGAGGCGATGAATCTCATGCAGTCGGCCTCCGGTCCGGTCAGCCAGCAATTGCAGCCGGATGCGGGCTGCGTTGTACATCGCTGTGATCGCCGGGTCCGGCAGCGGCAGGCGTTTAGGATCACCCGACGGAAGGGCGAGCGGAAAGATCGTCACGCCCTGCCGATCTGCATCATTTAAAACCGAGACTAGTTGCGAATTCGCTTCAGCTCTAATTGCTGAATCGATTTTCTCCGGTGACGCCTTATTGACCACCGACCGATCCCCGTTGCGCGCCTCGGTATCCAGTCCATCTGTCAGGACCACGATCGCCTTGCGGCGTCTGGGCGCTTCACGCGCCAATTCCTTTACCGAATACCTCAAGGCCTCATACAAAGGCGTTTCGCCTTTACCTTGCTGCAGAGTTATGCCGATGGTGTAGGCAATGCGATGCCGATCGGTGGAGAAGGGCAACTGCAATTTCGTACCTTTGCCGTTGAAATCAATCACCGCCACGCGATCTTCCGGGCGCAGAGCGTCGAGGAATCGCAGCGCTGCTCCCTCTATCTGCTGCCGAAAGGTGACCGTCGAGCCCGATGTATCCAGCAACATCACCAAACTAAACGGCGCTTCAGTTGGTTCAAAATGCACAATCGGGCGCTTCACGCCGTCTTCAAAAATCGTAAAGTCGTTGGCCGACAGGTTGGTAATTGAGTGCCCCTGCTTATCGACGACGCCAACATTCAGCTGCACCAGCGCGGTCTCAGTGGTGATGACTTCTTCCTGGGCGCGCACTACGCCGGCAAACGACGCCCACGCAATGAGGCAGGCGACCATCGCTAACAGACGTGACGGAATTTTTGAGACTGCTGAAGGGGCCGAAGATCGGAACATTACAGATATCACGAGATGCGACTTGCTGGGGTCTCTGGAGTATGCCTTCGGTGCGCCGAGCTTTGCAACCGGAGGGCGCCAATGTTTGATGCTTTTCCCTGCTTTAAGGTGCGACATGTTTATGGCGCCGAAAGCTAAACAGAGATTGAAGCCCCTTTAGATCTACTGCATTAGCCGGAACCGCCAAATCGTCAGCCTTCTTTACATAAATTGCAAAGTTCATTAACCAAATTGATCGCAACGATTCGAGACTGTTACTCCGTCTCGTTGTGCGGTCGAATATAATTGCGAATTTCGCAAAGCGTCTCGCGCGCGATAGCCGTGGCGAATTTCTGTGTCGAATGTGGCGAACCACTCTCGCGCAAAAGCTGGCGCGAGCGGCTCGGTGGCAAGCTCTGCGCTGACTGCCGTCAAAAGCTCGGGAGCATGGCCGC
>AP72_2010_repI_A01DRAFT_1000019_pt1 | contig 21850 bp, 16 predicted proteins | sample AmaPasreplicIA01_FD_9191 | JGI IMG/M metagenome (IMG submission 9191) | reverse complement strand
ATGGCAGGACATGTAGCACCCGAAGCGATGACTGGCGGACCAATCGCGGCGGTGCGAGAGGGCGATCAGATCGTCTTCGATCTCAAGAAACGTGAATTGCGAGTGGAAGTTTCCGATTCCGACTTGAAACAGCGGCTAGCGTCATGGAAACCGCCGCAGCCGCGCTATGGAACTGGCGTGATGGCGAAGTATGCGAGTCAAGTGTCGTCAGCTTCGCGTGGCGCAGTGACCATTTAAGCGAGGCAAGTGAACGAACGATGAAGACTGGTGCACAAATCCTGTGGGAGTGCTTGATTGGCGAAGGTGTGAAGCACGTATTTGGGTATCCTGGCGGAGCGATTCTTCCTGCGTACGACGCTCTTTGCGGATATCCGGAGATTCACCACGTTCTCGTTCGCCACGAGCAAGGCGCAACTCATATGGCGGATGGGTACGCACGAGCCGGAGGTGGAGTTGGAGTTGCTATGGCGACCTCCGGTCCAGGGGCCACCAACATGGTGACGGGAATTGCCACCGCTATGATGGATTCCTCGCCAATCGTTTGCATCACCGGACAAGTAGGCAGCAAGTTCCTCGGTACTGACGCATTTCAGGAAACCGACATTACCGGCATTACCCTGCCAATCACAAAACACAACTATCTTGTAAAACGTTCCGAAGATGTTGCGCCAACGCTACGCGCCGCATTCCATCTCGCTCGCAGCGGTCGGCCGGGGCCCGTTTTGGTTGACATCACTAAAGACGCGCAGCAGTCCTCGTGCGAATTTGACCGTTCTGCCTACTCTCCGTTGCCGGTCACGGAAGGGAAATACAACTTCGATCGTGATCAGTATGCGGCAGCGATTGAGATGATCAATACCGCCGAGCGGCCGGTGATTCTCGCTGGCCATGGAGTCCTGCTTTCGAACGCAATGGAAGAGCTGCGCGAATTTGCAGAACGCGCCTCGATTCCCATTGCCATGACGTTGCTCGGAATCGGAGGCTTCGCAGCCTCGCATCCCTTGAACCTGGGAATGATGGGCATGCACGGCGAAGCTTGGGTGAATCATGCCATTCAGGAAGCCGACTTACTCCTTGCTTTCGGCATGCGCTTCGACGACCGCGTAACCGGGACTCTCAAAACCTATGCCCCGAGGGCCAAGAAGATTCACGTTGAGATCGATCCTGCGGAAATCAACAAGAACGTTCGCGTGGATGTCGCTCTGCTCGGGGATCTTCGCCAGGTGCTTACTCGACTCATTCCCGATCTGGAACGAACGGACCGGCAGCACTGGCTGCACTACATTGACGAGCTAAAAGGGGATTCTGCAGTCCGCGACATTCAGAATTTGCCCGACAGCGGTCATCTTTACGCAGCGCATGTAATTCATGATTTGTGGCGTGAAACGAATGGCAACTCGATCATTGTCACCGACGTTGGCCAGCACCAGATGTGGGAAGCGCAGTACTACAAGCATGAGCAGCCGCGTTCGTTGATCACCTCCGGCGGATTAGGCACGATGGGGTTCGCATTGCCGGCAGCGATTGGGGCGAAGTTTGCGCGTCCCGATGCCGAGGTCTGGGTAGTTGCGGGCGACGGCGGATTCCAAATGACTATGTCGGAACTCGCTACGGCAGCGCAGGAAGAGATCGACCTCAACATCGCTATCATCAATAACGGATATCTGGGCATGGTGCGGCAGTGGCAGGAGTTCTTCTATGATCGTCGCTATTCCGCGACACCGCTGCTGAGTCCTGATTTCGCCAAATTGGCCGAAGCATTCGGGTTGCTGGGGATGACAGCTAGCAGTCGAGAGCAGGTTGGGCCGGCGATTCGGGAAGCGCGAAAGCGTCGCGGCACGGCCTTAATCAACTTCATGGTGGAACAGGAAGACTCGGTATTCCCGATGGTGCCAAGCGGTGCGGCTCTCCACCAGATGATTCGTCGTCCCAGTCCGCTGGTAGAAACGGCGGCATCGGAGGCATGAGCATGAGCATGGTACGCACATTCATCGTCCACGTTGCCGATCATCCTGGTGTCCTGAATCGGGTATCGTCGCTGTTCCGGCGGCGCGGATACAACATCGAGTCACTCACTGTTGGTCACACACATCTGCAAGAGATTTCGCGAATGACGGTGGTACTTGCGATCGATGCTCAGGGAGCACCGTTGGTAGAAGCAAATTTGTACAAGCTGCCTGAGGTGCTTCACGTCCAGGACATCTCTTCGGTCCCATCTCTTCATCGCGAACTGGTCATCGTTAAGGTCGCTGCTTCCCAGGAGGTAAGGCCGGAAGTGATGCGCGTCGTCGAGGCATTCCGCGCCAGAGTTCTCGAAGTTTCGGCGGAGTCGCTGGTGATCGAAGCGACTGGGCCTGAAGATGCGATCGACAGTTTGATCGAAGGAGTGCGTCCTTACGGAATTCTCGAAATGACGCGCACTGGTCGGGTCGCGATGACTCGAGGAAGCGCTCCTGGATTCCCTCTAGGTATACGACCACCAAAGGGAACGGCCCCATTTTGGAGCTCCGATCAGCTCAGCGTACTCCGTAACTGTTCTTAAGAAAGGACAATTGAATGGCAAATATCTACTACGAGAACTCAGCCGATCTGGCACTTGTTAAGAGCAAGAAGGTAGCCGTTTTTGGCTATGGCTCCCAGGGCCACGCGCATGCGCTAAACCTTCGCGACAGCGGAGTTGAGGTCCGAATTGCATTGGAGCTGGAGAGTCGTTCGCGAGCCAAAGCGCGCGAGGCGGGATTTGACGTTCTGGTTCCGAAAGATGCGGCTGTTTGGGGCGATATTCTAGTTCTCCTCGTACCTGACACAGTGCAACCGAAGCTCTATCGAGAGGCCATCGCGCCCGCACTTACGAGTAGCAAGACGCTGCTGTTTGCGCATGGCTTCAACATCCATTTCAAGACCATTGGGCCTCCCGCCGATGTAGACGTGATCATGATTGCGCCAAAGTCGCCTGGACATCGCGTGCGTGAAGTCTTTGCCGAGGGAGGTGGCACGCCTGGGCTTCTGGCAGTTCATCAGGATGCGAGCGGCAAGGCCAAGGCACTGGCTCTCTCTTACGCCAAAGGCATTGGGTGCACGCGTGCAGGTGTCATTGAAACGACCTTCGCTGAAGAGACCGAAACCGACCTCTTTGGCGAACAAGCTGTTCTGTGTGGTGGCGTGAGCGCGCTGATCAAAGCGGGATTCGAAACACTTGTCGAAGCCGGCTACCAACCCGAGATCGCCTATTTTGAGTGCATGCATGAACTCAAGCTGATCGTTGATCTCATGTATCGCGGGGGACTGAACTTTATGCGCTATTCAGTGAGCGACACGGCGGAATATGGCGATTACACCGGCGGACCAAAGGTTGTCACAAAGGAAACCTACGCCGCTCTCAGAAAAATGCTGGCTGACGTTCGTAGCGGTGATTTCGCTCGAGAGTGGATTGCCGAGAACGAAGAGGGAAGACCTCGGTTCAACGAGATGCGCCGCCGCGACCGGGAGCACCTGATTGAGCAAGTAGGCTCAAAGCTACGCTCCATGATGACGTTCGTTAAGCCTGTGACCGTCGGTCCGGATCAAACCGAGACTCGATCACAAGCGGCGGAAACAAAGGATGAAAAGAAGGCTGTAGCCGTCTAGAAGGATAACTACATGGCAGTCTATGACATGAACAAAATGCGCCCCGATTACCTGACACGCGAGTACCGGCGGAAGGTTGCAACCGGAGAAAGCCTGACGCTCGCGCGTCTAGAGGCCAAGCAAGGATCAGTAACCAGACCTCACCGTCACGATCACGAAGAAGTGATCTTCCTGCTTAAGGGATCGTGGCGTTTCCAATTACCGACGGGAGCTGTGACCCTAATGCCGAATCAGGTCCTGACGATTCCAAGGGGCGTGGAGCACTCGTCTGAAGTACTGGAGGATGTTGTTGCGATAGACGTGTGTACACCGCAACGTAAGGACTGGATCACGGGGGAGGATCGCGTACTGCATTCAGATCAGGACGAGAATCTCTGGGCGGTGTAGCAGGATCACTCTTAGTTTCTCTTTTCTTTCGGGGGAATCGAGTGCGAGATTGCCTTACACGTTGTACTTCTTAGCTAAGTGGCGGAACGAACGGTAGGAGAGTTTCAACAGTTCCGCCGCACGAGTTTGCACTCCGCCTGATTGACGCAACGCCGACTGAAGCATCGATCGTTCCAGATCGGCCACGTAGGCCTCCATATCAATTCCTTCTGCAGGCACACCAACCGATTCTGCCGGTCCCGCACCCAACGCGGCGGCTGCGAGGCGCGCCCTAGAACGTTCTTCCGGAGCCTTAACCTTCAACACATCGCCAGTTTCCATGGCTACCCCTCGTTCGATTGTGTTCTCCAGTTGGCGAACATTCCCTGGCCAGTCATACGCCAAAAGTGCTTCGATTGAATCTTCAGAGATCCGCAGGATACTCTTGCCCGCGGCGGGTGCGTAGCGCTTAAGGAAGTGGTTAGCCAGCAGAGGGATGTCCTCCTGCCGAGCACGTAGAGGAGGCACCTCAATCGGAATAACGCTGATTCGATAGTAGAGGTCTTCGCGAAAAGTCTTTTCCTCGACCAGCTGCTGCAAATCCCGGTTGGTCGCTGCGATCACACGAACGTCGACGGGGATCTCCGAAGTGCCACCCACAGGACGAATCGTGCGTTCCTGTAGAGCGCGCAACAATTTGACCTGCATCGCGAGACTCATCTCCGCGATTTCGTCCAGAAAAATCGTCCCGCCATTAGCAACTTCAAAGAGTCCTTGCTTGTTTTGATTTGCACCAGTAAAGGCGCCCTTCATGTATCCGAAGAGTTCGGTTTCAAGAAGGGTTTCCGGGAATGCGCCACAATTGATCGAGACAAAAGGTTCTCCGTCACGCTGCGAGCACGTGTGGACCGCGCGAGCGACTAGTTCCTTTCCAGTTCCACTTTCGCCATGGATCAGAATCGTGCTGCCCGTGGATGCCACCGTGCGGATAGTTTCCTTGAGGGTATTAATTGCAGGGCTGCATCCGATGATGTTGTCAAGAGAGTTGCGGCTGGCGGCATCTCGGCGGAGAGCCTGATTCTGACGACGCAATTCAATAATCTCTGCGGCGCGTCCAATCGAAACTCGGACTTCGTCAACGAGCGCGTTCGGAGTCTTCTGGATGTAATCAAATGCGCCGGCCTTTACTGCCTGCACAGCAGAATCAAAATCACCTGCCGCGGTGATGAGGACAACAGCAGATTCGGGGGACAATCGATGTGCCTGCTTCAGCACTTCGATGCCGTCAATCTTCGGCATCTTGATGTCGGTGACAATCACGTCATAGCGAGCGCCTTCCATCTTGCGCAGCGCGAGTTCGCCAGAGTTCACCGTCTCGACTTTGTGTCCCTCTTTTTTTAGCGCAATCTCGAGCAGTTCACGAATTGAACGCTCGTCGTCACACACCAAGACATTAGCCATTCAGTCTCTCCGATACAGCCATAGAGGCACGCACTCTCTTTTCCGCCACAGTCAGTGCTCGCGGCGGAGCTTGCGCTTGCGGAATCTCCACTACGAACTCCGCCCCTTCACCTGGAGTGGAGATCGCATATACCCGCCCCTTGTGTGCTTGAACTATCTGGTACACGAGTGCAAGACCCAATCCAGTGCCGCCCTCGAAATTGGATTGAAACGGTTCAAACACTTTCTCGAGCTGCTCTGGTGGCAAGCCCGTGCCACTGTCTTTGAAAGATAACGCCCAGTTCCCGCCGTGCGCTCTGAGACTTACTTTCAGCGACCCTCCGTTGGGCATCGCGCGGAATGCGTTGTCGCACAGGTTCCAGAAAACTTGTTTGAGCCGGTCAGTGTCGACCATGGCTAATGCTTCCCGCACCTCGAAGTTGCGAACTAGTCGATATTCGGCGGTGTCACGAGATGGCCGATTCTCCATCAGTCGCAATGCGTCGTCCAACAAAAGCAGAAGGTCGTGCTGCGCAAACTTGTAACTCTTCTCGCGAGAATATGACAAGAAATCGGAAATGATGTTGTTCAAGCGCTCCGACTCTCGACGCACGATGTCAACCAAGACTTGCTGTTCGTCATTCAACGTCGCCATCGTCGACAGAACCTGCACGGAGCCAGCGATCGACGACAAAGGATTTCGAATTTCGTGAGCAATGCCGGCTGCGAGGCGCCCGATAGCGGCAAGACGATCGCGCTGGCGAATCTCATTTTCCAATCGCCGTACTTCAGTGAGATCTGCGAATGTGTAAACGAAGCCTACAACCTCGCCGTCGTGAATTGTCAGTGGTGTGACGGTGAGCCCAAAGATTTTTTCGCCGTCTGGAGTGGCTGCTCGCAATTCGTCCTGTACCGGGTATGAGTCCGGCTCAGGCATGCGATCTATGAAGACCGACGATATGTGTGTCCCAAGCAGGTCACTTAACTTTCGCCCGAGGAAGTTAAGCCCTGGCTGGTTGACGAGGTTGATCCGTCCTTCAAGGTCCGTAGTGATGAGACCGCCTCTCATCGAATGCAAGATGTTCTCCTGCATGACCTGCAAGTCCTGCAGCTCATCGCTTTTTACGTGCAGTTCGACCCCTACCTGCCGCAGCTTCGCGCTCAGATTGCTGGCGAGGTAGGCAATCGCCATGTATGCGAAGAAATTGACTCCGACAACAAGTTGAACCGATTTCAGATCGGGGCGAGATACAGAAAAGGAACGAATGACTTGGTAGAAAGAGAGATCCAGGATTGCGCCGAACGCGATGAATGAGAGTGCTGCCGTAAGGTATGCCCACCAGCGTGGCAGCAGAATGCTGGCAACGATAATTACAAGTGGGTAGAGGAAGTTGAAAGAAGTGTCGATGCCCCCGGTGATGTAGATCACGCCTGTGGTGAGTGCGAGATCGCTGATTACCTGAATGCGTGCTTGCAGCTCGTAGTCTTCCCAGACAGAGTGCAGCAGCAGAAAGAAAACTGCGACCGTATACCAAAGCAGGATGACACTAACGAATGCCCACTCGGAGACATTTGTGTGAGTGAGCCTGATAATCGTAAGGCCGATGCCTAACAGGAAGGTGATGATGATGATCCTCACCTTCACCAACCAGCTTAACCACGTTCGTTCGTCGAAGGTACGCATGGGGAGTTTAAGAGTGAACGATTGAGGGGCCGTGGTTATGCAGCAATTTCAGCAATCTGACAGAAAATTTAATGGGCAGAGCCAGCTACTCTGGTCTCTGCCCAAGTCCCAATTAGCCTGACAGTTTCGCGATCATCGAGAAGAGCGGCATATACAGTGAGATGACAATACCGCCCACTGCGACGCCCAGGAAACCGATCATCAACGGTTCGAGCAACGTGAGCAAGTCTTTCGTAGCCGCGTCCACTTCGTCCTCGTAGAAGTCGGCAATCTTCTGAAGCATATTGTCCATGGCACCGGTGGCTTCACCAACTCCGATCATCTGGGTGACCATATTAGGGAAGACGCCGCATTCTTTCAGGGGATCTACGATTGTCCGTCCTTCCTCGATAGCCTTACGCACCTTTAGCAAGGCTTCTTCAAGGACTGCATTGCCAGATGTGCGTGCTGTGATTGAAAGTCCTTCAAGGATAGGCACGCCCGAAGTAATCAGTGTGCCGAGCGTTCTCGTAAATCGAGCCACTGCAATTTTTCGCAGCAGCACGCCCACGATCGGCATTTTAAGCAAGAGATTATCGGTAAAGTATTTTCCCTTGGGGTCCTTGCGGATCTGTTTGAGAGCGAAGATGGAAGCGATCAAAGCAATGATCGCAACCCACCAGAAGTTGCCGACGAACTGACTAAGGCCGATCACGATGCGCGTAGGCAGGGGAAGATCGACTCCGAGTCCGGCGAACAGTTTTTCGAAAATGGGAACAACAAACTTGAGCAGCGCGCCGACCACCAGTACAGCAATGCTGATCACCGACACCGGGTAGATCAACGCGGATTTTACGGCAGCTTTCAGCTTAACTGCCTTCTCGACATATGCGGCCAGACGCTGCAGAATCACGTCGAGGATACCGCCCGTTTCTCCGGCTTCCACCATGTTCGTGGTCAAATCATCGAATATCTTTGGGTACTGGCGCATTGCATTGGCGAGAGTTGAACCGCCTTCAACGGTGACGCGGACGCCCGTAAGCGATTTCTGAAAAGCCGGATTTTCCTGGTTGGCAGCGAGAATTTCGAGACACTGCACCAATGGCAAACCGGCATCGATCATGACCGAGAACTGCCGGAAGAAGATGGCGATGTCCTTTACTGGAACTTTGCCAGAGCCGACCGTCGGCAGGGTGAATTCCTTGCCCTTTTCTTTCACGACGATGTTGGCAATGCGCTCCTTGCGCAACGTCGCCTGGAGCACCTGCTTGTTAACCGCCTCTCGCTCGCCGGCTACTTTTGCTCCGGACGCATCGACTCCTGAAAATTTGTAAATCGGCATCGTTATCTCCTGCGTTTTGCACTACATCAGGACGAAGTCCCGATCGATTTCCTATTTCCGTCCTGCGGCTGGAGCAGCTTTTGCTCCGACCGCAGCTTGACCCCGATTAATCATCTCTTGTAGTTCGTCCTGCATCGACGAACGTAACAGTGCCGTCTCCAGCGAAATTTGCTTACTGAAATACAAACTTGCCAACGACTGATTGAATGTCTGCATTCCGTATTTGTCCTGGCCAGACTGCATCGCCGAATAAATCTGATGAATTTTGTCTTCTCGGATCAGGTTACGGACTGCAGCATTCGGCACGAGGATTTCCATCGCGCATGCACGCCCTTGGCCACCGATCTTTGCCAACAACGACTGGCAAAGTACCCCCTCGAGCACCAGCGACAGCTGGGCGCGAATCTGGGATTGCTGGTGCGATGGAAAAACGTCGATTACACGGTTAATCGTGGAAGCAGCTGAGTTCGTGTGCAAGGTACCGAAGGTGAGGTGACCCGTCTCAGCGATTCGAAGCGCCGACTCGATTGTTTCAAGATCGCGCATTTCGCCGATCAGCACTACGTCTGGATCTTCACGAAGCGCGGCGCGGAGAGCGTCGCTAAATGACTTTGTGTCCGAGTGCACCTCGCGTTGATTTACCAGGCAATTCTTGTTCTGATGCACAAACTCGATCGGGTCCTCAATAGTGATGATGTGATCGTGACGCTCGGTATTGATTTTGTCGATCATGGCCGCAAGCGTCGTCGATTTGCCCGAACCGGTCGGGCCGGTAACCAGGATGAGTCCTCGCGGTTTTTCGCACAGTTTCGCTACGATCGGCGGCAAATTGAGCTGCTGAAACGATCTGATCTCAAATGGAATGACGCGGAACACCGCACCTGTTGCGCCGCGCTGATTAAACAGATTGCCGCGGAACCGGGCGAGCCCCTTTAGTCCGAAAGAGAAGTCGAGTTCAAGGTTCTCTTCAAAGCGATGCTTCTGAGCATCCGTCAACACGCTGTAAGCCAGTTGCTTCGTTTCTGACGGCGTGAGCAAGGGAAGGTCTAACGGTTGAAGATGTCCGTGTACTCGCACCTGCGGCGGAGAATTTGTGGAGATGTGCAGATCGCTGCCGTTCATCTCCAACATCTTTTTCAATAAATCGCTTAACGTCGGAGTCATTTGTGTTCCTCTGTTCGAATCAAGCCTCAACTAATTTGTCGACGAACACTCCATGTTGGGTCAATGCCAACAAGCACTATCCGTGCACGGTTTCACGAGCAACTTCTTCCAGTGTCGTCACGCCGTCCATCACTTTTCGCAAGCCACTGCCGCGAAGCGTGATCATGCCTCGCTCCATCGCCTTCTTTTTTAGTTCCACCGCAGAAGCACCGACGAGAATGAGCTCTCGGACTTCGTCGTCGATCTCCATGACCTCGTAAAGACCGGCACGTCCTTTGTAGCCACTGTTGTTGCATACCGAGCAACCCTTGCCCTTGGACACCTTCGCCGTTTTCAGCTGTTCTGGCGTGAAACCGGCATCCAGGAGTGCTTGCTGAGGTATCTCCATTGGCTCGATGCAATTCGAGCAGATGCGACGGATGAGTCGCTGAGCGACAATCAGGTGCACAGCGGTTGCGACCAGGAAGGGCTCGATACCCATGTTCATCAGTCGGCTGATGGTTTCCGGAGCTCCATTGGTGTGCAGTGTCGAAAGCACGAGGTGTCCCGTGAGGGCAGCCTTAATGGCGATTTCAGCCGTTTCAAAGTCGCGGATCTCACCGACGAGAATCGTATTCGGATCCTGACGCAAGAAGGCGCGAAGCGCGGCAGCAAAGTTCAGACCAATCGCTTCCTTCATCTGGACTTGGTTGACGCCGGCAAGCTGGAATTCAACCGGGTCTTCCGCCGTCATAATGTTCGTGTCGGGCTTGTTCAGAAGCGAAATCGCGGAATACAGAGTGTTAGTTTTGCCCGAACCTGTCGGACCTGTGACTAACACCATGCCGTAGGGCTTTAGCACAGCCTTCTGAAACTTCTCCAGCGATTCAGGCTCGAACCCGAGCTTGGTCATGTCCAGCCGAAGATTCTCTTTGTCCAGAAGACGAAGAACGATTTTCTCGCCCCACAGCGTCGGCAAGCAGTTAACGCGGAAGTCGAGCTGCTTTTTGCGGCCATTGAGATGCATCTTCATCATGATTCGACCGTCTTGCGGCAGGCGCTTTTCGCTGATGTCCAGCTTCGACATGATCTTCACGCGAGAAGTGATCGCGTCCTTCAGCTTCAGCGGCGGTTGCATGATGTTTTGCAGCTGACCGTCGATACGGAAGCGAACTCGATACTCTTTCTCGTACGGCTCGATGTGAATGTCGCTGGCTCCGCGCTTGACCGCATCCGTGAGAATCAGATTCACGAGCTTCACGATCGGGGCTTCTTCGGCGCTCTTTTCGAGATCAGAGACGTTAAGCTCGTCCTCATCTGCCTGGAGTTCAACGGCAGCCTCTTCTCCCATGGAGCTGATGATGTCGTCGAGGTTTGCCTGTTCCGCTTCGGGTCCCGCATACGCCTGCTCGATCCGGTCCATGATCGCGCTCTCAGACGCGACGACTGGCTCGATGTTGAACCCGGTCATGAACTTAATATCGTCCATGGCGAAGACATTCGTTGGGTCCACCATGGCGATGGTGAGCGATGCGCCCACTCGGCTGAGGGGAAGGATCTGATGTTTGCGAGCGGTTTCCTGCGGAATGAGCTTTACAACATTAGGATCGATTTCGAAGAATTGCAGATTGATGGCAGGCACGCCATACTGCCGACTGAGAAAGTTGGTGACTTCCTCGTCAGTCAGCAAGCCCATCTTGACGAGCACCGAACCGAGACGGCCGCCCGATTCTTTTTGCTTTCTGAGCGCTTGTGTCAGCTGGTCATGGTTAATGACCTTTTCCCGCACGAGCAGATCGCCCAGTCGTTGAGACATACGTTCGCTTCCCCGGTGACCGGCTAACTCCGGTCTCAGCATTCCCAAAATTGAATGGACAACGTGAACAGCAACTGCACAGTTTCTGCCGATCGTCACACGACGAACACGTTACAGATGGTTAATGAGCCGCAGAATGTGCGAGGTGACATTTATTGTCAACGCAGAATGTCTGTAAACGGAAGAAGGAAAACTACTTAGTTACTAAGGACATACACCATCGTTATCACCGCACGGAAGCACTCAAGATTCGCTACTCAGCAGTAGCAAATAAAACATTTTGTAATTCGTGAGAGAGTTGTGATCGGAGAAAAGATCCCGTGCTCAACAATCTGCAATTGGCTGAATGGCGAAGTACTCATGACTGAGCGGTCGAAATCAAGCCGGCCTTGGGCGAGGCGGACTTTTCAAACCTGAGTCTTTAAAGGTTATGGCAGCAGTCTTGATAGTCCCGGCAGAGTCTTCGTGATGTCGTTGAAGATCACCATTGCGGCGAAGAGCACCAGGAAGACGAATGCGGCTTGATAAATTCGTTCCTTGATGTGCAGGCTGATATCGCGCCGCATCAAACCCTCTATCAACAGCAACAGAATCACGCCACCGTCGAGAATTGGAATTGGAAACAGATTGAAAATTCCAAGATTGAGACTGATGCCGGCCATCAAAAGCAGAAGGGGAGTCCATCCAGGCTCGCGAGCGGCTTCGCCCGAAACCTTGGCGATGTCGATTGGTCCGCTCATCATCTTTACTGAAACCTTGCGCTGAACCATCTTCTCGACGAGCTCCACTAACAGGAATGCATATTTTTTGTTTGTCTCGATCGATCGGTTCAGCGCTTGTGCAAACGTGAGTCTGTCAATATGTTGACGCACTCCCGGCGAAAACCCGATTCGATAACGCTGCTCACCCTGGCCATTCGGAGCCAGCACCGGAGTCATCTGATACTTCGTCGGCCTGCCATCATGCAGAGCTGTGATCTCAACAGGGTTGCCTTTGTCCAGCTGCAGGAAATGGGTTAACTCCCCTATTGAGTGCAGCGCGATGCCGTTCACGGCAATGATTTCGTCGCCCTTGCGAATGCCCGCCTTGTACGCAGGCATGTTTTCTTCCATCGCTTCAACCGTGACCCCTGCAGCTGGTTCAAGACCAGCCTCTCCAGCTTTGCTGGGACCGTATGTGTCAGGCGTGAGAGTGATTGAGATCGTCTTGTCGCCGCGCTTTACGGTAATCGGGAGCGGCTGTTGAGGGCTGATCGTGATCTTCGCCTTGGTGTCTTCCCACAAGGGATTCGAAATACCATCAATCTGAGTGATCACATCACCTGGCATCAGGCCTGCTTTCGCGGCAGGAGAGTTCTCTTCAACCCAACCCACTTGCGTTGGCTGGTCCAGATACCAATCATGGGAGTAGTGAACCATGAACACGCCTGTGACGATCCCGACTGCTAGCAGGATGTTCATCGCTGGGCCGGCAACGGCTATGAGAAATCTCTGCCAACGCGGATGTGAGACGAATTCACCTGGATCTCCGGTGCGAGCCTCCATCGGATTCTCGCCCGCCATCTTTACGTAACCACCCAAAGGAAGCGCACTGACACGATAGTCGGTATCCCCGCGCCTGAAGCCGAACAGACGCTTCCCAAATCCGAGAGAGAACACTTCAACGCGAACGCCGCACAGCTTCGCTACAGCATAGTGGCCGAACTCGTGTACGAGGATCATTACCCCGAGCACAAACGCGACGGCTACCACCGCGTACGCGGTACTTACAAGAAAATTGGTCAATGCTTGCATCTTATGATTTCAGTGATTTTACGTGGCGAAGCCTAATGAGTGTACACCCCCAAGGCGGGGACGGACTGCTTTTCCAACCCTGTTACCTCGGCAGCAAAGGCCCTGGCCTCGGCATCAATTTGTAACACTTCCTTAATAGATTCCGGATGCGCAGGAGTAGTTTCGTCCAGCACCGTTTTTATTGTCTTCGGAATCCCTTCAAAACCAATTGCTCCATCCAAAAATGCTGCAACCGCAACCTCGTCGGCTGCATTGAGAGCAATCGTCTTGGAGCCTCCAGCCTCAGCCGCTTCATATGCGAGTCTCAGGCACGGAAATTTCTCCATATCGGGTGCACAAAAATCGAGCTTCTTGAGACTCGTTAGATCGAACTTCAACTCTGATTCCAGCCTCTCCGGATAGGTGAGCGCATACAAGATCGGCAAACGCATGTCGGTCACAGACAGTTGAGCAAGGATGCTGCCGTCACGAAATTCCACCAATGAGTGAATCGTCGATTGTGGATGCACAATGACCTTAACCCGATCAGGCTCCAAATTAAAGAGTCGGCAGGCCTCGATGACTTCAAAGCCTTTGTTCATCAGCGTTGCGGAATCGATGGTAATGCGCTTCCCCATCTTCCAAGTCGGATGATTCAGTGCCTGCTGGACGGTTATGTGGCTGAATTCTGCCTTCGGCGTGTTCAGAAATGGGCCACCGGAAGCGGTGAGCCATACTGCCGAAACCTCTCCAAGACTGCCACAACGCATGCACTGATGCACAGCATTGTGCTCACTGTCGATTGGAAGAAGCGGTTTACCCTGTCGTCGCGCCTCCGCCGTAATCAACTCTCCAGCTGCGACCAGGCACTCCTTGTTGGCCAAGCCCACCCATTTGCCTGCTCGCACAGCCTCGTAGGTGGCTTCCAGGCCAGCGACGCCAACAATCGCGCTGACTACAAAGTTTGCATTGGGATGTGTAGCAACTTGAACTGTGCCAGTTGCCCCAAAGCCAACCGGAATCGGCATACCTGAAACTTTTAGCTTCCGTTGCAGTTCCCATGCACGTTCCTCGGTGGCCATTGAGACAAGCTGCGGTTTCCACCTGCGACATTGCTGAAAGGCAACATCAACATTGCTGCCGGCTGCTAATGAAGTAACGCTGAAACGTTCAGGATAGGCTTCAACGATCTTGAGCGTGCTGGCTCCGATTGAACCAGTGGAGCCAAGGATGGCTATCCGCCGCTTGGAATCAGGAGAAGTTTCCAGCAGAGAAGCTGGATTGGGAGGTGTACTCACGTCTTAGAAGTTTATTTTGCGGAAGGAACAATAATACCACAGTACTGGTGATGCGAACAGCAACGCATCGATGCGATCCAGCACGCCACCATGCCCCGGTAGCAACCTTCCGGAGTCTTTAATATCGGCGCCACGCTTCATCATTGACTCCACAAGATCGCCAAGTTGAGCTGCGATGTTGATCGATACCGAAACCAGGATTGCCATCCAGATCGTGTTCGGTATGGGCGTAGGCTTCGCCGAAAACACGCTCTCACCGGACAATAGCTTCCAATCGTAAAGGCGTTCCGTAATGGGACGGTTGTAGACCAGGATCAATGTCCCAACAATCATGCTGCCAATGATGGAAGCAGCCGCTCCCTCCCATGACTTGCCGGGACTAATGCGCGGCGCCAAACGATGTCGCCCAATCGCACGCCCTACGTAATAGGCGCAGATATCTCCCGACCACACCACCAGCAATAGAAAGAAAATCGCAAAAGCCCCATCCGGAACGAGACCCCGAGTGAAGAGAAGAAATCCCAAGGTAATACCAACATAGGGCACAGCAATGTATGACACTGCAGCGGAAGGAAGCGCTTGGCGCAAGTCTTCCGTTCTCATCGCGGTTGCCAGCATTACGAACGGCACAAGGCTCACGACTACAAGCAGTATCTCGTATTGCGTAAATGGATCCCGCAGAGTCTGGAAGCCACTCAACCCCAGAGGGCGCAATCCGCGTATGACAACAGAAAGATAGTAGTACCCAAGCAGCGCCAGCACACCGATATATGTAAGCGTCCGCAGCGGCCGCAAATTATGCGCTGCAGCAATGTTCAGATACTCGTCGGCGCACGGCAACGCGATGAGCGCGATGATCACCGCATAAAGCCAGAATGGGGCTTTGAAAACCGCGAGCACTACGAGAGGAATAAGGAGAACTGCGGTAAGCACGCGCTGCATTTAAGGGATTAAATCATTTCGGCAGAGCGCGTGAAAGTAATCGAAAGGCTTCTATTTCTGCAGCGCCAGCTCACTGGGAACGGAAGCATGGTGCGGAGCACCATTCCCAGAAGCGCGCCCGGTATGTCCGTTGGAAGAGGCGCTGAGGCCGCCATAGCGCCGGTCACGGCGCTGATAGTCAGCGATAGCCTCGAGAAGGTCGATGCCTTCAAAATCCGGCCATAATTTGCTGATCACATAGATCTCGGCGTATGCGATTTGCCATAGGAGGAAGTTGCTAACGCGGAGTTCGCCGCTCGTGCGAATAACTAAATCGGGATCAGGCATGTCGCCATACAGGTGGCGGCTCACGATGTCCTCGCTGATGACGAGATGGTCGATGCCGCCATTGTTCTTTGCCGCCGTGATGATGGATCGAAAGGCATCCACAATCTCGGCACGTGCCCCGTAGTTAAGCGCAAGCGTCAATACCATTCCAGTATTGCTGGCTGTAGCCTCTTGGGCCCACTTCAGACGCTCCTGGACACTCTCCGGCAGCTCATGAATGCGCCCAATATAGGTGAGACGCACATTGTTTCGATTTAACCGCGGAACTTCCTGCTTCAGATATTGGCGCAGGAGTTGCATCAAGAAATCCACTTCATTGCGCGGGCGACGCTTCCAGTTTTCGGCGGAGAATGCATATAGCGTCAAGTAAGAGAGACCAATTCGCGCCGCTGTTTCAACGACGCCGCGTACGGTTTGGACACCAGTGCGATGGCCAACAAAGCGCGGTAAATGCCGACGGTTTGCCCATCGTCCGTTACCGTCCATGATGATGGCGATGTGCTGGGGCAACTGGGCCGGATCGAGACGCGAATAGATCGCATGCTCCTTCGCTGACAGATCCTCAACGTTGCCACTGTTTTGTTGCAAGTGCTTCATGGCGCAAAGTAGTACGTTATCACAAGTCCAAAAGGGATGTCATGACCGCATTTTGATGAGTGTGCAGGTGTTGCATGGCCATTTTTGGAGTCTTTTCGAAAACTTCACAGACAATAAGGGCCGGAGAATCCTCCGGCCCTTTTGCAAGTCAGGAAGCAAGAATCAGTTTATCTTCACACAGACAGCCTTCGTCTCAGTGTAGAGTTCGAGCGCCTCCTTGCCCATCTCACGACCCCACCCAGACTGCTTGTAACCGCCAAATGGCATCGCGGCGTCGAAGACGTTGTAGCAGTTAATCCAGACCGTGCCTGCCCTTAGCTTGTTCGCCAGAGAATGCGCTTTGGCTATGTCTTTCGTCCAGATGCCCGCGGCAAGGCCGTAGGTCGTATTATTCGCTTCGGCGGCAATCTCGTCGATGCTCTTGAAGGGCATTGCGGTCACTACGGGTCCGAAGATTTCCTCTTGGACGACTTTCATTTTGGGATTGGTGTTCACTAGAACAGTCGGTTCGACAAAGTATCCCCGGTTTCCAACTTTCTTACCGCCCACTACCGCCTTTGCGCCTTCGTTCAACCCGGCTTCCATGTAGCCGCAGACACGCCGGAACTGCTCGTCTGATACGAGCGGTCCCATTTGAGTGTCTGGATTCATGCCGGGACCAACACGAATCTTCTTTGCTGATTCCGATACGCCCGCAACGACTTTATCGAAGATCTTGTCTTCTATAAAAAGACGAGAACCCGCGCAGCAGCATTGTCCGTGGTTGAAAAAGATTGCATTGGCTGCTCCGGCAGTCGCCTTGTTTACATCCGCATCGTCGAAAACGATGTTCGGCGACTTGCCGCCAAGTTCGAGAGTTACCTTCTTCAGGTTTCCCGCCGCGGCTTGAACAATCAGCTTGCCGACCTCTGTGGATCCGGTGAATGCGATCTTGTCGACATCTGGATGAGCGGCCAGTGCGGCTCCGGCGGTTTCGCCGAATCCGGTGACGATGTTCAACACACCCGGCGGAAGCCCAGCCTCCAAGGCCAGTTCGCCGAGTCGTAAAGCAGAGAGCGGCGTCTGTTCTGCAGGTTTGAGAACGACGGTGCACCCAGTCGCGAGAGCAGGTCCAAGTTTCCACGCAGCCATCAGCAAAGGAAAGTTCCAAGGGATAATCTGCCCAACGACGCCGATCGGTTCACGTCGCGTGTAGGCGAAGAATGGTCCTGAAATAGGAATCGTGCTCCCTTCGATCTTGGTTGACCATCCTGCCATGTACCGAAAGAGATCCACGGCGAGAGGAACATCGGCAACGCGTGAAACCGAGATTGGCTTGCCGTTGTCTAATGTTTCCAATTCTGCGAACTCTTCCGTGTGTTGTTCGAGCAGATCAGCAATCCTCCAAATGATCCGCCCACGTTCGCTGGCCGACATCTTCGCCCACGGGCCACTCTCAAATGCCCGACGCGCCGCTTTTACAGCCGCATCAATGTCTGCCTTATCGCCTTCAGCTACGCGGGCGAGCACTTCACCGGTTGCGGGATCGATGGAATCAAATGTTTTACCCGATGAGGCAGCGACCCATCTGCCGTCGATTAGAAGTTTTCTCGGGGTTGCTAAGAATTGACTGACTGCATCCTGCATTTGTAGCGGAGTTGCTGTTGCCATACTGCCTCCTCAGGAGTGAGGTTGGAAGGAACTGAAAATCTTATCATTGGATGGAATAGCAGCGGCAGGGCAGCTGCCAAAAACAGCGAACACGAAGGACACGCACTTGACTTCGTGACTTTTTCGTTCGCTCTCGAACCTTCGTGACCTTCGTGTTTGTGTGATGGATCAGGCTGCCGCAGTCGCCTTCTTCCTCTGCTCGCGGACACGTTCAACATTCCTGGTAATCGCCTCGACCTTTTGCTGAGCCTCAGGTGAGTTGGTAAGGAAGTCTTCAATTCTTTTCCAGAACATCGGGCTGATGTTCTCGCGTAAGGCTGTCAGGAACGGTTTCAGCTTCACGTAGTTGAAGATCATTTCATTGCAGTTGTCGAGGAACAGGTGTTGATCGAGCGCACCGCGCGCCACGAATGACATCGCCATATCCCAATACGAAGTGACCTGGCGGAAATAGGCGAATTCCTTTCCTCCAGCCGCGAACACTTTGCCAAGGTCCTCAAAGCTGTTCGGCCAAAATTCGAACGTCATGAACCTGCGCGCCTCGCGCATCACCGGCTCGCATCGCATTTGATACAAGCGCAAGATGATGTCGACATCGCCGTGGGTTGCTGTGTTGGTCATACCTGGAGACATAGACTGATCAGCCATTGCGGAACTCCTTTGAAATGGATGGACGCGGTTATCCTACTTCATTTTGAGAAACGCAGGCTGATCTCGCATCTTATATTTGGGACAAGTCGCGTGGAAAATAGAAATTCTAAGCAACTGCCACAGGTTCCTTACTGGCGATCTGCTTCGAGAAATCGCATTTCACAACAGGGGCTGAGGCGGTTTCTTCAGCAGCTTCTGCTTTGGCCTTTCCAGGCTTCTTCTTGCGTTTAGGCTGAGGTTCTTCCTCTTCCGCAGCAGTGCGCTTATTGTTGGGGCACACAAGGAAGGTACCCGCTTTCAGATTCTTCTCCAGCAAGTACGGACTGCCACACTCCGGGCATTGCTCAGCGACGGGCTTGTAGGCTGATGTGAACTCGCACTTCGGATAATTCGAGCAACCGTAGAAGATGTTGCCGCGACGACGGGCTTTCTTCTCCACTAACTCGCCATCTTTGCGCCCCTCGGCAGCGCACAGCGGGCAGCTCACTCCGATGAAGTTCTGCTTTACGTATTTGCAATCGGGATATCCGCTGCAGGAGACGAATTCGCCGTAGCGGCCGTGACGTAGCACCATGTTGCGTCCGCATTTTGGGCAGATCTCTTCCAGCGGAACGTCCGGAACTTTCTTGCCTTGATCGAGTCGGCGCGTGGTCTTGCATTCCGGATAACCGGTGCAAGCCATGAACTGACCGAAACGGCCGCGCTTGAGTACCATCGTACGCCCGCAGTTCTCGCAGTATTCCTCCTGCGTGGTCTCCTGCAGGTCGGCATTTTCCAAGTCGGGAAGATCGATTACGTTTTCTTTCGTGAATGTGCAGCTATTGGGATCGTCTTTGTCGTAAGCGCTGCAAGCGAAAAACGACCCGAATTTGCCCCATTTGAGTACGAGTGGAGAGCCGCAACGCTCGCACTTCTCGTCGGTGGGCTTCTCCATGCGCTTCACATTTTCCATGTGCTTCTGCGCATACTTCAGGTCTTTCTGGAAGCGCTTGTAGAACTCCGACATCGCGTCGGTCCACTTCTCTTTGCCCTCTTCGATCTCGTCGAGTTCCTCTTCGAGACGAGCCGTGTATGCCGGATCGAAGATCTCGGCGAAGTTCTTCACCAACAGATCGGTGACCACCAAACCGATCTCTGTGGGAACGAACTTGCCACCGATCTTCTGCACATACTGACGCTCTTGGATCGTTCCCAGAATGGCAGCATACGTCGAGGGACGACCGATACCACGCTCTTCGAGCTCCTTCACGAGTGAAGCTTCGTTGTAACGCGGCGGAGGTTCGGTGAAGTGCTGCTCCGGCTTCAGATCTTTCAGCGTGAGCTTCTGACCTTCTTCCAGTGGCGGCAGTTTGTGTTTGAGCGCCTCGTCCTCTTCGTCCTTGCCCTCTTTCGATTCCTCGTAGACCTTCAAGAAGCCTTCGAACTTAAGTACCGAGCCAGTCACCCGGAAGTTGTAGGTCCGATCGGCGACTGCATCGATATCGACGGTCGTCTGGTCGAAGACCGCAGGCATCATTTGCGAAGCCACAAAGCGCTGCCAAATGAGCTTGTAAACCTTGTATTCGTCTTCCTGAAGATATTGCTTTACCGAATCGGGATGACGCATGACGGAAGTCGGACGAATGGCTTCGTGAGCCTCCTGCGCCTCCTTCTTGGACTTGTAAACGTTCGGTGATTCGGGCATGAACTGCGCTCCATAATTGGAACCGATCAGCTCGCGCACTTCGTCAAGCGCGTCCTGCGCGACGCGGACTGAGTCCGTACGCATGTAAGTGATCAGACCGACGGAACCTTCATCGCCCAGCTCGACGCCCTCGTACAGACGTTGCGCGATCATCATCGCGCGCTTGACGCTGAAGCGCAGTTTGCGCGAGGCGTCCTGCTGGAACTTGCTGGTTGTAAATGGCGCAGCCGCGCTCCGGCGGCGCTCCTTTTTCTCAACCGAACGCACACTCCACTGCGCCTGACGCAGAGCGCTAGTAATTTTTTCGGAGTCTTCCCCGTTCGGGACTTCGGTCTTCTCACCGTCTATCCCAGTGAAGCGCGCGTCAAAGGCCGGAGGCTTAGTAGCCGATAGGTGCGCATCGATTGTCCAGTATTCCTTCTTCTCGAACGCTTTGATGTCCCGCTCACGCTCAACAATGAGTCTTAGGGCAACGGTCTGCACGCGTCCCGCAGAGAGTCCGCGACGAACTTTGTCCCAAAGCAATGGGGAAACCTGGTAGCCAACAATTCGATCCAGCACGCGTCGGGTTTGCTGGGCGTCGACCAAATTCCAATCGATGTCCCGGGGATGATCAAATGCAGCCTTGACGGCCTTGGAGGTTATCTCATTGAACGTCACACGCTGAATCGGAATACCGCTTCCGCGCTTCTTTTTCGGCTTCGACTCGCCCAGTTCTTCGAAGAGATGCGCAGCAATGGCTTCGCCTTCGCGGTCCGGATCGGGAGCGAGGTAGATAGCCGAGGCGTTCTTCGCCTTCTTTTTAAGGTTCGTCAGAACCTTTTCTTTACCCGGAATTACGATGTATTCGGTCTCGAAATCATTATCGAAATCGACACCGATCTTGCTCTTTGGCAGGTCTTTGACATGCCCCAGCGAGAAATCAACGTCGTAATCCTTGCCTAGATATTTATTAATCGTCTTCGCCTTGCCTGGCGATTCAACGATGACGAGTGCTTTTGACAAACTAACTAGCTCCTAAGCTGTGAGCAACGAAACCGCACAGCCGCAAATGAAAAATTTGGGTTTAATTAGCGCCGTCAGCCTGACCGGTCTTTCTTTTCTATTGCAATGAAAACAACATTCCATTGATTTCCGCAAGTCTGACGTCATTTCCGCATACTCACTTTTGTGCAAGTACTTTAGATCCTGAGCTTCCCACCCTCATCGAAAAGGTGCCGAAGCTGCTTGGGTTAAAGATTGTGGCTAGAACGCTTTGACGTAGTTTTTCCCCGGAAGCTGTTTGATTTTTCCTGCCAGCTCCAGCTCAAAGAGTGCCGAAAAGATCTCTGACGACGAGATCTCTCCTTCAAGCTTTTCAATAATTACGTCCAGCTGAGTAGCTTCGTCGGGCTTCAGCAGCGTGAAAATGCGCTTTTCGTGTGGCGATAATTGCGAATCCGCGAATAGAGATGCTTCAGCCGGCTTGCGAGATTCAACCCGCCAATTGTCCTCGAGTTGCAGCTTCACGTCAGCAGGAAGCTCCTCCCACA
>AP72_2010_repI_A01DRAFT_1000017_pt1 | contig 21916 bp, 15 predicted proteins | sample AmaPasreplicIA01_FD_9191 | JGI IMG/M metagenome (IMG submission 9191) | reverse complement strand
ACGGCGCGATGTTTAGCGAGACTCGCTTCGCNCACCTGGCTTACATCGCGGCCCTCGTATTCGATGGTTCCAACTTGCGGGCGGAGCAGCCGAGCCAGCACTTTTATGAGCGTAGATTTACCCGCGCCGTTGGGTCCGATGATGAGGTGCAACTGTCCGGGCGCGAACGAGAGCGAGACGTCAGTGAGCAGTGGCTTATCACCAACGCGAAAAGTGATGTGGTTCGCTTTCAGCATTAGATATTAAGACGCTGATGTCGCCGAACGTGTTAGAAGCCCGACCGTCAGGGAGGGCCTGTTAAGGCGACGTCCCTCCCTGACGGTCGGGCTTCTGACACGATCAGAATACATACTGCCTTCGTCGCAGCAATGACAGGAAAATCGGCACGCCGACTGCCGAGGTTACGATGCCGATTGGCAGCTCCGCCGGCCGCAGCGAAAGCCGCGCTACCAGATCCGCGAGACTGAGCAACAGAGCGCCCATCAAAGCGCTGCCTAGAATCAAATATCGATTATCAGCGCCGCCTAACATCCGCAAAATGTGCGGCACGATCAATCCGACAAAGCTGATCACTCCGGTAAACGCCGTGGCCACCGCCACGATGACGACATTGATCGAGAGAATGATCCACTTCAATCGATTGACATTTACACCGAGGTAGGTGGCCTCCTCTTCTCCAATCATTAAAGCGTTCAGCTGTTTCGCATACCGCATGGCGACGAGAGTCCCGGCGGCGGTTGAAATCGACACCACCACAACGGTTTTCCAATTCGCTCCCGACAAAGTACCCAGGCTCCAGAAAGTGATTGAGCGCGCCTGGGGATCGCGCGCAATGTAGGAAAGAAAACCGATCGCACTCATGAACAGGGCGTTCACGGCCAATCCGGTCAACAGCAGCATTACGATCGAGGCGCGCCCGTCTTCGCGCGACTTGGCCAGCAGAAATACCAGGTATGTGGAAACAACGCCGCCGAAGCAGGCGGCTAAAGGAAGTGTCCAGATACTCGCGCTGAGATGCAACACTCCGCCGAGCACAAAGAAGAAAGCCGAACCGAAAGCCGCACCACTCGAGGTTCCGACCAGGCCGGGCTCGACAATCGGGTTACGAAACAGCGCCTGCATCAAGGTGCCCCCGACGCCGAGGCTTGCGCCCACGAACAAACACAATACTGCGCGCGGCAAACGCAACTCCAGGAAGATGCGCTGATCCAAAGTTGGTTCTGGATTCCCCGGAACCAGGGACGCGAGCGCGTGCGTGATGTCGGCGATCGAAAAATCGATCGCGCCGAAGCGGATTGAAGCCGCGAGCACGATCAGAGTTGCAAACGCCAATGCAACGAGAAGTCCTCGGCGCGTGCCACTTTGCTTCGTCACTTTTGATGAATAATGGCGGCTACTTTCTCGATGTTCTCACCAGAGCGTGGACCGAAATAATTTAGCACGTTTTCCTCAATTCGAAAGATGCGGCCCGTCTTCGCCGCATTGGATGTCGCCACGCCCGGCAAAGCCTTGATTTCAGCCAGTGAGCCGCTTAGGCGGTCGTAACCAAAATCAGTCAACAAAATCACGTCCGGATTTGCCTGCGCGATGATCTCGGGCGACTCCATGCGCTGCATCCCTTTGGTTTCGACCGCCATCTCTCCGCCGGCCATCTCAATCATCTGACTGACGGCGCCGGCGTCACCACCGCCGCCTTTGCCGACAACCATATAGACATTTGACGCGCGGCCAAAATGGATCACCGCCACTCGCGGATGATCGGCGTACTGCTTCACCTTTTCCAATGCGGCTGCTTTTTGTGTGTCCAACGCGTTGCAGAGTTCTTTTGCCCGGGCCTCTTTTTGAAAGTAGGCGCCCATTTCCCGAATCAGGGCCTTGGTGCCATCGAATGAATCGTTCCTGGCAGTGAACGTTTTCATCGGAATATTCAGGCTCTGCAACTGCTGAATCACATTCGGCGGTCCGATATTGCCATCGTGAATAATCGCCGTTGGATGAAGGGAAAGGATTCCTTCCGCGCTCAAAGCGCGGTGGTACCCGACGGTCTGCACGTTCTTTATTTCGGGCGGATAAGTTGTAGAAAGATCGACGCCGACAACTTTGTCCTGTGCTCCCAGGGCCCAGATGATTTCGTTGTAAATCGGCGAGATGACGACGTAACGCGCGTCTTTCGAATCATTCGCCGCGTTGTGAAAACGGGAACAGGCTGAGAGCGCGACCAGAGTCGCGGCCAGCAGCATAGTGGTGAGTCTTCTCATTGAATCAAGACACGCAGACTGGAGCGCAAGCGACCTCGCTTGCAATGAGCGCGAAGCGCGAACCGAAAAGAGCAACCGGGACGGTTGCGCTCCAGTCAAACTTCAAAACACAATCCGCCCCTGCAGCTGAAACATGCGCGGCGAATCGATGTTCGCAAATGCCGGGATCGCATTAGTCGTGGTACCTACGCCGCCCACAAACTGCCCGAACGTCGGGGCCGGCGTCGTCGCGTCGCCGTACACGGTCACGCCGCGTCCGAGCATGTTCGCGTGATTGAAAAGGTTAAAGGCTTCGAACCGGAGAATGATATTCCGAGTTTCATTCTTGAGCAGACGCTTCTCAACAAACAATGAGACCTCTGAAGTTGGCGTGCCGTGGAATGATGACTTAGGCGCCACCACGCCGTTAATAACCGGCCGATCATTGTTCAATCCGTCGCCGTTGTTATCAACTCCGGTCGTAGCGCTAAACGGCCGCGCCGACGCCAGCATCGCCAAACTGCCGGCGGTAATCTGAAACGGGAATCTGTAATTAAAGGTCAGCACCGCGCGATGGCGCTGGTCGACTACGCTCGGTCCGCGCTCTTGCTCGCCCAGGCGCGCGATGATGCTTTGATTCGGATTGATGCCATTGCCGTCGGGCTCAGTCGTGTTTGTGGCTTTCGACAAGGTGTAGCTCACCGAAGCGTACATTTTGCTGTTGCCGCGATAGCTGAAAGTCGTCTGCAGTCCGTCGTAATCGGCCACACCGAGATTCATCAATACATTCACCTGACGGACACCACCGTTGACCGGCAGGATTGGCCGCGTAGCGTTGGCGACGGCCACCGTACGCACCTGTCCCGGCGCCGTGCGATCGAAAACCGAAGGGGCATTCAAGTCTACGGTGCGATTAATATTGCTCAAGTGCTGATGCACATAATCGGCACCCAGGAATATCCCTTTGATGATTTCTCGCTCAGCGCCAATCGTCATCACCTGACTGCGGGGATTGACCAGCTTGTCGGGATAAAACGGAAGCAGATCGAAGTTCAATCCGTAGCGCGCAAACTGAGTGCGATAGAATTCGCGCCGTCCGGCCTGGATGGTGATGTCGCGCGCTGGCAGCTCGGACGCCGGCACCGTTTTCGGATCGACGTTCACCGGAACGCACGTTAAGCATGTCGGGAAGCCCGTCTGCCCTGCGACTGCCGTGTACGTGGTCAATCCGTCCAAACCATTCACGAGGTAACTCGCAATTAAATTCGATTGAATCTGTGTGTAGTACATGCCGTAGCCACCACGGATCGACGTGCGCGAATTGCCACCGGGATGCCAGCCAAATCCAACACGCGGCGCGAAATCAGTCTTGGCATCAGTCAATGTCTGCCGGTCGTAGCGCAGACCAAGATTCAAGGTGAGATTGGACCGTAGTTTCCAGTCGTCCTGGACAAACCCGGTCAGCAGCCACTGGCCCAGGTTATAGCTGCTGATGCCCAAGTTGATAGGTTGCTGGTAGTTCTGGACGTCCGCCAGCGTCAACTGACCCAGGGGCGCCGTCGTCGTGTTCTTGAAAGTAAACGTGCCAAGTACCGCGGTACCGGGTTCGCTCCCGAATCCGCCCGAAGCGTGATGAATCACGCTGCCACCAAAGCGCACGTAGTGTTTGCCCGCCGACCAGGAGAGCGTGTCCGCAAATTGAACCTGATGCCCCCACAAATCAGACAAGCGCGATTGGCCGACGGTGAACGGCACCGCCCCGCCCCGTGTATATGTCGTCGACAAGTTTTGTGCTTCCCATTTGGTTACCGGATCGCCATGCAGATAGGCAACGCGCGCCTCGTTCAACAAATGGGGACTCAGCACAGAGGTGTAATTTCCCTGAGTGGACCATGAGGCTCGTGAATACTTTCGCGCCACACTTGGCGCGTTCGTACCACCAACCGCATCCTGCGGGTTGTCATCATGAAAGCGATCGTAGTTGAACCGTACCATCAACGTTTGATTTGGCGTGAACTTGTGATCCACCCGCCCGTCAAAGAGGAACTGGCGGTAGTGACCCGTGTAATCAAGCCTGCCGTTCGACGGTAGCACAAACGCCGGCAGCGAAGTTGATAGATAAGTGGTGCGGTTCTGACGGGTATAATCTGTTGATGCGAAGAAGAATGTCTTGTCCGGTTTGAGCGGTCCGCCCACCGAGCCGGAGACTTGCTGTAATTCGTCAGGGATGTCAACGGGATTGATCGCGCGCAGCGTCGAGGGCGTGACACAACTCGGAACTGATGGAGGACAGAAACCGCTGGTTGAGAAGGTGTTTGCCTGCCATCCGCCGGGACGAATCAGCACCAAACCCTGACCATGCAGATCGTTTGTCCCTGATTTAGTGACAACATTTAGCGCCGGACCGGAAGTCCAGCCGAATTCAGCGGAAAAGGCGTTCGTAAGCACCTGCATTTCCTGAATTGAGTCGAGCGGCAGGGTCGTAATGGCGGTCTGGCGGCCCCAACCTTCGTCGTTGCTGGCGCCATCCAGTGTGTAGGTGGTCGCCCGGCGCGAACCCACGCCGGTAATGAAATAGGTCTGGTTGACGAACAGGTCGCCTGTGCCTTTTCCCTGGCGGAACGCCGAATTCAGCAGCGGCAGCGTCGAGACTTTTCGACCGATAATCGGAGTTTCCGCTATTCGCTTACTCTCCAACGGCAAGCCAATCTGCGGATTTGTTCGGACGCCTTCGGTCGTGCCGAAAACCGTGACTTCGTTTTGACCACCACTGGCAACCAGTTTGATTTTCACGGTCGCAGTTTCACTCGCACGCAAATTCAAACCAGCTACTTCCTGGGGCGTGAAACCAGCCATCGTCACGCTTACTTTATATTCGCCGGTTAATGACAGCGCAGCTATGGTCGCCGTCCCTTTGTCACCGGAAACCGCCTGACGCTGCGCGCCAGTAGCGGTGTTCGTGACCGTTACGTTCGCGCCTCTCACCAACGCATCGTTCTGATCGACGACCGTAACTATGATTGACGCCGTGTTAGGAGATTGGGCCAGCCCTGCGAACGCGGACACCATCAACAACAGCAGGGGAAGCACACTGATTTGAAAAAAGGATCGCTTAACCATTCGTAAAATCCTGATACCTTTAGACAGTTAGAGGCGAGGCGCGAAAAGGAAATTTAGCGTAGCAGGAAGAAATACTACCAGCCGCCGTTGAAACGGCGACGAGGTCAGTACCGGGAGCGGTAGCGACCGGGTCTGCATCTGGTGACGATTGAATTGACGGTCGCTACAGCTCCCGGTACTGACCTCATAACCCTCACGCAAACCTCTCCAAGTGGACGGCTAAAACTTGCGCCATAGGCGCATTTCGGTTAATTATCGCGCTCGCCTCAGGAGAACGACGGTTGAAACAATGTCCCACATGCAGGCGGACTTACCCGGACGACACAATGGCTTTTTGCCTGGATGATGGCAGCAGTCTCATCAGCGCTCGTGATGTGCAAAAGACTCTGCGCGTCTCGCCGCCCCCCGCCACTGATCAGGCACCGCAGCTACCGCCGCGGTACGAAACGCGAGCGCGCTCGAGGAAGTGGCCTATTTTTGTAATGGTGACTCTGTTACTGCTCGGATTGTTGGCCGCTGGAGTCGGCATTCTGATTCTTGGTTATTCCCGCATGTCGGCGCCGTCGGAGGTAACTAATAAGGAGCCGCGTAGTAATCAAAAGCCGCCATCATGGTCCAGCCCGTCACCATCGCCGTCCCCAACTCCGCGCACGGCGCAGGCGCTGGTCGGTACCTGGCGAACGAACGTTTATGAGAACGGCCGGCATATGGAGATCACCGTCACTTTTCTCGCGACCGGCAACACTCGCTATGCCTTCAAAGAGCGCGGGCAAACTACAACTGATACCGCCACCTGGGAATACTCCGACGCGACGCTGTTCGAACATTTCTCCCACGGCGCGTCAGGTAAAGGCGCGATTAGGTGGATTGATGACAACAACTTTGAGATAACGATTATCGATAACGGCGTGCCTGCCTACAATGGGCTAAAGCGGCAATATCACAGGATTAGTTAATCCTCATTTTCCAAACCAGCCGATTGGCTTGCCTGAAAGATCAACCCAGACGCTCTTCACCTGCGTGTAAAGCTCGAGCGCGTGGTGACCCATTTCGCGCCCATAGCCGGATTGTTTGTAGCCGCCGAACGGCGAGGCGGCATTGAACATGTTGTAGGTATTGATCCAGACGACCCCCGCCTTCACTGCTTTGGCGAATCGATGTGCGCGGGTGATGTCCCTGGTCCAGATACCGGCTGACAAGCCATAGATCGTTTCGTTGGCCTGCCGAATCAGATCTTCGTCATTGTCGAAAGTAATCACCGAAGTTACCGGGCCAAAAATCTCTTCCTGCGCGACACGCATGGAATTCTTCACTTCACTGAAGATCGTCGGTTGAAAGAAATAGCCATTGCGGAATTGCGGGTCGAGCTGCGGCGAATCGCCACCTGCCAATACGTTCGCGCCTTCGTCACGCGCGATGCCGACGTACGATCTGATCTTCGCCAGTTGTTCTTCCGAAACCTGCGGACCCATCATGGTCGCCTTGTCCAGCGGATTCCCAACTTTCACTTTCTCGGTTTTTTCCTTAAACCGCGCCAGGAATTCGTCCTTGACTTGCTCTTCGACAAACAGGCGCGACCCGGCACAGCATACCTGGCCTTGATTGAAGAAGATGCCCATCATGGCGCCGTTCACGGCCTGATCGAGATCTGCGTCGGCGAAAATTATGTTGGGCGCCTTGCCGCCCAGCTCGAGCGAAACCTTGGTGAGATTGTCCGCTGCGGTTTTAGCGATTAGCTTGCCGACTTCTGTCGATCCGGTGAAGGCAATTTTGTCGATGCCCTTGTGTGAAGCCAAAGCTGCGCCGGCGGTTTCACCGTAGCCGGGCACCACGTTCACGACACCGTCGGGAAACCCGGCTTCCTGGATTAGTTTGGCGAGTTCCAGGGCCGTAACCGGAGTCTGCTCTGCCGGTTTGAGCACCACGGTGTTGCCGGCCGCCAGCGCCGGCGCCAGCTTCCACGCGGCCATCAGCAGCGGGAAGTTCCAGGGAATGATTTGACCGCAGACACCGAGGGGCTCGCGCAGCGTGTAATTGAACATCTGGCCGGGCACGGGGATCGTCTCACCCTCGATTTTGGTGGCCCAACCCGCGAAGTATTCGAAGTTCTCGACCACGCTTGGCAAATCGATGTAGGTCGATTCCTTGATTGGCTTACCGTTGTCCGATGTTTCGAGTTCAGCAAGCTCGGGCGTGTGATGCTCAATCAGTTGCGACAACTTGTAGAGTAACCGCCCTCGATCACGAGCGCTCATCTTTGACCATTTGCCTTCAAAGGCCTTGCGCGCCGCGGCGACCGCTTTGTCGATGTCGCCACGATCGGCTTCGGCGACCTCGGCAAAGATTTCTCCGGTTGCCGGATTAGGCGAAGTAAAGGTCTTTCCTGATTCGGCATCAACGAATTGGCCGTCAATAAAAAGTTGATAGCGGCGCGGCGTGGTTTGTGGTTGTGGTGTCGACATTCCTAAATCTCCAATTTCAAAATGTCAGATGTCAGATCTAATCTAAGATCCCGGATCCCAAATCTCAGATCTCAGATCTCAGATTTGTCTTGTTTTCCGACTGTACCACCACCACGACGTCAGTACCACCTGCGGTAGCCTTTGCAAAAAAATCGCCACCGAATTGCAGGAAGATGAGCAATTCCGTAGGCAGATCAGACGCGTTTCGCATCCGCTCGCTAGCGCTCGCGGTTCTGTAACATTCGGCGTATCGTTGGATCATCATGCCCATCAACTGGCCCAACCTTGTGCTTGAAGAATGGCAGGATACGCTCGCGACCCTGCACCTGTGGACACAGATCGCCGGCAAGATTCGTCTGAAAACTACGCCGCTCGTCAATCACTGGTGGAATGTGCCGCTGTACGTGTCGGCGCGCGGGCTGACAACCTCGCCGATGCCTTACGGCGAACGCGTTTTCGAGATCTATTTTGATTTCATCGACCACCAGCTGCGCATTGATTGTAGTGACGGCGCGCTTACGTCACTTGATCTGCGACCGCAGTCTGTCGCTGAGTTCTATCAGGAACTCATGACCGCCCTTCATGGTCTGGGACTCGACGTGAAGATTTGGACCATGCCGGTCGAGGTGCCATCGCCGTTCTCAGCCGTGCGCGAAGCGATTCCCTTCGAGAAAGATCAAGTGCACAAGTCTTATGACGCGGATCACGTCAATCGCTTCTGGCGCGCACTGGTGTCGGTCGACGATGTCTTCAAACAGTTCCGCGCGCGCTTTATCGGTAAAGTCAGTCCGGTGCATTTCTGGTGGGGCAGTTTCGATCACGCCGTCACGCGATTTTCCGGGCAGGCCGCGCCGCCGCGCGAAGGCGCCGACAAAGTCACCCTCGAAGCATATTCGCACGAAGTCATCAGCCATGGCTGGTGGCCGGGAGGTAACGGTTTCCAGGCCGCTTTTTATGCTTATGCCGCTCCCGAACCGGCAGGGTTCGGCGCAGCAAAGGTCAAACCTGAAGCAGCTTTCTATTCAAATGACGTGAAAGAATTCTTCCTGCCTTACGACGCGGTGCGCACGTCCGCTTCACCCGAAGATGCGTTGATGGATTTCTGTCAGAGCACGTATGAGGCGGCAGCGGATTTGGCGGGTTGGGATCGGAAGACGTTGGAGAGAGCGTAGTTTGCCGTAAACCACGATGTCAGAACCGGGAGCGGTAGCGATCGGGCCCGTTAACAGTCGCCCTGACGCCTTGAAGTTCACTCATGTCGATCTCTTTCGTCGCAAAGAGACCGAGATGACGTCGCGTAGCGACGATATGACTTTAGGCCGGCCTTTCAAGGCCGGTAACCGCGCCCAAATGAAATGAAGCGTCGCGTCAGCGACGCATGAACCAGCACGGCGTTCAGTCGTCGCCACGCGACGACAATTGCCTCATCAATCGATTGCAGGCCTTGAAAGGCCTGCTTAAACTCATCCAGCACTACGTGCCGAAATCCGCGTCCGCAGGCTACTGCTGCATTTACTGATCAAAACCCGGTCGTCCCCGCCAACAATTGCCGCAGCACATACGGCAGAATACCCCCGTGCAGGTAATAATCGATCTCAATCGGCGTGTCGATTCGTAAGGTGACCGGCACCTGCTCGCTTGATCCATCCGCGCGATGGATCGTCAGCGTCACATCCATGCGTGGCGTAACCTCGAACTTCTTGCCCGAGCCGTTCGAGTTCTGATCCGCCGGCGTAAGACCGGTGATATCGAAAGTCTCAGTGCCGTCGAGATTCAATGAAGCGGCGTTAACTCCCTCTTTGAATTGACAAGGCAAAACGCCCATGCCAACCAGATTGCTGCGATGAATGCGTTCGAAGCTTTGCGCGATTACGGCCTTGACGCCTAACAGTCGCGTCCCCTTGGCGGCCCAGTCGCGTGATGAGCCGGTGCCGTATTCCTGTCCGGCAATCACAACCAGCGGCATCCCTTCGCTCTGGTACTTCATGGCTCCGTCGTAAATGCTCATCCGCTCGCCGTCCGCATTGTCACCGGATCTATAAATAGTGACGCCGCCTTCCGTACCGGGCACCATCAGGTTCTTAATGCGCACATTGGCAAACGTGCCGCGCATCATCACTTCATGATTACCGCGTCGTGAGCCGTAGCTGTTGAAGTCAGCCACATCGACGCGTTTCTGCTGCAGGTAGACTCCGGCAGGTGAAGTCGCCTTGATCGCACCCGCGGGACTGATGTGATCCGTGGTGACCGAATCGCCAAAGATGGCCAAAGGGCGCGCGCTTGTAACGTTCTGCATTTCGCCGGCTTCAGCGCCAAACCCTTCGAAGAATGGCGGCTCCTGAATGTAAGTCGAGTTCGCGTCCCACTGATAGGTCAACCCGCTGCTGGTCGGAATCGAGTTCCAGAGCGGGTTCTGGTCGGCGAAGTTGCCGTATAGTTTTTGAAAAGTCTCGGCATCCAGCGCATCCCTCATCACCGCGCCAATTTCTTCCATCGTGGGCCAGATATCCTTGAGATAGACATCCTCACCCTTGTCGTCTTGGCCCAGGGGATCCTGCGATAAGTCCCGTTCCACCGTGCCGGCCAACGCGAAGGCCACCACCAGCGGCGGGCTCATTAAAAAATTGGCCTTGATGCTTTGGTGCACACGCGCTTCAAAGTTGCGATTGCCCGAGAGGACGCTGGCCGCGATCAAATCATGATCGTTGACGATGTCTTCGATGGTTGGGTCGAGCGGACCTGAGTTTCCGATGCAAGTAGTGCAGCCATAGCCNACCAGATTAAACCCGAGCTGATTAAGGTAAGTTTGTAAACCTGTCTTGTCGAGATATTCCGTTACCACCCGAGAACCCGGCGCCAGTGAAGTTTTTACCGTCGGTCTTACCTGCAGTCCGCGCTCGACGGCTTTCTTGGCGAGTAGGCCAGCCGCCAACATGACACTTGGGTTCGAAGTGTTGGTGCACGAGGTGATCGCAGCGATCAAAACATCGCCGTGTCCGAGATCGACGTGCGCCTTGGGAAATTCTTCCGGCAGCACTTCGGCGACGCGATCAGGCGTGGGCCGGTTGTTCATCATCTCGGTCTCTGTCCAAACGCTGGTCTCCTTCGCACTGATGTGATCTGATGTGGGAAGCGGCGCTGTAGTAGGATGCTGCTCACCACCGCCGACCACCATGGCCAAGGCGTGCTGCGAGGCGCCGATGTCGGCTGCGTAGCGCACGTCGAGTTCGTTATAAGGCTTTCCGTAACCGCCTGTTTTAGAGTCCTGTTGCAGGAGGTTGATAAAAGTATTTTTTAAGTCCGGCAGCGCAATTCGATCCTGCGGCCGCTTGGGACCGGCGACGCTCGGGACGATCGTGTCGAGGTTCAATTCAAGCACTGCGCTGTAGTCGATCTGATCCTTATTTGGCATTCCGAACAGGCCCTGTGCTTTGAAGTAATTGCGCACCGTGTCGACCTGGCTCTGATCCCGCCCCGTTGCCTTGAGGTAGACGCAGGTCTCTTCGTCGGGCGGGAAGTAACCCATGGTGGCGCCGTATTCCGGAGACATGTTGGCAATCGTGGCGCGATCCGTCACTGACAACGACGCAGCTCCCTCGCCATGGAACTCAACAAACTTGCCGACGACCTTTGTCTTGCGCAGCATCTCGGTAACTGCCAGAACCAGATCGGTTGCCGTCACACCTTCGCGCAGACGGCCCGTCATATGCACGCCGACTACATCCGGGGTCAGGAAGTAAACCGGCTGTCCCAGCATCGCCGCCTCAGCTTCAATTCCCCCGACCCCCCAGCCAACCACACTCAGGCCGTTAACCATAGTGGTGTGCGAATCGGTACCAACCAGGCTGTCGGGGTAATAGATTCCGTTCTTTTCCCACACACACTTAGCCAGGTACTCGAGATTAACCTGATGACAGATGCCGATGCCCGGCGGAATCACTCGAAAGCCATCGAACGCCTGCATGCCCCACTTGAGGAATTGATAACGCGAGTTATTCCGCTTGAACTCCATCTCCATGTTCTTGCGAAAGGCGTCGGAGGTCGCCGAGAAATCGACTTGCACCGAATGATCGATCACTAAATCGACCGGCACCAGGGGTTCGATGACACCCGGATTCTTATGCAATCGGACGACTGCCGAACGCATGGCCGCTAAATCGACCAGCAAAGGCACCCCGGTGAAGTCTTGCAGGAGGACGCGCGCCACGGTGAATGGGACCTCCTCAGTTCGCTCCGCGTTTGGTTCCCAGTTGGCAATCGTCCGCACATCTTCTTCAGTAATTTTCTCGCCGTCGAAATTTCGCAGCACCGACTCGAGCACAATCCGAATGCTTACCGGCAGACGCGACACCTCTCCTACGCCTTCCTTTTCAAGCTGCGGTAGTGAATAAAACTGACCGGATTTTCCAGCAGTTGGAGTAAATTTTTGCAGAGAATTGAACAGGTTATGCGGCATGATGGGTTGTCATCGACCTCGTGTTTTGAATCGCGCGCACGTGCCGCGCGCACAATAGAACATGATCAGAAGCCGGCGGCTTCGCTGGGTAAATGCGATCGTAGCGGATGATCAAACTCAAGTTTAGAAGCGCGATCTGCCGGTCGTCAAGCAAGGCAAATTCAGAATCGACGCCTAGTGGGGCAGCGAAACGTCCATCGTCCCCGTAGGGACGAAATGTTTATAGAGGTATCAACCCGATGAGTTTGTGAAGCTCCGGGGGAGCGTGACATCCAGGAACCGAAAACATTGCGCTCCTCCGGAGCGCAAGTTCATTTCAGCACCTGTTCTAAAAACATTTGGCCGCTACGCGGCCGTGCGCCCGACTCGGCTGACAAATTAACGCGCTAGCCCATACATGTACCGCAACCCTAATCCGGTGGGACACCGTTGCTGGCGATCTGCTCATTTGTTATAGTCGAAGCCGTAAACTTCCCTCGAAGCAAATGATCGCAAGAGCCGGGCTGGTTGCAGCTTACGGCCAGAAAACCCATTTTTGTTGGAGGCCACCATGCCTAAGAAGACGCCGGAGTCATTTAACTACCTGAGTAACAATCCTGAATTCGTTCCCGATCCGGATATTGAACAGTTCATGGAAGAGGAGATTGCGCACGCGCCGAAAGACCCGGACCTGCTGGCGCAGCGACTGCGAAATAGTGCAGCTTCACCGGCCGATGCGGGGGGCGATCTCGACGCCGACTGGGAAGACGTGAATGAAACCGGCTCAGAAGCGGTGGCCGGCGACAGTCCAACTCCCGATCAATCGATTGTAGAAGAGAATGCGCGGGCCATCGGCGTCAGCTTCGAAGATAATGAGGAGCTTGATTTCCTCGACAAGATTGAGCGTCGCGATCGCGACCGCTATGAACTGGAAGAGCAATCAAAGACGCGCGACGATACGATTTAGTGAAGAGCGGGACGAAAATTCAAGTACGATCCACGAAATCGAAAAATTACGAAATAGGTCTCTTTCGTGTTTCTTCGTGTGATTTCGTGGATCGATTTCGCCGTATAATCCGGACGCCACCTCAAAATAACAACTCTCTTCAAACGGTCTCTTGCGCATAAGCAGTTGACGCTATATTCTCCCGCCCACTATGCGCACACTTCTGATCCTGATCTCGCTACTGGTGTTTGTTCCGGCTTATGCAGCGGAACCTTGCAGGAACGCATCCGCTGATTGTACCGAGTGGGTGAGTCTCGACGGGCAATCACGCTCGCTCATCTATCGCACTTATGCGCTGGAGCAAAAGAATGAAAAGATTACCCGGGCTCTGATTGTCGTGCATGGCGCCGGCCGCGATACGGATGTTTACTTTCGCACCGGCTTGGCGGCGGCGTTTCTGGCTAACGCACTCGACGACACGATTGTAATCGCGCCGCGATTTGCATCCAGTAACGACCGTGGTTGCATGGATAAACTGGATGTGAATGAGGTTAACTGGCCGTGTAATGGCGACAGCTGGCGGTCAGGAGGCGTCGCAAGCAATAACAAAAATCTCACCTCGTTTGATTTCATGGACGCGATTCTGCGGAAGATTTCGCGCAAGGAAATCTTTCCGAACCTGAAGTCGATTGTGCTCACCGGCCATTCCGCGGGCGGCCAGTTCGTCACGCGGTACGAGATGGCGAATAAAGTGCACGACACGCTCGACGTTCCGCTCACGTACGTAGTGGCGAACCCTTCGAGTTATGCTTACCTCGATTCGGATCGGCCCGCCGCAGCGAACAACGAGCTGCGCCCGTTTGGCGATGCGCGTAACTGCACCACCTATGACAGCTGGCCGTATGGTTTAAAGAACCGCACCGGATATACGGCTGCGATTCCCGACGATCAACTAAAAAAGCAATTGGCATCACGGCCGGTCACTTACCTGCTGGGCGAGATTGATATTTTGCCGCTCGGCGGTTTTGATTCGTCATGCCCGGCGATGGCCCAGGGGCCGACCCGGCTGGCGCGCGGTCAGGCTTTCGGCGCCTATGTAAACACGCGGTACAAAGCAACGCACAAAGTGGTGGTCGTTCCTTTGTGCGGCCATAACGCCCGGTGCATGTTCACCGCCGAGCCGGCGTTGGCGATTTTGTTTCCGAAGGTTTGACGACTGGAGCGGACTGGAGCGCAAGCAAAGGGCCGCTAGCGGCCAAATGTTTAGGGAACGTCAAGCTAAAACGAATCGCGCTCCGTAGAGGCGCGCTGTGTCGCGAATCACTTTTTCAGATCTGGTTCTATAAACATTTGGTCCCTACGGGACCATAGAACGGTTAGCGTCCCTTTGCGACGCGAAAGACTTACTTCCCTACTGCAACTCGGCATTCTGCGCTCGGCTCACGACTGAGGGAAATTCGATCTCGGTTGTAACGTCACAGTCTTAATCACAACCTTGTCCGCCGGTTGCTCGCTGCCCGCCTTGGTGGGCGCGGTCATGATCACCTCAGCATTCTTGATCCCGTCAATTACCTTGCCGAAGACAGTGTACTTGTTATTAAAAGCCGGCTGACTCTTAAGTGTGATGAACCACTGGCAGTTGGCGCCATTGATATCGTTGGTGCGCGCCGCCCCCAACGTGCCGCGCTCGTAGGGAATGTCGCTGAACTCGGCGGGGACATTCGGGTAAGGCGAATCGCCGGTTCCCCACCTCGAGGTATTGCTTGTCTTCGTCAACGGATCACCGCCCTGGATAATTCCCAGTTGCGGATCAATCCGGTGAATCGCCGTGCCGTCGTAAAACTTCTCAGTAATTAGTTTCTTGAAGCGCTCGACCATCTTCGGCGCGATGTTCGGGTAGAGCTCGATTACGATACGCCCGTAGTCCGCCGTCTCGATCACGGCCACCTGGGAGTCGGGCTCCGGCTTGGCGCTCGTCTTGACGTTGCCAGTCGTACCATTCGTATTTGCAGGTTTGTTAGCTGCGGTGTTTGAATTCGTGTCATTGCAAGCGGTAAGCGTTAGCAGGATTCCCGCCAGCACGAGAGAACAGATCGCGATTGTTTTCTTCACTCAGTCACTCCTAAGGAATCGTATCAGAAGCCCGACCGTGAGGGAGGACCTTGATCGATATTGATTCACTGTTTCATTCACTCATTGTTTCATTTCATGAGCTCATTCATTAGCCGCGCTTTTCAATGAGTCAATGAACCGATGAGCTAATGAATCAATATCGATCAAGAAGGCCCTCCCTCACGGTCGGGCTTCTGACACATGTCAAAATAGCTTCTTGCTGTCGAGCAGTATCGTCACTGGCCCATCATTAATCAACTCTACCTGCATCATGGCCTGGAATCTTCCGGTCGCAACGTTTTCTACCGCGCTGCGCGCCTGGCGAACAAAAAACTCGTACAGCGGTTCGGCCACTTCCGGCGGCGCCGCGTCGCTCCATGACGGCCGCAAACCTCTTCGCACATCACCATATAACGTAAATTGCGAAATGATCAGCAACCCGCCGCCCCTGTCTTTGACCGAGACATTCATGCGGCCTTCGTCATCGTCAAAAATGCGCAGGTTGGTGATCTTATCAACCAGATAGGCAGCCTCGACTTTGGTATCGTCGCGGGCAATTCCCACCAAAACGACGAGACCGTTTCCAATCTCGCCGATGATCTCTCCCTCGACTGTTACTGAAGCGCGGGTAACACGCTGGACCACGGCTCGCATGTTTTATTGAGCAATGAACCGGTAAACGATCAGGCCCGTAACCTGCACCGGCTCGCCATTAACTTTAGTAGCAGAAAATCTTGATCGCTGCGCCGCCATCACACTTACCTGATTCAATTCAAGATACCCGCCACAAACCGATTTGGCGCGACTGACATTGCCGTCCGCGTCGATCAATACCGCAACATAGGCAGAACCTGACAGGTGCTTTGAGCGAGCTTCGGGCGGATAAGGAGGCGTGACGAGTGTGAGTGCCTTGCCATTAATGACGTCTTCAGTCTGGACCTTCGCCTTTTGACTGCAGTCGCCAGTTAACCCGCCAAGCCAACAAAAGGCGCGGGCCCGGAGGAAAGCGCGTTCCTGATCTTTGTCCTTAACCAACATGGCTTGTGGATCGCGATTGCTAATTTCGAGGCAAGCGTAGTCTTTCATCGCTTCAACAGTTTCAGGATCCGTAGCTCCCCGCTCCTTTTCCTTAATCTCCAGAGATCGTAACAGCAACGGGTCCGCGCCGCGAAAATCGTGTTTGCGTATCCTCAAGTACGCCAGGCTGTCCAGGACGCGAGCGATGGCCAGTGCATTCTCGGCAGCTTCGGCCGACTTTAGCGCCTGTTGCAGAGTTCTCTCAGCGTCCGAGTCTTTTTTCGCGGCCAGATAAAGCTCGCCAAGATTCAAGAGAGCCTCAAGTACCAACGGGTCATTACCAGGAAGTAATCTCTGTCTGATCTGCAGAACTCTTTGGGCCAGCGGCAAAGCGTCATCAACTCTCTTCTCCTGGTAAAGCTTCACAACTTGGGCGTTCAATTCGCGGGCCTGTTCCAGCTCTTTGGCTCCATCTTGTGATTGAGCTGGAACCGGCTGGCTGGAATAGCCGTAAGGGAACGCGAACAGAATTGTTAAAAAGAAGACCAGGCGCACGAGATTTTGTTAATGTCCCTGTTCAGTCGTAACCACGAAATTACACGAAATCAGGCCTTTGTTCGTGTGCATTCGTGGTTTCATTTCTCTCGATATGCTCTCCCTGAATTTGAACCACGAATTACACGAAACCAGGGACTTTGTTCGTGTCTGTTCGTGGTTCAAATGTTCTCGATATCACACGAACACACACGGAAGGAAGAAGAAGTCCTCGGCCTCTATTCATGTTATTTCTTCGGCGGTCGGCTGGGCCGAATCTCAACCCGGCTCGGGAGCGATCGATCGTCGTGATGCAGCAGATCGATAACGACGCGCGCGATGTCCTGCGGAGTTAACCGCCAACTCTGCTCGTCGCTGGGCGAGTCGCCGCCAAACTCGGTGTTAACAGAGCCGGGCATGATGTAGCTGACCTTGATGTTGTCGTGACGAACTTCCTGCATCAGGGCCTCGCTGAATCCGTTCAAACCAAACTTCGAAGCATTGTAAGCCGCCATCCGCGGATGCGGATTCGCGCCGGCCAGCGAAGAGATGTTGATGATGTAACCCAGCCCACGTTTCTTCATCTGCGGAATAGCCTCATGACAGCAATAGAAGACGCCGAAGAGGTTCGTCTCAAGCACCGCGCGAAAATCTTCGGGCGAGGTCTCGGCTACGGTTTCAAAAGTGCCGATGCCGGCGTTATTGATGAGAATATCGAGGCCACCGAACTGTTTGACCGTGTAATCGACCAGGGCTTTGACATGATCGTAATTGCGAACATCGCAGGGAAACATGATCTCGCGGCCGCTACTCGAGTTACCTTCCTGCCTGGAGACCTCGCCGATTACTTCCGTCCGGCGAGCAGACACACAGACTGAGACGCCTTCGCGTAAAAGTGCGTCCGCGATCCCGCGGCCGATGCCTTTCGTGCCGCCGGTGACAATTGCGGTTTTGCCTTTTAGATTCATTGGTAACGACTGGAGCGCAAGCGTCTCGCTTGCAATGAGCGCGCAGCGCGAATTAAAGAAGGGCAAGCGAGGACGCTTGCGCTCCAGTCGGGACGGCGCACCCGAATTATTTCAGCTTCTCTTTCAGCCGCTCGTTCACAACTTTCGGATTGGCTTTGCCTTTCGAAGCTTTCATTATCTGGCCGACAAAAAATCCAAAGAGCGTCTCTTTACCCGCGCGGTATTGTTCCAGTTGATTTGGATTGGCGGCGATCACCGCATCGATCACGCGATCGATTTCGCCGGTATCGCTGACCTGGACCAGACCCTTCTCTTCAATGANCGCAGCGGCACTCTTGCCCGTCCTGAACATTTCGATCAGGACGTCCTTGCCTTGCTTGCCGCTGATCTTTCCTTCGTCAATGCTCCGCACGAGCGCGCCTAGTTCGGCAGGACTAAGCGGCGAGTTTTCCGCAGTTAATCCGGCGTTCTCCAATTCGCGCAGCAACTCAGAGCGAATCCAATTCGCCGCGCCCCGGGCGTTGCCATTGCTCGCCTCGACGGCAGTCTCGTAATAGTCAGCCAGGAAACGGTCGCCGGTCAGTTGCGACGCATCCGCATAAGATAATCCGTATTGATCGGTAAATCTTTTGGCGCGTGGGCCGGGAAGTTCCGGGAGCGAGCGCCGCACACCTTCGACAAAATCTTTGGTCACTACCAGCGGCGGAAGATCGGGCTCAGGAAAATAGCGATAGTCGTGGGCTTCTTCCTTTGAGCGCATCGGTCGCGTCTCGTTCAAACGGTCGTCCCAAAGACGGGTTTCCTGCACCAAACGCCCGCCCGATTCCAGAGTCTTGATGTGACGCTCGACCTCGAACTCAATCGCTTTCTGCATAAAACGAACTGAGTTCAGGTTCTTCAGCTCAACTTTCGTGCCGAACGCCGTGTCGCCGGTGCGGCGCACCGAGACGTTCGCTTCGCAGCGCAGATTTCCCTTCTCCATGTCCGCGTCCGAAGCTCCCACCCACTGCAACGCCCGCCGGACGTGATTCACATAATCGTAGGCCTGCCACGAGGAACGAAAATCGGGCTCAGTAACAATTTCCGCCAGCGGCACACCGGCGCGATTCAGATCGATGTACGAATAACGATCGACCTCGGGCAGTCCTTCATGCACGTTCTTGCCTGCATCTTCTTCCAGATGCAGGCGCGTGACGTTCACCATCATCGGATGCCAGTCCTGCACATGACCGGCTTCGTCACGCCTGGCGGTCATGATTTCCAGGGTGCCGTGTGCGGAAAATGGCTGGTCGTATTGCGAGATTTGATATCCCTTGGGGAGATCGGGATAGAAATAATTCTTACGGGCGAAGATCGAGCGCTCGTTAATGTGCAGCCCCAACGCCAGCGCGGCGCGCGCACCCAACTCGACCGCGCGGCGATTCAAAACCGGCAGCGCTCCGGGCAACCCGAGGCATACGGGACAGGTATTGGCGTTCGGCTCAGAGCCGAAACGCGTCGAGCAGCCACAAAAGATTTTTGATTCGGTGCTTAATTGGGCGTGGACTTCCAGCCCGATGATGGTTTCCCAATTAGACATATTTGGAGCGCGCCGGCTTGACGGCGCTTTTGGATCGTTAGCTGAAGCGCAATTCTAATCGCGAGTCAGGTACGATCCAAAGCGGCGTCGCCCGTCCCGATAAATCGGGACTTTGCCGCCGCACTCCAAAAACCTTATGGTTCCAGCCAAACCTGCGGCACGCGCGCATCACGAGCTTCGTCTTCGAGCTGCTGCCACTGCGCCGCCAGCCCTGCGCGTCTCAACAGCAAGTCGTCAAGCCGGCTGTTGAGTTCGGCCGGATCGGATGAATAGATGGGACTGGGACCATTGCCGGTCGGATACCCATATGTGCCGGGGGTTCCGTAAATGTTTGGATAGCCGCCGTAGACGTTCGGATAACCGTATACATTCGGATAGCCGTACACGTTTGGATACCCGTAGATATTTGGATTGCCATAGACATTCGGGTTGCCGTAAATATTTGGCAGACCACGCCCGATGATGGGACCGCCCGGCCGATTTCGAGGATAACGGCCGTTCGGGTAACCGCCCAGGGGCCCATTCGGGTAGATTGGATAGACGCCGGTTACGTAGGTCTGATTCTGCTGAGCCACGGCATTAGCGTCACTCACTCGCCCCCGCAAGTAACTGATTTGCGTATCAAGCATCGCAATCTCATTTCGCAGTTCGCGCGCGCGGCCTTTCCAATATGCCTCATCCCGAGCGTGAGCTGCCGCTTCTTCTCGCGCCATGGCGCGCACTTCGGCGGCGTCAGCATCCTGGCGCCGGCGCGATTCCTCAACCGTCGGCAGCCCTAATTGCTGGCGGCGTGCCTCATAAGCCTGCTCGCTCTCGACGCGTCGTTGACGAACCTGGTCGAGATCTATATTAGTCAGGGTCCTCACCGCCGGTCCGGACGGCTGTGTGGGCGGAACATTCGTCTCTTCACGATGTTTGAAGAAGCCGCCTGCTGATTCATTGTTCGCGCGTTCCGTGGCCGGAATATCGATCAAGGTAACCAGCATGGTTTGATTAAAGCCGGGCGCGAGCTCGTAAGTCAGCGTGGTCCTTGTCAGGATGAACTCCGAAGGTATCTCAATCCGCCGGCCATCCTTGAGCACGAGCGTGTAAGCCGACGCCGAGATTGCTATCAACAGAGTTAGGCTGACAACTACCAGCGACTTAACGGCAGCGTCACGCAGCGAAGACTCAGCTCGTGGGCGAAGTTGCGTAAACATGTAAGACCCTTCCTTTCCCGGTGCTTTCCTGATTTAAGGGGGTTGGCGGACCGCACTCCTCCAACCTTCGCAGTTCCTTTAATTACGTCAAACAATTTTCTATTTCTTATCGGGACTCGTCGCCGGCGATCTTGTATAGCTGTCTCTGGCCTTTACGGCGAGATCAGGTTGTCTCACCCGCACCTTGATATCCCGGCGCGCATTACTGTCTGGGCTGTCACTTTTCGGGTAATAACCCAGGCTGTATTGCCGGCGTAGCTCTTCGGCGATTCTGGAAAACGCGTCGGCCAGCTGGGTCGTGTCATTCGCCTGATACAAACGGCCGCCGGTCTCATCTGCCAGCGCATGCAGATAACGGTCGGCGCGATCATATTCAGCCTTGGTCGTCCCCGGCAGCGGCATTCCGTTGTTGGCGGGCATGTTATAAGTCTGCTGAGAAGTCGTGGTGCCGAAAATACCGTGCCTGGTAGTCACTACAGTTACCGTGCCGCTGCCGGCGTTCTGCATTGAGCGCAAATAATCGGTCGTGTCGTACTGAATCGGATAAATCAGCGCGTCGAGCTCCTCGACTTCACGCAAAGTGCCCTGATAGGTCGCCTGCTGGCTTGACGTGTCGACTCCGTCAGTAAAGAGAACGATCGCTTTGCGCCCTTTGATCTTGTTCAGCCGATCCGTAATTGTGAGATGGACTGCGTCATAGAGTCGCGTCGAGCTGCCGGTGTTCGCCTCCTCATCAATCACAGTCTCGATCAGGTTCTGATCATTGGTGGCCTCTGTCAGTAGCAGGACTTCGTCATTAAAACTGACAATCAGCACCCGATCCTGCGGCCGCAGCTGTTTGGCGAATTCAATCGCCGCCTCTCTAATCTCCTGCAGATGAAAATGCGTCGAGGCTGACGTATCCAGCAGCAAGGCCACCGTGAACGGCTTTTCGGCCGGTTCGAAGTAAGCCACCGATTGCTCCACGCCATTTTCGAAGATGCGAAAGTCACTGCGCTGAAGATTCGGCACAAAACGTCCCTGATGATCCAGCACACTGACGGGGACCGTGACCAGCGAAGTGTCAACCCGAACCACATCACCTTCGCTTACTTCTTCCGGGCCCGTGGGAGCAGAAGGCTCAGCGGACGCGGCCGTCTGGGACGGCGAAGAAGTCGCTCCGGCGTTTCGGAGTACCGGCGGCGCGGGTGGCCGCGAAAGTTGACCGCCGATTAACGTCGGCGGACCCTGCGGTGACTCAGCTGTGTCCGCCGGTTTATCGTCATCATCGGTCTTTAAATTAGTCGCTGCAGCGGCGGTCGTTGGCG
>AP72_2010_repI_A01DRAFT_1000016_pt1 | contig 22140 bp, 55 predicted proteins | sample AmaPasreplicIA01_FD_9191 | JGI IMG/M metagenome (IMG submission 9191) | reverse complement strand
CTGGTTTGACCATTCATCAGAAGTGGCATGAGGCTCACTTCACCAGGGTGAACGCCGAGGACAAGTGGAATCCCACCAAGAGGGTTTGGGTTCAGAATCCCGGTGCGCCTTCCCTCAAGCAGTTTGCGCGTCAACTCCTGAAGGATGGCGATCCGGTCGCCAAGGAGTGGTTCGCCAACAAGCGGGGCGCTAAGAACGAGAAGCGTTCGGAGGCCAACATCAAGGCCCAGCGTGAGGCCGCCATGGCGTCCAAGGCCGCTCGCAAGAAGACCAAGGGCGGTGGTGGCAAGGCGTCTTCTACTGCAACCCCGACCAAGTGAGGAAGCCATGAAACTCGGATTGGTTTTCTCGGCTTTGCTCTTAGCAAGTTGCGCTGCTGCAACTCCACCTCCGAAGCCCCCACCTCCGCACGCAACTGCGGATGATTGCAACAAGGTTCTCGATAACCTAATTGCAATCTCTGTCAGAACGAACTTCGGTTCCAATCTCGATCCACTTCAACAGGCAGTAGCAACTGCCGTGGTGGATTCTTACTACCGTGAGAACGGAGTTACCGAGAGGTTCTTTGCCTCCTGTGTAGCAACTGCCAACACGGATCAAACCAAGTGCATGGCCGAAGCCCCCAATCTGGAAGCTGTCCGGGTATGCGCCAAGAAGTACGAAACCAAACAAGGAAACTCGCAATGAACAATCACGGTCCCATCTTCATGCCTGGCGATGCTGTCTACTACAGTGGCAGCAAGGAGCGTCTCAAGCAGGCCCTCACCAACAAGGACGGCAAGCCCTTGAAGGGATGGATTCACGCTCCCATCACGAACGAGGAAGGCAAGTGGGTTGTCTGGTTCCCCGATACCAAGGAATCGGATTCCTACATCCTCTCTGCCTCTGATCTCTCCAAGGCCCGTCCTCCCAAGACGGTGGAAAAGGTCCATGAGGGTCCCATCGTGGAGCACATGCCCGTGAGGCGCAAGAAGTCGGAAGACGACTGAGAGAGAAGTATCATGCTTGGTTGGATGGCATATTGGGTTTGGTGGTTTACCTGGCGTAGTGCAGTCACGTTCGCCTGTATGTACACTATCCAAAATGTCATCCACCAAGAAGGGTACTATGTAGAAACCAAAACGCTGATGGTCGCTACCATCTGCGCCATCCTGGGAATCAGGGTGTGGATGCCTTCAGCCCATAAGCCAGAGACACATGCTAATCATCGTTAGCGTAATGTTTGCTGCCTATGTGTTGGGGACATTCATCTACATACGCAAGCTCAAACAGCAGCTCCACATCTACGAAAAGGATTGGGATGTCATTGAGGAAATGGCAGACCATAACAAGGATGGTGATGTCATCATCCACGTCAGGCACACAGGTACAGATCATGTTTCTGAAGTCACTATTGAAGATCCACGTCATCAAGATGGACGAGATCGTTCGTGATCCTGAGCTTCTGGCAACCTGCCGAACCCTTTCCCACGGTGGAAGTTCCGGCATGAACATGGCTCTGAATTACTATGAACAGTTGATTCAGAGCCGTTCTGTGGATGCCATGGGTTGCTTTGCCAACTACCAACAGAGCTGTATTGGCTGGGCCTTGGTGACCAGGGAAACGGACAACTTTCATTACCGACCCGCAACTGGAACCGTCTGTTTCCAGGTGTATGTGCACCACACTTACAGACGTAACGGTGTTGGGACCGCCTTGCTCAAGAAAGCCAAGTCGCTGGTTCCTACCGAAAACCTGATGGTCTATGGAACGTCAGGACATTACTTCTTCAATGCCCATCTGAAAGAAGGGCTTTGCCGTTCTGTTTACGGAGGATGAAATGACGCTGGACGAACTGTTTCGTGATGCAGCTAATGGGTGCTCAGTACCCAATTGCAATCACAAGCATGGTGAAATGCATCTCCATGCAAGCTGCCATCCCAATGCACATACATCTGTTTCGGTGGATGTAGCCAAGGGGATCATGCGTATCGCTTGCGCAACTTGCGATACCACCATCGTGGCAATCAAGCACACGATGAGCAACTGAAAGACCACCCGGCTGTTGCCGGACAACAAGGAAAAGAAACGAATGTACAAGTGCCAAGTGACAGGAAAGTATTCGCGCCAGGGTCGTCCCAATGGACCGAAGGATGAGAATGGTCATCCTACCAGTATCCCTGGTGAGAAGCTGAACAAGATCGTTGTTCAGACCAGGGAGCGTGTCTACACCAAGCGAGTTCGCAACGAAGAGACGGGTGAATGGGAGAAGGTGGAGATTGGTCGCGGATGGGAGATCGTCCGTGAGATCAACGCATCGGATGAAGGTGTTGCTCTTTGGAACAGTTGGACCGAAGAGGAACGAGCGGTGTTTCTGAAACACCTGGATCGATAACAATTCAACCAAAGAAAGGCAAAGCCAATGATGACGAGAGAAGAAGTGCTTTCAGAGATGGAAGCCGACTACAAGCTGATGAACGAAGAGGAACGCGCGGGCGTTCTCTTCACCGAGGAAGGCCAGGATTGGTCTCCCACCCTTCTGATTCAGGCCGTGCGTGACAATACGGAGTTCGGTCAGAAGTACGTCAAGTCCTGGAGCCAGAACAAGGAGGCTCGCAAGCAGATTGACGAGTTCTTTGCCGCCCTTCTGGGTGGTGGCCCGCTCCCCGAAGGTGTCGAGGTTCTTTCCCTCGATGAGCTTTCTCTCGAAGAGGAAGACGAAGAGACTGAGACCGATCCCTCCGATCAGAACTGAACGGAGGTGTGGTCATGAACAGGGAAGAAAGGCGCATAGCGCAATACTTTGAAGATATGGAATTGCCACTAAACCAAGAGGCATTCCAAGACTTCAACAACGTCGAGAAGCGTCGTCTGGAACGCTTATCAGAACGTATGCACTGGTTGTTCAATCGGCTGGTGACACGACAAAGCCCATCACCCTCCAAGTACCGTCTGGAGAAGGACGAGTTCCGCGCTCTGGAATGGATCATGTGGGAGATGGGATTGATTGCCGGCGACTACCAGAAAGCCAACGTCGGCCACTTCGATGAGGATGACTGAAATGGAGAATCTCAAGTTCAAGGACGTGCAGTTGTGGGCTCTGACGGATGCAACTTCTGACGAGTTGGATCTGCTCCAAGAGGCCATCCGAATCCGTCGTACCAACATGTTCCGTCTGGAGCAGAGAGTTTGGTTCGATGCCAAGACCCGAGGAATCGTTCACGGCAAGATCACCAAGATCAATGGCAAGACCTTCAAGGTCCAGGCCGATAATGGTGTCACCTGGACGGTCAGCCCTCAAGTCCTTCATCATGAGAAGAAGGTGGGAGATGGAACGGGTACCTGAGTCCTTTCGTCTCACCGAAGATGATATCAAGGAAGCCATTGCCTATTGGCTCAACCGAGAACATCTTCAAGATGATGACTATGACTACGACTTCAATATTGAGTTTGATGTTCAGGTCAAGCGGGAAGTTCCTCCGGGTGCTCCTCGTGGTGGCATGACGGACATGATGGAAGTCAAAGTCGTTACTGCAATCGCAGTCAAGGACGACTGAAACGTTTGCCAGTTTAGAAAAACTGGATGGTCCGCTAGGTACTGACGGAGAGTTTCCGGCTTCTCTTTCAAAAAGCCGGTGGAGCGGGACATGGATGCAATGAAACTAGCTGTAAGGTTCTTCGACTTTGCAGTGGCACTCTTGATTGCCAGTGCCGTCATGTGGGTGGTGGAAGCCCTATTGGGAATCTTCAATCATCACATTGATGCGCCATGGGATGGATTCATTGTGGGAATCCTCATGGTGTTGATGCTCAAGCCATGGCACTGGTTCAAACCCCAGCAACGCAATGCTGGAAATAACGACCTCTTTCCAGGACAATGATCAATGGCAAGCGCGCAGGTGTGGGCGAATTACCGAAGCCCCAATCACTACAAAGGCTCTGACGAAGATGTCCTCTCCATGATTCGTGATGTGGCGGAAACCATTCACGGGCTAGAGAGAATGTATGGAGCCCCAGCAGTTCAACTGATTGTTCGCGGGTTACTTCAGGATTGGCATTCCTTATCAGGAATGGCTGAAGCTCGCGGCATCAAAAACTACGAAAGGCCCTAGCAATAGGGTGTGTCCCTATGAACGAGAAAGAACTTCTCCAAGAGATTGCAGTAGCAGAACAAGAATACCAGGATGCCAAGAAGGCATTGGCAGAAGCCAAAAGGAAGTGGGTCGATGCCGAAACGGAAGTGATCCACGCCAAACTGAAGAAGGAGCGATTGGTAGAAGAACTTCGCATCAATCGCAACACTGTCCCTCCCGAAACTCCTGTCATGGAGCAGAGGGAATTGGACATCGAAAGATTCAGGCAGGACCATCCTGAACTGGTCGAATGGGCGAGACAACGAGACGGAATCAAAGGTGATGAATGAGACCCTCCCACAATGCCACTCTCCTATTTGTGGTGGCCCTTTATCACTGGTTCACCGGCAATGAAGCTGTTGCCCATGATGCAATTGATGTTGCACTTCGTTGGTGTAACCAAACCTCCGACCTGGGTGACGCCCAATAATCTAAGAAATTAGAAGGGGTTGCCGACAAGAATTGCCATGATTATCTTCATCCGAGATTAGGAGTCTCGAATGAGCGATAATGAATTGGAAACAGAGTTCAAGTCTCTGATGGAAACTGTCGGTAAAGAGATTGATCATAAGGTCAATGAAGCCTCCAGGCTTCTGAGAGAAGCAGTAGAACTTGCCGACAAGCATGGCATTCCCTTCTACGCCTACGTGTCTGAACTAGGTCAACCCTATGTTCCTCAATCCTTTGAGGACAAGTGGGAGAGTCTGGATAAAGAAGACGTAGAGGAACTAACAGGCGTACCTTCGTATGACCTTGAATCGGCATACGGCTGGAAGCACTCGGACGTGTGCTAATCATCCATGAAAAAGCTTCGCAAAGCCCTCAAAGCAGCCAGGAAGGAACTTGCTAAACAAGCAACCAAACTTCCTAATGAGGATGCTTATGCCACAGTCTATTCCATTCTAATTGATGGTGTTCGAGCAATCGATGACACTCTCAAAAGTCTGGAACCGGCTGTCAAAGAAGCCAAAAAAGAACGTAAACGAAACCCTAACCAGTCTCCTAACAGGGCTGTCCAATGGTGCGGTAAGCCATGATTCTAATTGGAAGTCGTGCACTGGCGCTCCGAGCGCCCCAAGCTTTGCTCAGAAAGCCAGTTGACTTCGACTTCGTGGCCACCATGGAGGAAGCTGAACGGTGGTCTGAACAGAATCAAAACAAGATTGGATTGATCAAGAAGTATCCTGAGAAGGATGGCGCCAAGCTAATCCTAGAAGGAAAGTCCAACGTCGAGTTTGAGATTGTTCGCCCTGGGACTAGCAGTGAGATGCTGGTCCAATTGGTAGAAGGAAATGAGGAAAGTATTGAAACCCCTTTTGGGTGGGTTCCTACTTTCGACCTCCTGTTCACTATCAAGGCTTCTCATAAGTACTTGAAGAACAGCCCTCACTTCTGGAAGACCATGGTGGATTACCATGTCATGAAGAAGCTTGGAGCCCAGGTCCGCCCTGAGTATCAAGGCTTCCTCAAACTGCGCGAGGAAGAGACTTACACCTACGCGCACCCGAAGTTGAATCAGACCAAAGAGCAATTCTTTGCTGATGATAATATTCAATATGTCTATGACCATGATACCATCCATCAGTCGGTGGCACTGCATGGTCAGCCTGCCTACACCTTCTACATGAAGGATGGGGCTCAGGTTCAGACTTCAAAAAAGAAGTTTTTTGAATGCCCTCGCCATATTCAATTGGCGGGAGTAATCGAAGAAGCCGCTGTCCTGGCAATCGAGCGTTCCTTGGTCCCTCATCCTGGGGTCAAGGCGCCTGACCAGGCTTGGCGATTCGCGCTCTCCAAAGTTTGCTCCAGCATTACTTCGGGGTGGTTCCGTGAGTTTGCCTATGAGAACGCCCTGGAAATTCTCAAATTGTACCCGGAAGGGTATTGGGAGAAGTTCCAGCGAGACGTTGCCAGCGGATTGGTGAAACCCTTTACTGGCAAACGCTATTGAAGATGCATCATGAAATACAAAATGGTGCCATCAAAGCACCCTTGCTGGTGTAATCTGACGCAACATGCTGTTGATCAATTCATCAAAAGATGGGCGCCAGAGAAGACTCAGGAAGAGGCCGCTGAGGAATTACTCTCACTGTTATCTACTTCTAAGCAGGTAGATAGAACCAAACTAGGTGACCCCGTTTATGTCTCCGGTCATAGGCCAGAGATTAGGATGGTAGTCAAAGACAGGAACGTGTGCGTGACGGTGCTTCCCGCTGGGAACTTCCAAAGCGCGTACGACCTTTACCTGGAGGAGTTGGAAGAGTTGCAAAGAATTGCGGAAGATAATCGTCAGCTAGTGCTGAGTGAGATTGCTCAACTGGAAGCTGAGATTGCTGAAGTAGATGAGCAACGCAAGTTCTGGGGCAACAAAAAGAACCAACTCGCCAATCAACTAGACAAACTTCGCCACAAGATCAAGTGGGATCTATAGGAGAAACAAATGGCATCAGGAATCCGACGTTCAGCCAATCGACCCAAGCTTCCGAAGCACCTTCGCAGTTCGACCAAGAAGCGCTTCAAGAATGACAACCCCGAAGCTCGCGCCAAGTATGCGGCCAAGATGGCGGCCCGCGCTTCTCGCAAGCTCAAGAAGAAGAACCGCAAGTAAGAAATGACTTCCTATCAATACATTGCGGCACGAATCTATCTTAGGTTTCGTGCCCTAGTGGCAGATAGGAATGCGCCCCCATCTAAGGGAGAAGTCTTACTCTACAACATGTGCTTCGAGTATCAGAGGAAACAAAATGGAACAGAAACCAACTCTTGAATACACTGACTTCATCAAAGCAGACCTGCGCGTGGGCAGGATTACCAGTGCCGAAAGGGTTCCCAAGAGCAAGAAGTTGCTCAAGTTGGAAGTCAATTTCGGAGAGCTGGGAAGCCGCGTGATTGTGGCCGGCATTGGTGAGCACTACCAGCCTGAAAGCCTGGTGGATACTCAGGTGTGTGCCGTTCTCAATCTCCCTCCTCGCCCGATGATGGGGATTGAATCCAATGGAATGATCCTGGCTGCCCATACCGAAACGGGTGGGCTAGCTCTGGTCCAGTGTCTTGGCGCTCCTAATGGAGCGGAGCTGGGGTGAGATGACCTCCAAGCAGGGACTCCATATCTGCTACGGCGGATTGGCAGTCTACATGCTTCTGGCGGGAATCTTTTATCTAACCAAAGATAAAGATCACGGGCTGATGTTCCTATGTGGTTGCATCATATGGGTAATAGCAGCTTTCATCTGGGGAAGAAACGTAGACCATGGAGACTGAAGCATCATCATATTGGTTCGAATTAGATGAGGAGCGTTGTCCTTGTCGTGGTTCGGGCTGGGCAGAAGTGGATGTGGATATGCACAAGACATGTCCCATCCACTATAACGGACAGCTTCACCCCCATACCAGGAACCTGTTGGCAGACGATGCCAAGCGCCTTCAGGAAGAGGAAAAGAAAAGCCGCCTGAAGTTCAAGATTCAGGAAGGTCGCCAGCAGGTAGCGGAATTGGAAAACAAATTGCGCGAAACTCAGCGCCAGATTGTTTCGTGGGAATTGGAACTAATCAATAGGACCCCGACCCGCAGACTGGTCAAGTCAGAATACCTTGAGGTTACTGAAGAAGACCTCATCTTGGAGGATGATCAATGACTATCGAAGAAGCAATAGAATCTGTCGCAGATTGCGTCAGGGTGGGGGTCCATGAGAGACTTATTGTGCTTACCTTAGTAAGCGAGGGTTTCTCCCAGGAAAAGGCCAGCATCATTTTGCGTTGGGCCAAGCAGCACAAAAAGGCAAAGAAGGTACAGTGATGGAATATCATCTGCATAGATGGAGTGTTGTTGGGGATTTCTTCAAGGCACCGGAAGCCCAACGAATCCGTCTAAGCGGATTCCGCAATCAGGATGAGCGGAGGGTAACTACATCTGCCGTAGAACTAGTTGAGGGTAGGAGAATCACAACTGTTAGTGGTTCGATATATATCCTTGAGGATATTGACCCTGACTATTTGAATTGGATGGTAGATAATAACTACCCTTACGATCCAGAGAATCCCATCAAGGTCAAATAAGAAATGAAATTCATCCAGAAAGAGACACAGCGAGCTTGCGTGGCCTTGATTGCAGTCATAGCCGGCATTATAGTAGTGGGTACCGCGTGCCCCGGCTGTTGGGCTCTGCACTGAGGAGAACAATGAAGTGGCTCGCATACGCACTCGGCTCGCTAATGGCAAGGTTTTTACCCTCTTCTTCCAAGGGAAGTGGGTCACCATCGCAACAAATCAAAGTGGTAGAAGTAAAAGTACAGACGCCTCCACCTACTTTGAAGCAGGACAAAACCATCTCAATCTCTGTCTCCAACTCAGAGGCGGAACGGAAGCAGGTCATGTTCTCTGATCTAGAAGAGAAGTTCATCGAAGGGTATTTCAACCGTACAGACATGGATATGTCTGAGGCTGAATTCTCCGTGGCGATGAAGTCTCTTCTGGCCTGCAAGGTCATCCAGGAAGTAGAAGTTTCTGGTCAGACTTATTACAAGCTGACTCCAGTTGGTAGAGCAATCTACAAGCATCGACATCATTCAAATCCGAAGGATCAAAACTAATGGATACCACCGAGATGGAAAACGGACGTGACACGTTGGAGCATCAACTCTTTACGTGGGAGGACTGGAACGATGAAGGTCCCATGTCCATGCAGTTCTCCAATGTGACCCTCAAGGTTCCGGTGGGAGACTATCCGGCAGGAACTACTTTCCCTCATGCCTTTATCCTGGGCGAAGCTTCGCTCTTGGTCCTGGTGGATGATGAGGATGAGGAGCATGGATTCGAGCTGAATGTCAGCGTGGGGCGTGCAGTCCAGCCCGAGGAGCTTGGTCATGGTTCAGGCCATGATGCTTGCGGGTGCGGCCACGAACACTGATGCCTAGATGGTTTCATCCTGTTCTAGCAGGATTGCTGTACTTGGAGATGGTATCTATCCTTACTTGGAAGGTTCACTTTCCAGTAAAGCCAGATCCCGTTTTCCAAAAGCCAAATCCCGTCAATGAGTATCATTGGACCAAGGGTCCATATGATGACGATTGGGACGGATGCTGGATTGATCAAGGTAGACAAATCTGTCTAACCGAAGAGATTTAGTTCATGCCATAGTAGCGACGGCTATTAGAAGCATGGGGATGGTTAGCTACTGTCCTTCACCAACAGAGGCCAAATAATGGTTGCCGAAGAAGGTGAACTAAAGTAGGGCCAACAAACTACACGAAGATAGCTTGCAACTATCTGAGTAAATTGTTGGGGCGTATGTGCAGTCATGCCTATACTAGCACTAGGTTTGTTGCTAACACCTTTGCCGAATCAAATGTTTAGCTTGAGTCTCCTTCTCCAGACTGACTAAAAACGAGAGCATGTTGCCATCTTTCAATGTAGCGAACGATGGGGCCACTCCTGGCCAGACCCGTGAGCAACTAGTTTTTGCGTCCGTTTTGAAAGTTGTAAAAGAATACTTCTCCTGATTAGGAATGCACTCGCGAGCATGCCGGTTCGGGAGGGTATAAAACGGCGATATGGCCTCATCGTCTAGTGGTTAGGACTTCAGACCTTCACTCTGAATACAGGGGTTCGAGTCCCCTTGAGGCTGCAAAGGAAATTCAAATGGCAAAGAAGAACAAGAAGTCAAAGCCCCGCTTCATTGTCAATGAAGCAGATGCAGAGCTGTTCAAGGATGTAGTCTTTCTAGTAGAATGTACTCACAATGAGTCTTTTACTTTCTGGAAAGACTATCACTATGAACCTCGCAAAGACACTCCTGTGGTCAAGAAGTGGGAGCAGGAAATGGCAGGCCATATGGTCTGCATTGGCGAGCTGGATAAGCGCCCTGTTTGCGTCTCCATCTTCTATGCCAAACTGAATGGAAAGCGAGTCGCTTTCTATGAAGGAACCAGTCAGGTGGTGGATCACCTTATGATTGAGGAATGGCTCCATCATTGGACGCTGGAAAAGATTCGTTGGGACAATGGACATCGATGGGCACATTGCGATTCCAGTAACTTCCATCACTGTCTCGATGCGATTGGAGTACTAGATGAGTACCGGGAAGAAAGAGAAAAAGCCAAGCTGCAAGCATCCAAAGGTGCCGGACTACAGCCCTGAAGAGATGGATGCTGCTCTTGAGTTGAATGCTCAAATCAATCAGGGAAACGTGGAGGCATACGCCTCTCTAACTAGACTAGCTGTTACTGTAGCCAATGAAGGCCGGTGGTACCGAGAGAATTGTGAGCAATGCCGTGGTTGATTCCGTCCCATTAAAACAAATCAAAGCTAAGGTCGAAGTTTATGACAAAGCTTTGCTCGCCACTGACCCCCGTTTCCGCCGTTCTGTTGTTATCATCCATGAGGATGGTACCATTCTGAACTTCCAAAATGCATTTCTAATGAAGACAGATGATTGGATCGTGTGCTTCACCGAGCATTTTGGATTTCATATCTTTCATTATTCCGATCTAGATTCCTATTCGGAATTCGAACGTAGGTATCAAGCCCTAGAGGAGATACCCTAATGGACTTTGAATCTGCTGTAAAGCATATCAGGAAGGTGTATTCCACTTTGACTGGTAAGTCTGATGTGGAAGTGATTCTTACCTACAAAGGAACTGGTTATGGGGTAACCAAACCCTGGCACATCAAGGTCGAGAATCGTGAGACTCAACATGAGAAACACGATGGGGCGGCCAACGAACTGCTGGACAAACTCAAGAAAGAGTTGAACGACAAAGTTGTTTCAGCCGAAAGAGAGGCTGTTGAGTTGCGAAAGGCACTTAACAGTTTAGGTAATTAGATGATACGGGTTCTCTACAATACCAATAACGTTGAGGAGTATCCTAACATTGGGGTTGCTCGACTTCGGATGATGCATGTCCTCCATGTTTCGGATGGCATGATTCAGCCGATGGAAGCAGCCGAAGTGATGGGAGTTACCACTGGCGGTGTTTCAGTGGAAATGGTTCTCAACCTTCGGGTAGGTTTTCATCCAGCACTTGGCTGGTTGGTCGGCCTTGACAATAAGTTGTCCAAGGACCAAATTCAGCAAACGCCCTGATATAAATCAGGGGAATAAACTTCTGAGGTAAAAATGAAAAAGATTCTTCTCGCGCTCGCGTGCGTAGGCGCGCTTGCATGTTCGTCTGCTACGGATTCAACTCAGGGTCCCGAGGACCCTGGTATCCTCCACACGAGGGATACAAGGTCCACCACTTCGCAGGGACCACTCCTCGACAATGGCGGCCCGGTATTGCCAGCCAGCAACACCTACGCAATCTGGTGGGGCAATTCGGCGGCTTGGCCTTCTGATACCAAGGCAGGGATTGATTCCCTCTTCACTGGTCTAAATGGAACCAGCTTCCTGGGTATTGGTACTCAGTACATGAGAGGGGCATCAGTTACCTCCTCCTTCCATACCAATTGGACGGACACTTCTACTCCTCCACGTGGAGCCCCCAACACTTCTGCCATTGTCAGTGAGGCTTGTAGGGCCATTGCTGTCAATGGAGCCAAGCCAGATCCTAACGGAATCTATTTCGTTTACACCTCCAACTTCCCGCACAGTAACTACTGTGCATGGCATAGCCACGGCACCTGCAATGGTGTGGATATCAAGGTGGCTTACATGCCCAATACTACTGGCGTAGCTGGATGTGACCTGCTCGATGTAGTCAATCTGGGTTGCAATACTCTTTCAGAGGGAACGCAATCCCTGGCCAATGTCACCTCTCACGAGTTCATGGAGACCATTACCGACCCGGATCTTTCCGCTTGGTATGACAGCTCTGGGGCCGAGATTGGCGACAAATGTGCTTGGACATTTTCAAGCTGTGTCACTCTCTCCAACAGTACTTGGCAACTCCAACAGGAGTGGTCAAACGCAACCAGCAGTTGCGTTCAACAGTAACCAAAGGAAAACGTAATGACCTTGCTGCAAGCTGCCATTATCTTCGCCACCTCCCTCATGGATCACACTAACGGTGGCTTGCAGTACGACAAACAAACAGTAGCAGAAGTTGTAACTTCCATTACGGAAGTCACTCAAGATCCCCAGGAAGTTGAGATCCTTATTAGGATTGCTCGCTGGGAATCTGGTGGATTCCGTAAGAGTGTTGCTAGCTGTAAAGTCAAAGGAGATAACGGACAGGCCCACGGATTGTTTCAAGTGCATCCGCGCTCCAAGCAAGAGGCTTTGGAGGCATGCGGAACCTACAAGGAACAAGCTACCCTCGCCCTAGCAAGGGTTAGGGAGAGCGTGGCTATGTGTGGGAAGCAAGGCAAAAAGAGAAGTGATCTTCTTACCGGATATACCGTTGGCCACTGTGTCAATGGTGATCGGTCTGCTGGGCTCCGATGGGGCGATGGCAGTGCAATCAAGAAGATAATTGAGAAAGATAATGAGCGACTGGCAGCCACAGATAGTAGTAATTGAACAGGTGCGTAAGCATCCAGATGCAGATGCCCTAGATATCTGCACCGTACTCGGGGACTATCCCGTCATTACCAAACGTGATGAATACAAGGTGGGAGACCTAGCCGGATACATTCCCATTGACTCTATCGTCCCAGATAGAGATCAGTTCTACTTCCTATGCCCCAAAGCATATGAGAAGTACGAAGATGAGAATGGTGTGATGCAGCAACGCCAGCTTGGACCTAAGTTCAAGGTGGGTGAAGTGCCTGAGAAATACCGTATCATCAAGGCCAAGAAGATTCGAGGCATCTACAGCCAAGGCATGTTGATTGATTACATGCCCTTCTGGTTGATGTGTGACCCACTTCCATCGGAAGTGAATGTCCTGAAGGCGGGAGATTCCATTGTGGATCTCATCCCCCTCAAGAAGTGGGAGGAGCTGGAAGAAGAAAACCTTCCAGGTATCAAAAGGACCAAGGGTACGAACGCGGAAAAAGCGCCATCAGGTTGGGCCATTCCTAAATATGATATTGATGGTATCCGTAAGTACCTTGCTTGTCTTGGAGAAGGCGAGGAGATCGTTCTTACGGAAAAGATCCACGGGAGTAATGCGGCGTTTGTTCATGACGGAACACGACTCTGGGTGAAGTCCCGCAACTACTACAAGAAGATGGACCCGGATGATATGTGGTGGGATATCGCCATCAGATATGATCTAGAAAACAAGTTGGCCCAAGTTCCCAATATGGTCTTCTTCGGGGAAGTTTACGGTCAGGTCAAAGGCTTCCGTTATGATACAGTCATTGCGGAAGGTAGGTTGATGACCAAGATCAGATTCTTTGATGTCTGGGACCTCAAGACAATGAGGTACTTGGATTATCAAAAGAGAGTTGATCTAATCAACCAAGTAGGTCTTGATCCAGTTCCAGAACTATATCGAGGCTTGTGGTTGGGTAAAGAAAATATGTATCCGCTGGCCGAGGGGTTGACAACGCTGGGCGGCAAACACATACGTGAAGGCTGGGTCCTCAACACTCTCACTGAGCGCTATGAGCCCAAACTTGATTCCAGAATGCAGGTCAAACTGGTAGGAGAAGGTTACAACCTTCAAAAGTAATGGAAACACAAGAGTGTCTCGACAATCTTGATCAAGCCCTCATTGCTGAAGGCGTTCCCGAGGAGGAACGTTTGCAACGAGTCCAAACTCTTAAAGAGTGCATTGAGTTTGGAGAAACAACTTCGGCTAAGATCAAAGAGCAAAAAAAGAAGAAGGAAGAGAAAAAGATTACTGTTTCTCTCCGAGCTACCATTGAATGGTGTGTCATCAGCTTCCTTTTGGGAGCCTGCGCTATGGGATACGCCGTTCAATATTCCCAAAGCCAATGAAGATTCAAGCGGAACTAGACGCCCTAGATACAGAGATTGAGGCTCTGGAAGACCATGCCTCGTCTCTGGGCGCACAAGCGTACGAGCTTCGTTCTAAAAGGGACGCGCTTATCTCTCAGGCAATCCTAGAGGAAAAGCTTCTAGCTGATTCTACCTGGGAGATTCAGTCTCAAGGTGGTAGCTCCAGTTCCTATTTGGAGTTCACGGGCAATTGGGAAGGTTCAATGCAAAAGATTAGAGAGATGGCCCGCAAGGACTATCACTCTTCTTTTAGCCTGATGGATGGTGTCGATCTTCGATTCGATGACAATGATATGACCATCCAGTTTGCTGACCCCAAACTCATTCTCCCATTTGCTAAAAAGAATAATCTCAAGTTGAGCGGAGCTAACATTACCGATCGACTTGCCAAACTGAAGAGGGAAGTAGCAGCGCTAGAAACGCTGGTACATCAATTCAACCTATGAAGAAGGACATGTGCACGTGTGCAGTTCACTGCACCCTCAACACCTACCATGAGAGTGCTTGTTGTGAACGTGGTGCCTGCGATTGCTGGTGCCATGGTGAGATCAAGCTTTACATGGATGATGAGCGTCAGACTCCTGAAGGATGGTTCCGTACTCATACGGTCTACCAAACCATCTACTGGCTCCAATCTCGTCGTGTAACCCACCTCAGTTTGGATAATGATTTGGGTGAGAACCGGGAGGAAGGCTATCGAGTGATCGATTGGTTGGAAGAGACTGTCTACAACGATAAGACTTTTCCTATCCCGGTCATTACCATTCATAGCGCTAACGCTTCTCGTGTGGAATACATGAAGCGTGCTGCTCAAAACATCGAACGAATTCGACAACAACAGGTAGGTGGATCATGAGCGTAGCAGATGATTTTCTAGGTCTTTCCAAGAAGGGCGCACAGAATAAGGCGGAGGCTCTCAATATGATTTTCCGCCTTATTCGTATCGATACAGACTCCTACTATGAGTATCCCGAAGATACTCGTACAGACCGCATCTGCGTGGAGCTGGATAACGGGAAGGTTACCAAAGCTTCGGTTCAATAAAAGAGGTAGTACCATGAGTGAGAAGTCAAAAGAAAAGGTTCAGGAAGCTCAGAAGTTCTTCAAGGAAGTGGAGAAGAAGTCTGAGGAATATCGCCAAGCTATCCCTGACAAGGGGTTGGGTGAGAAGCTCAAGAAGGTTCAGGAAGGTGCTGGCGAAGTCATCAAGCACATCACCGAACGAACGGATCACTGATGTCTCCCCAAGAGTACGAAGAGTGGCTTTCAAAGCTGAACGATGAGCAATACGACGCTCTTATTCAAGAGCGCATTACTCGTCTAAATGATGAGCAAAAAGCTATCGTTCAGGCTAGGGAAGAAAGGCGTAAGGAAAGACGAAAGCTTTATCATAAGCTTGACGATCCTGACCCTGAAGTCCGAAAGCAAGTACTAGATACTCTCATGCAGGGAGAAGGTCATGAATGTGAACATGGCCGTCATTGGGTCAAACACTGCATTGCTTGTGGGGAAATTGACCACGCCATGTTTCCAGAGCTGTTCGATGAGGATGGCTTTCCAATCGGAGAAGAAGAATGAGAACGTATGAAGTTTACAGCAGCGGGGACCAAGTATGGTTCGGGGAGCGTAACGGCCAGGAAACCGTGACCAAGGTGGTTACCCATGATGGTTTGGTCTGGTCGGAAGAAGAACCCGCACTTACCCGACTGACTGGTATGGAGCTGTATATCCATAAAGCACAAGTCGCACTTACCCGCTTGATCCTCAAGGTACTACGGGCATGAGAGATATGAACTTTTACTGGGTCCTACCAGTTCTGCTTATAGCGCTCACGCTTGTTACTTGTGTGGGTATGTTTATGGACTACGGCAATCGAGTTCAGGAATGTGAGTCCAAAGGCGGCTCATATGTAGATGGAAAGTGTCTTCAGATAAAGACCATCCCTCTCTAAAGATCATCCCTCTGGGGTCCAAACCCACGAGGTGGTGGAGGCGTTTGGAAGTCGTACTCCGAACTGCCCCGAGTTTCCGGGCCTCTATAAAACCGGACTAACTTGACTAGTAATAGATGCGTGTGCCGCGGGCATTACTAGGACATGGGCCACTCGCTCAGAAAGCTGTGGCCAAACTAACTCCCATGACAGACCTAGAATACAAAGCATTGATGGAAAAGATCGAAAGGGAATTTCCTGTTCGATTAAAGCTGGCAGAATTAGCTGGCCGTCCCAAAATCAACGTCAAGAGCTACAAGGCGTTGGAAGAGTTCGACGATACCATCGCTGATCTATTCCTAGAGATTACTCTCTCTCACCCTGAGAACATCGATGCTGCTTTAGCATTGATTAGAACGGTAAGAACATGATTACGTTTGGTCTAACTGGCGGGATTGCCATGGGTAAAAGCACGGTCACCAAGACTCTCCGTGCCTATAATATTCCTGTGGTGGATGCCGATATGGTGGCCCGTGATGTGGTTGCTCCAGGATCTTATGGGCTCTGGGCTATTCAAGAGGAGTTTGGTCCAGACTTCATTAATCCTGACGGGACTCTCAATCGTACGGCTCTGGCCAAGCTAGTCTTCTCCAACAAAAAGGAATTGGATAAGATCAATAGGATCATGGAGCCATTGATCAATAAAGAATCTACACTTCAGATTCTCAAACTGCATTCAGAGGGTAATCCAATTGTGGGTTATGATGCAGCTCTAATTTGCGAGATGGGAAATGCAGACCGCTATCGCCCGCTGATTGTGGTGCAGTGTCCACGACATATGCAAATTGAGCGACTAATGAAGCGCAACCAGTTGACGGAAGCGGAGGCGGTGGCTAGAATTGAGGCTCAGATGAGCATTGAACGGAAAGTGGAGATGGCTGATTATGTTATCGACACTTCTCTTTCTATTCAACACAGTGTTCTTCAAACTGAAGTAGTCATTTACGAATTGCAAAAGCGAAATGAAATCTCTCGAAGTACTTCAGAATGAAGTAAAATCCTGCACCAAGTGCGACCTTCATGCGACTAGGACTAACACGGTCTTCTCACGAGGCAATCCTGCTGCTTCTCTTTGCTTTGTGGGAGAAGCTCCCGGTGAAGATGAGGACATTCAGGGTGCTCCGTTTGTGGGCCGCTCTGGTCAACTTCTGGACAAGATTCTCACCGAGCTAGGTCTCAATGTTTCGACAGACATTTATGTCTGCAACATTGTCAAATGCAGGCCGCCCAACAACCGACGCCCCACTGATACAGAAGTAAATCAGTGTATCGATTACTTGGAGGGGCAACTTCAAGTAATCAATCCCAAAGTGATTGTCGCTCTCGGTAATACGGCCGTGAGCAATCTAATCAATACTACCTTCGGGATTACCAAAATCCGAGGTAAGTTTTTCAAGCGTGGCAAAAGTTTGGTGATGCCTACTTATCATCCATCCTATTTGCTTCGTAACAATTCATCCACCTCTGAACCTCACGTTCAATTCCGAGCGGATGTGCGGTCAGCCATTGACAAGGCACAGGAGCCTGCTTACGATGGCAGTCGCTAGATACAAAGTTACCATCGAAAAGGTTACTCGCGAATCTTATGAGATGGTTTTAGAAGCTGAAACAGTGATGGCAGCTTTAGATGAAGCGCGCCATTTAGTCGCAAACAGGAACAGAAACTTACGAGATGGTAAGTTTCACGTAACAAAGATTGAAACCCAGGAGCCCGAAACCAATGAGTGATTATCGCATTATGTATCTTCGTAGCAGCTACCCTGTTGTGGACGGGGTGCTGACCTCTGGAACCCCCGTGGGGTGCGTGGCCATTCGAGTCAAGGGCAGGAAGGTGGAGTACGGGCTTTCAGTTCTCAATCCTGCTGATCCTTTCAACCGTAAGGTTGCTCGTGAACTAGCTGCATTCCGCCTGACTGATCGTCCCACGTCTTTGACGGTGGTTGGATTGAGCGGTCCTGCATTGGATATGCACGACATCACTGAAGCAGTGATGACCAATCTTGCATCCGATAAGGATGCTCCTAGCCGTGCGCGAAAGGCAGCCAAGGTTTGGCTTGATACCTTCGCATATTCCTACTGAAAGAAACGCAAAGGAGATTACAATGTTCAACAAGGCTCACGTAGAGGCTCGCCTCGATAAGGTTCGTGTACTCTTTGAGAAGGCTTCTGAGATCATCGAAGCTCTCCCGAAGGGTCAGAAGATTCCAGCCACCAAGTTGGCGGAGGAACTTGCCAAGGAGTTCAATCAGACTGGTCCTCAGCTCTATACGACTCTCAAGATCCTGACGGATGATTACCCGGATCGTATCATCAAGCGGGGTGCTCACGGTGGTATCTACAATCCGACCGATGAGGAACGTGCTGAGATGGCGGAAAAGAAGGCCGCTCAGTAAAACAAAAGATGTTCATCTACAATCATGTAGATGGCAATATCAAGCGGGCCAATTCTGACTCTCTTGATATGTTTCGATAACGACAAACAACAAACATTGATGGAGAATTCACATGAATCAGTTTACTAAGCGTGGTGCGGATGGTTCGGTTGACATTGCGGCGAGCGCGAATGCGTATGCCAAGGCCCTGACCGAGTGGGTTGCTCAGAACGAGATCCCCTCGGAGCAGATCGAAACGGCCGTTGAGGCGGTGTTCGATGGCAGCACGAGTGAGCGCATCTCGATGCCCTACCTCTGCAATACGGCCGCTGGTCGTCTTGCTCAGGATTCGGCTTCGTTCGGCACTCTCGTGAAGCGCGTTCATGCGTATGTCACGGGCCAGTGTGCGGAGAACACGGGTCGTCTCGATGTGCAGAAGGGCAAGGGCGGTGGTGTTCAGCGTCTTGCTCGTCCGGGCGAGGCTGTTCCGGCTCGCACGGCCAAGAAGAGTGCGTGATCCTAGATCACCAAAACAAGACTGCAAGTTTGCAAGTTTAGTAGCGGTGTCCGAAAGGATCTGAAAACTTGCCTCTTTCTTTCACCTTCCAATCATGAATCTCAAAGCAGCTCAAATTGGTGATGTCTACCGTTTCTATATAGATAGTGACGGAGCAATCTCAGACCACCCTACCAAGCGAACAATCCTTGGTGCAGTTATAGGTTTCAATCGTGAGGAGAATTCGTTTCTTCTCGGATGGAAAGCAGATGAGCCCTATCCTACCAATGCAAGAGGTAGAAATGGGACTAAAAATAATCAGATTGTTTATGTGCATAATCAATCAGATTATAAGTACGGCAAACTGGTATCGCCCGACCTTCGTGTGGTGATGAAGATTGTCAATGGCTTTGATGGTTGCGCCTGTAAGAAGTGCAAGAACTTCTATCAGTTTGCGGAACCCAATCATGACGACGGCACACTTACGTGCTGGAGTTGCAGATCATTCTGATATAGGAGAATTCAATGAATCTGGAAGAGTTAGAAGAAGCGCTGGAAGAGTTCCTACCGGCCGGTTTCGAAATCGAAACCAATAGCAAGGGACAGATTGTCATCTACACCAATCTCAAACAAGATGATGATGGTGAGCTGGTCAGCCTGGATGACTACGAAGAAGACGTTGACCCGGACTTTGAACGTCTGGAAGATGAAGACGAACTAGACGAAGACGAATAATTCCAGAAATATTCAGGCTGATATAAGACTTCCCACAAGGAAGTTAATATGAGCACTGGTAATAATTCTGGAAATAATTCAAATAACGGCGGAACAATCTATATTGGAGCTGGTGGCGGGGGTGGTGTCAACTATGTCCCTATCAATGGTGGATGGTATACCATTACTTTGCCCTCAGTGCCCCTACCAAATCAACAGATTACTATTGATGGGATTGATCTAGCCGTTCCCGTTGCAGCAAAGAAAAAAGATTCTGACGGTTGCACTTGCAAAAAATGTAAAGAATTCTTCCCATACGCGGAACCAAACCAAGAAGATGGAACCCTAGTTTGCTATGCTTGTAGGCATGGCTATTGAGAAAGACAATGAAAAAGATTCTCCTATTGGCATTTCTATTGTGCGCATGCGGTAAGCATGCCGAATCTTCCCAGGTCAAGCTGGAAGATGGTACGCCAGGTTTGCTGGTTCATTGCAATGGGTTGCTTGATGAAGTCTGTGTCGCCCAAGTGTGTAACCACAGGGGACATGGAAAGATTCTTCATCGCAACGTGGGCAACAATCCAGATTCACTTTTAGTCTCCTGCCAATGAAACTGTGGCACATTGCTCAATGGGGCAATCCCAAAGATGGCGGGGACGGGCCAGATACCAATTGTATTGTTCGTGCTCCTGATTTGGAGTCAGCAATCAAAATGGCTGAAGAAGCTTTTAGCGCCCCATTTCGTACGGTATGGCGGGAAGGGAAAGCTAACGTGGTTTACTTGATGGGTGAGGACGAAGCCCAGAAACCAGAACCTCGTATTGTAATCCAGGTATGGGTGGCCCACGCCTTTAATTTTCCCCACTATAAAGGGTGGAGTAGAGACATTATCACTAACGAATGGAAATCCCATGATGAACTCTACCCAGATGACAAGCCCTCTGTTGAGTGAACTTGAACAAGAAGTTAATCGGCAGGTAGCATTCCTATCTGTTGATATGATCTTTCTCCTATTCGAAAAATGGGATCGAGAGATAACCGAGGCTATACGTCTCGCTGAAGCTTCATTGCCTGAACTTCTCAACCACTACGTTCGGATGAAGATAACCTTTCATCATCTGAAACGAGCATGGGACCGCGGTTGGTCTGCATGTTCTTTTGATGAATACAACAAGAAGTGGATCATGTGGTCCGCTAAAATCAAGGAAGCACGGAGAAATTACTATGTCGCAAAACAACGAGTCGAAGGTCAGCACGGGAGCGAGTGTTCTTGCCGAGGTTGCAAGTGCCTTGCAGGGATCAGCGCCCCAGGTCCGTGGGCGCCTGGTATCAGTGCTCACGGAACGTGAGCTAGCCAAACGAGTGGATCTTCTGGATAAGGCGCTCACCAAGCGCGCCTCGCTCCAGAGTGAACTGGATTCCATTCGCATGCCCACCAAGAAGGTCTTCCATCTGGTTGATGGCAAGATGGTGGAAGCTCAGGTGACCCTGACCTATACGCCTGAAGAGGCTAAGAAGTACGCCGAGGATCTCAAGGCGCACAACAAGAAGGTCAAGGAAGCAACTGAGAAGCTTGCCAAGTTCGACAAGGTTCTGGAAGCTGCTTTCACGGGTGATGAGAATGATCCCGAGGCTCTCGCCAAGGCGTTTGCCAAGCTGGGTCAGCTTGTTGCCGGCAAGGAGCAACCTGCTGCTGAGAGTTCAGAGCAGAGTGAATGATCTTTGAGATATCGGTCCTGGTAGATTTATCTGTGATTCAGTCTCCAGGTTGTGGTCTACCAGGACCGAATCTCTTTTAGGTGAGCCATGAGCTGGGTAATTGCATTCATAGTAGGCGTGTCGTCATTGATGACGGCTATGTTCGCCATCAATGGACTTATCTATGGTTCAATTTACCTAGAGAAATTTGGGTTGTGGAAGGCGCTCTTCAAAGTGTTCGAGGTAACCATTACAATATTCGGGGTCCTAGCCCTAGTGGGAGCTGCCGTAATGATTGCCCACAAAGTTCTTTACGGGACTCCATAAACCTGCCAATAAGGTGATATAGTTAGTACACCGTATCTATTCGGGTATCGTCCAACGGCAGGACTCGGGACTTTGAATCCCGCTATCTAGGTTCGAATCCTAGTACCCGAACCAGAATGGTCGCATGGCGGAATGGCAGACGCCGGGGTCTTAAAAACCCCCGAGGTAAACCCTCATGTGGGTTCGAGTCCCACTGTGACTACCAATCATGAAAACGAAAAAGGACACCTTACGTAACCCTTACGCAATCCCTGCAAAGGCCAGGAAGAGCGGTAAGATGCGTTCTAAGGATCAAAAGCGTAAGAACGGAAAGAATAAGCAGAGAGAATACTTAGCCGAGAGCTACTGAAATGAAACTCTTATCCCGTGAAGAGATGGAAAAACTCCCCACCAAACGCCTTCTCGCCTACAAGAACCGCCTGCTCAGAGTAAGCAGCGGCCAGTGCGACTGTGGCGATAGCGGGTGTGACTTCACTAGGAACCAACTTCTGGAGGACGGAGTTCTTATCAAGTCCTCGCCAGAATGGCAGGCTACGTACACTACCTGTAAAGAGCTTCTTGCAACCAGAGAACATGTCGAGCGTTCT
>AP72_2010_repI_A01DRAFT_1000015_pt1 | contig 22445 bp, 17 predicted proteins | sample AmaPasreplicIA01_FD_9191 | JGI IMG/M metagenome (IMG submission 9191) | reverse complement strand
TCCGCCCGCATCGGGTTCGGCAATACGAATTTCAACGCCCGGCAGGGACTTGCCGACGGTGCCGGCCAGCATCCGATTCTCCGGACGCGTCACCGTCAGCACCGGCGATGCCTCAGTCAATCCATAACCTTCGAGAATCGTAAAGCCGAGACCCTGGAAATCACGTTGCACCTTCTCGTTCAGGGCTGAGCCGCCGCTGATGAAATAACGAACCCGGCCGCCCATGCCTTCATGAATAGGGTAGAAAAGCAGTTGGCCAAGATTGAGTGGCGTCTTGTCACGTAGCCACGCATTGAATTTGATCAGTAAATCGGCGCCGTCACCGACCCATTTGCCGCGATCATTCAGCCGATTCTTGATGCGCCGGTGCAGCAATTCCCACAGCGCCGGTACGCCCACCATACCCGTTACGTGACCATTCTTAATTGCTTTGGCGAGATGTTCGCTGGTCAACTCAGGCAGATAAGTTATCTGCGCGCCGCGGCTCAAAGGCGTGAGAAAACCGGTCGAGAACTCAAACGTGTGATGCAACGGCAGCACCGAGAGGACACCGTCGCTGGTATCCATATCGAATACCGATGACAGCATTGAAACCATGCTGGTGAGATTGCGATGTGACAACATCACGCCTTTCGGGCGGCCGGTTGTCCCGGAAGTGAAGATTAGAGAGGCTACCGATTGCGCGGTTATGCGTGCTGGTAATAAGGCCACCCGATCTTTTTCAGTTTCTTCATCGGTTAATTCGAAGACCTCATCAAAGGTCCATAACTTCACCTGATTTAGACCCGCCGACTTTAATTGTTCCGGCAGCGACGAACGGTCTGCTTTCAATTTGTCGCTAATCACGATCCCCGACGCTTCGCCGGCGCGCGTGAAGTTGACTACTTCTTCAGTTGTGCTCTCCGGGTCGACGGGTATGCAGGTCGCGCCGGCTTTCAACACTCCGAAGTAAGTCATGCCCCATTCGGGCGCGTTGTGGCTAAAGAGCATCACGCGATCGCCGTTTCGGATTCCATGGGAGGCAAAGAACCCGGCCGCTCGGATTGACAACTCGCGCAGGTCTGCGTAGGTGTATTGCTCTTTGTGACCATTTCGCTCGATACGCATGGCCACCCGTGTCTCGTGACGTTTGGTCGTCGTCTCGAACATCTCGAGCAGATCGCGATAGGTATAGACACGCTTTGATTGCGCCCGCATGTCTTCTTCCAGCGTCGGCAACACCCATTTCTTCAGACCCGGCATGTGAATGTTCATCCAGTAGTCATACCAGTCGAACTTTTCCGGGTCCCAGGTCAGCAGTTGCTTCTCGTCTTCCCTGATGCGATCAAACAAGGCGCGCACATTGTCTGACCGGAAAATGTAGGCATTCTCGACGGTGAACGGGAGAAACATCTCGAAAGCTTCCCTGGCTTCGCGAGTTTGCTCTTGCACCCGATCCACAGTCTCTTTCATGCGGTTGATGACGCCTTCGTACCGGCCGCCACCCCAACGTGGTTTCGCCTTGTCGAGCAGCGACGAAATCTTCTTTGCCGCGGTGTTCATCATGGGTAGCGAGGTCGCATCAAATCGCTCCGGCGACACCTGGAAAGGCTCGATGCGCGCTGAAATCTCGCGAATCACCCGCAGACCTTCCTTCTTTTCCAGTTCCTGCTGGCGCGCGAACAAACCGACCAAACCGATGATTCGCTCCATGTCGTTCGGATTCGCGTCACCGGTGGCAGCCTGATGAACCAGCTTCGGCTCTTCGACACATGCTTGTGCGGCCACCGCGAGCATCACCGAGGCAACCTGATCGACCGGCGTGATGTCGAGAATCAACTTCGGATTGGCAGGCAGCTGTCGCTGTCCTTGCAGGGTCATGAAAATGATTGGCGCGGTGGTGGTAAAACCTTCGTTCCAGCCGGGGAAGGGAAAGACTTTGGCTGATTCAACAATCGAAGGACGAACGATGCTGCGAACGATTTCGGTTTCAGCCGCAACCAGCTGTTCGCCGAGCGATTTAGTGTAGGTGTATATATTCGGCCAACCCCAGAAGGCCGCGCGTTCCACGCCCAGCTCAGTCAGACGGTTGCGGGTCCAGACCTTTCGTTCGCGCGCGACCGCGAGGCCCAGCGCATCAGGGTCGTCGGAATCGCGCATCTCTTCGTTCAGGCGTTTGCGCGCAAGTTCGCGGAATTGGGCGACTCGCATCGCATCTTTGGCCTCTTCACGTGCCCGCTCAGACATCCTGGCACAGTCCGCGATCTCCTGCTGGACTGAGAACTCGACGCCCTTGAGTTCATCTTTCCGGGGAAAATAACCGACCACCTGGTCGTTTTCCCACACCGGACCTGATCGATTGCCGGCGACAAAACAGGTCGAGATATGGACCAGGCATGGTCGCTTCATCCGTTTCGTAAAAGCGATGACGTTTTGGGTGCCGACTACATTTGTGCGCAGGGCGCTTTCCAGGGTCGGATTGAAAGTTACGTTGCCGGCAGAATTGATAATGACGTCGATGTCCCGGGCGATTCGATCCGCTTCTTCTTCGGTAAAGCCGAGATTATTATCCGCAATATCGCCGCCCACGATGGCGACCTTGTCACGAATGAAATCCTCGAACGCAAATCCGTAGCGTTCGCGCACGGGATCGAACGGCTCAGCCGAGATCACATTGTTCCAGAATCGCGTTTCCGACTCTTCCTGCGACCGCGCTCGCACCGTCACATATACGCGGCCGATGTTCGGAAAGCGGTGCAGCAGCATGCTGAGAGTTACTTTTCCGACAAAGCCGGTGCCGCCGATCAGAAAGATGCGCCGGTTATTAAAGATTTCGGTTGGCGACAGTTTGTTCTTCATAACGTGAACTCGACTACTGCAACTCACTCGCTCGTTTGGCGCCGTAGTGTTTCAGCAAATCGGCGACCAGGTCATTGCCCCGGCTGAGAGCGATATCGAGCGGCGTACCCGTGCGGGTTAACGCGTTGATATTCGCCCCGCGCCCAAGCAGTTCTTTCATCACCGGGATTTGCGCGTAATAAGTCGCCTCAGCCAGCGCCGTATTTCCCGCGGCGTCCTCCGCATTTAGATCTGCACCGTGATCGAGCAAATAACGAACCGCATTCAACCGCCCTTCGCGCGCCGCCAGACAGAGAGGCGGACAGCCGCCATGAGAATTCACGTTCACACCGGCCCAATTGAGCGCCCGCATTCGTTGCAGATTTCCGTCAGCCGCGGCTTCCTCAAAATACTGCTGACGGCGTTCCCTGAACTTCGGCGAGCTGCCGACGATTGCCATAGAAATCGACAGGGTGCCGGCAAATGCCAGGGCCCGCGTAATTAATCCTGGTGTTCCTAAACCAAACATCGTATTGCGGTCTCGGTTTGCTGGCGAAATCCTTACTCCATGTCTGCAATTCCGATCATTGGCTGATGCAGCATCGTTATCTCGGCTGAATTGCCCATGTACGTCCTGGCCATCGCAATGGCTTCGGTGAGATTGTCTGCACGTTCCCAGCCGAGCATCGACGGCACATGCGCATTTTCCGCGCCGGCCGCGATTACCCGGCCCACGTGCTGCCGTCCATTCTCACCCCAGTACCACATAAAAAACGGATGGGCGCCGTGATATGCGTTGCCTCGACGATACATCTCGACATAGCTGGGGTTATTAGCAAACTCGCGCTCGTATTTCTCACGCAAGTAAAAGGCATCGCGCGATTCAGGCAGCAAACGATTAAAGAACTCGATGTAACTGGGATGAAAATCATGATCGAATTCGTCGTAGCAGGGATGATGAATTATGAGCGTGCCGCCTTTCTTCAGCAGCGGCTTGTTACGATAAAAATTGAAGTGATAGCCAAGGCCCATCACCTGCACCAGCAGTGGATTCAGAACTGAATAAACGTTGTAGGGCGAAATATCCGGGATGCCGGTTACCAGAATGTCACATTGGCCCCGCACCGGAATCGCATATTGCTGAAAACCCTTTTCGACAATTTTGGCGTGAACGGGTTCCGTCTTTCCGGCATAACAGGCCGTCATCTCGTATTGCGCCGGCCTGGTATGCAGAAGTTTCCGCCGCGCCGGACGCGGCAGTTTGTTCATCGCGTAGCGCATCGCTTCAAACTTCATGCGATCGAACGCGGTGAAGTCATCCTCGTTTTTCAGGAGGAAGTCCATGTCGCTGCCGTACATGCGATTATTGATGGCGGTTTCGATATGAAAGACGTTAAGGTGCTGATCGACAATCTTGCCTAAGCGCGTGCACTTATTCGCCAGTTCCGACCGGGCCGGATCCATATAGCTATCAGAGTCGCGAATTGTCTGGGGATCGTGATGGGCGCGCAGCGACTCGTAATCGCAAAGACCGACAGCTACCGATTTGTGACCACCATCCATCGGCACGAAGTTGATGTTGCAGTAGATCAGCAAATCGCTTTCCACGGCCCGACGGTTCAGATACAGAGGTTCTTTGTGGCGGCTCTCGCCGATCTTCACCATGCCTTCTTTCCACTCGGCGTCGTGGTTGTAGTAGCGTTCCGGATAGTAGGCGTCGTAAATCTTTTGTCCCACCATCCGCTTCATTTCCCACGGCGTCATCTTCCGGTGGAGTGAATTGGCGATGATGATGTGAATGTCGTCGATACCATTGCCGGCCAGCATGTCGAGGACAATCTCCAGCATCGTCTGGCGAATATCCGGCGTCTGCATCGGCGGCAGCGGCAGACTGATGTCGTCGACTGCGATCGTGACTTTCATCCCCGGCTCAAGTTGCGCGAAGAGCGGATCAGACTCGAGCGGATGGTTCAGCGCGTAGCGAATTGCCGCTTCGCGATTGGGTAGTCCCTTGAGTGGCGGGTTCGGATAAAGAACGCGAGTGCCGACCGGCAAATCTTCAAGGATGAAATCCTCACCTGAAGGCATGACGCGGGGAGCGCTGTCGTTGTCGATGTAAACGATCGATTCGTGTGTTTTGCGTCGGAGTTGGAGAGCCATATCGTCAGTATGGTCGTCAGCGGTCAGTTGTCAGTTGCCGGTTGAGACAAACAACTGACAACTAACGACTGACAACTAACTATTTCAAATTCAATATCGGCCAATCGTGATGAAGCGCCGTCTGCCGTAATCTAAAATCAGGATTCACCGCCGCCGGATGACCGACGATCGACAGCATCGGCAGATCACTCATGCTGTCGGAATAGGCGTATGAGTCGCTGAGATTCACTCCTTCGCGCTCGGCAAAAGTACGAATCCATGAAGCCTTCGTGGCCGATGCCAGCACCGGTGGTAATAGACGTCCGGTCGCCACGCCTTTCACAAACTCGAGCCGGTTGGCGACGTAATCAGTTATGCCCAGGTACGCCATCAGCGGCACGACCGAAACATCGAGTGCCCCGGTGACCACCACCTGACGGAGACCAAGGCTGCGGGACTTTTCGATCAACTCAAACGCCCCCGGATAGACGGCCGGCTTGAGGACTTTGTCGAACAACTCGTCCGCAAAGAACCGCATCCGATCTTCAGTTTCGCCTTTGTATCGCTTGAAAAAGAGATCGTTGAAAACTTTTCGGCTATACTGGTCGCTGACAGCAAACAAGGGAACACTTAACAGCGTAGTCGTGCTCTTGGTGAAGCTCCGGAACAGGTTCGGCTGATTGCGAGCATAGAAACCGAGCGTATGGACCAGGTTAGTGCTGACCAATGTTCCTTCAAGATCGTAAAAAGCTGCTGCTGGCACTAAAACCCCCCGCCGAACGGACGCGGACTATACCTTAAACGCCTCCCGAAGCGAAAGGCAATTGGAGCGTGTATGGCATCATTATACAATATGGCCTATCTTAGATGTGTCTTCCTAAAAATCCTTAGTAAAGTCGGCGTTCTCGCCGTTTTTGCAGCGTTAGGATTCGGTCTCATTTCGTGTCGAAAAGCGGCCACCGCGACCGCCGACCATACCGCGGTACGGCCCACAGCCGAGGTGATTGCCGAGGCGGACGCCGACTATGATGGCCGGGCTGATCTGGTGAAGGTGCGCCAGGCTATCGTCGCCTTGCGACAGGCTCAGGCCGACAATCCGACCAACTTTGAGCTGGCCTGGCGCTTGGCGAAGTTCAACTACTACCTGGGATCGCATACCACCGAGCCCCGCGAACAGGACAAGGCCTTTCGCGAAGGCATCGATGCCGGAAAACTGGCCGTGAAGTTACAGGATGGCAAGCCTGACGGTCATTTTTGGTTGGGCGCGAACTATGGGGGGACCGCACAGATCAGCACGCTCGCCGGCCTGGGTGAGATCGACGACATCAAGCAGGAGATGGAAACGGTTTTGAAACTCGACGAGAGCTATCAAGCCGGCAGCGCTTACATGGTCCTGGGCCAGGTCTATCTTGAGGCGCCCAAGCTGCTCGGCGGCGACGTTAATAAAGCAATCGGTTATTTAGAGAAGGGAATCAAGGTTGGGCCGGACAATGAATTGATGCGCGCGAAACTTGCGGAAGCTTACGCTGAAGCTCACCGCAATGAGGACGCTCGCAAACAAATCGATATCCTAATGGCGATGAAGCCGGCGCCTGGATATGAGCCCGAATACAATGAAGCGATAGCTGAAGCGAAAAAAATCCAGGAGAAAATCAAATAGATCTTAACCCTGTAACGCCTACTGGAAGCTAAGCTATTTCCGACTTGCGATTCATTCTGGTGCCCAAACGAATCTGAACCACGAGATGACACGAAAAAGGGGTTTTTGTTCGTGTGTGTGGTTTCTTTTTCTATCGATATTTTGTTCTTGGAATTGAATCACGAAACATCACGAAAAACCGGACTTTGTTCCTGTGCATTCGTGGTTTCAATTCCTTGCGATATCGTTGCCGCGAAATATAAGACAAGTCCTTAAATAAGCCCTGACCTGCTTGCTGACAATCGTGACTAAAAAAAGCCGCCGAGAATGCCGGCGCCCCTGTCGATCTGGCCCCTACTGCGACTTACCGGTGACTTTCTTTAACTCTTCCAGCGTCCGCTTGTGCTCTTCCAATTTCTTCCCTGCGTCCCCAAGTTTGCCTTCCGAAGTAAGCTTCTGATACTCATCGAACTCCTGAATGGCGCGGTCAATTAACTGTTGCACATTCGGAGTCGCCGAGGGTTGTGACGACGTGGTTGTTTGCGGCGAAGGTTTCGCATTTGGCTGGGATCCGCTTTCTGGCTGAACTTCAGTCGCCCTGGTAGCAGATTCACCAAAAAGGCTGTTCATTGCCTCCTCGAAATTCGCGCCAAACGCCAGGCGATCCTGTGTGGCGAGCACCACCAGACGCAGCTCCGGCATGGGACTGCGTTCCGCTTTCAGATAGATCGGTTCAACGTAGAGCAGCGAATTGCCGATGGGAATCACCAGCAGGTGTCCCCGCTGTACATGTGATCCTTGCTGGTTCCACAAGGTGAATTGGCCTGAGAGCTGCGCGTTCTGGTCGATGCGCGCTTCGATTTGCAGGGGGCCATCGACCTGTCGCGATTTCGGGAACTTGTATGCGAGCAGCGATCCGTAGGCCTCACCGTCACAGCGGCCCGCGATCCATCCAATCATGTTGTTGCGGTTCGAGGGAGTGAAGGGAAGAATCAAAGCGAACTCTACGCCTTCCTTTTCACCTGGCAAGTGCATCAATACAAAGTACGGCTCGATCGGCTCTTCCTGCTGTTGCCTGTCCTGACCCAGCGAAACCTGACGCGCAACATTCCACAAGTCTTCGCGCTGGAAGAATGAGTTCGTGTCCTGCGTGTGATAAAGGGCAAAGACCTCAGCCTGGGTCCTGATCAAAGTTTCGGGATAACGAACATGCGCGCGCAGATCCGCAGGCATCTCCTTTTGATCTTTAAAGAGGGTTGGGAAGATTGCGCGATAGGTTTGGATTAGCGGATCGGCCGGGTCGAACACGTAAAAGCTCGCCGTCCCGTTATAGGCATCGACAACCACCTTGACGCTATTGCGAATGTAGTTGACGGTCTTGTCGGCCGCGGGATAATGACGCGAATAAGGATAATTTGCACTTTCGGTAAACGCGTCGATGATCCAAAACAGACGCCCATCTGAACTGACGACCATGTAAGGGTCGTTGTCGTAAACCAGGAACGGCGCAACTCCGTCAACGATTTCCCGAATGTTGCGATGAATCAGCGCGTGACTTTGCGGCGTCACGTCGTCTGAAAACGGAAGCTTGGTCAAATCGTCCAAAGCCCAGGCCAGGAGCCACCGCTTGAAGACACCGCCGACGACTATCCCGCCCGAGCCCTCATAGGTAGTAAGGCTATTGGTTTCGCCCTGCGGAAAGTTGAACTCCATCCGTTTGGTTTTCACATACACGTCATGGTTCGTTTGCTGGCCAAAATAGATCTCGGGCCGCGTCACCTTGATGTCAGGGACCGAGGATTCAACCGGCATATTGGAAAGGATAAAGTTCGGCATGCCTTCAGAATCAAAGCCGTTCGCAGTATTCATCGTGATGCCAAAGCCATGCGTGTAGATCAGTTTCTCGTTCACCCAATTGCGCGATGATTCCGGCAGTTTCTCGACGTTCATTTCCCGCGTTCCGACCATCATCTGCCGCTTCTGGCCCGCGATCAGATATCGATCCACGTCAACATCGGTGAAATCGTAGTAAGTCCGAATGGCCTGAATCTGTGTCAGGGTGTCCTTCAATGCTCGCCAGTCCCACAAACGGATATTGTCCAGGGTGGCGCGATTGCTTTGGAGGTCTGACGCGTCCGCGGTGGTGTTCGCGTCAAAGTTTCTTTGCTCGATACCTTCGATGCCGAAGCCGGCGCGGGTGGCCGCGATATTGTGATTTATGTAAGGCGTCTCGCGCTCCAGTTCATTGGGCTTGACGATGAAGCTGGTCACGTATGCGGGGATAATCACGGCGCCGACAATATAGACGGCCGCCGGTAGAGCGAGCGCGCCAATCAGCACTCGAAACTTGCGCAGCGCAATTCCGTTCACCAGACAAAGCAACGCGGCGACGACCAGCGCCCCGGCTACCCACTTGTAGGCCGGCAACAAGTAATTTGCTTCGACATAAGTGACACCGGAAAAAATCTGATGATCTTCCCATAGATATGGATAACGCGACAGAAGAAATCGCCAGGCCAGGACCACTAGCCAGCAGGCGAGCGGAATCGATACCACCAGAAAGCTGACCCGCCGTGCCTGGTTGGAACTTCCTGAGGTGGCCAGACCCTGTTGAGTCATCGCCAGCACCGCATAAATCAGGGCTGCGATCAGACTGATGAAGGCAAGCGCCAGCACCCACGAACTGATCGCATCGTAAAAAGGCAAACTGAATAAATAGAAGCCAATCGGCTTATTAAAGACTGGATCCGTTTGATTAGTTGTGACCTGATGAAAATAGAGGGCAAAGCTACGCCATGATTCGCGCATCCCAAATCCGAAGACCAGGCCGGCGATGATGGCGACTACCCAGGCGATCGGGCGCAGTACTCGCTCCGGAGCGAATTTCACCGGCTGTTGATTGATAAAAATCGTGCGGCTGCCAAAGGAAAAAGCGGCAAAGGCGCGCTCAATCAACCAGAAAGCGATACGCAGGACCGCAGTCGTGACAATAAAGAACAGAAGAAACAGTTCGAGCTTGGCGCGGAAAATGAACCAGAAAATGGATGAGTATCCCAGCGAGCCGAACCATGCGGCGGCCAGATAAATCGAAACTGCACGTGATGCGACGATCAGCAGGAAAACAAACGCGACCAGGATCAGCCATTTCCATCGGCGCTGGCGTGGCTTTTTCGGCGTGATGTCTATGATTTCGCCTTCGCGATCAAAGGGGATAGGGCGGCTCATGCGCGGTTAGCATACGCTGAAATAATCGATGGTCAAGAACTAAATGGTTGAAGTGGCACGCCCATCTTGCGGGTGATTTCACGGCCGGGACGGCCGTGCCACTTATAATTGGTGATCCTGTAGAGAACTAATATTTGCTCTCGTTCGTCTTAATAAAAGTGCCCGAGAAGCGAGTTGTTGACGTTAACAGGAAGGAAACGAGTCGCGTTGTCCCCGCCTTGGGCAGAATGATAGACTGCCGGGCGCGTTTAGTCGTTGGAATGCTTACCGAAGGAACGATTTTACAAGGCCGTTACCGCATCGTGCGCCAGCTCGGACAGGGGGGCATGGGCGCAGTGTACGAAGCCGTCGATGAGCGCCTCGATACGACGGTCGCGCTGAAAGAAACCTTTTTCGCGGATGAGAGACTGCGCAAGCAGTTTGAGCGCGAGGCGCGCCTCTTAGCGCGTATGCATCATCCCGCTCTACCGCGTGTCAGTGATCATTTTAATGAGGGCGAAGGGCAGTTCCTGGTGATGCAGTACATCGCGGGAGAGGATCTGTTCGAGATGCTCGCCGCGCGTAACGCTCCCTTTCCTGAGGACCAGGTGGCTCGCTGGGCCGATCAGCTGTGCGATGCCCTGGATTATCTGCACACGCAGGATCCGCAAATCATCCATCGCGATATCAAGCCCCAGAACCTCAAACTTACTTCGCGGGGGCAGGTTGTTTTGCTGGATTTCGGATTGGCCAAAGGATCGGCGGGACAACTGACGGCCATCACGACGTCCGCAAGTATTTTTGGCTACACCCCGAATTATGCTCCGCTGGAACAGATTCAGGGCAAGGGAACCGATCCGCGCAGCGACATTTATGCGCTCGGTTCGACACTCTATCACCTGGTCACGAACGTGAAGCCGCCTGACGCACTCAGCCGCGCCGCCGCCGTGGTCAATGGCCAGGATGATCCGTTACTACCGGCAAACCAGGTTACTTCAGCGGTGGGCGCGGGGCTCTCGAGTATATTGAGCAAGGCAATGTCGCAGCGGCGTGACGATCGTTTCGCAAGCGCGAGTGACATGCGAGCAGCCTTGCAAGCTGCGGACTATCAGGCGAGCGATGAAGAGACAGTGGTGACGCCGGGCGGCGCCGCCGTTGCTGCCGCGCCGACCTTCGCTTCGGAAAAAGCCACGCGGGTGGCCGGCGATCAGACGCGTCGCATGACTTCGCCGTCATTTTCGAGTGAAGCGCAGACACTGGTTGCCGGCGAAGCCACGAATGTCCGGACGGTTACCGGTGGTCAGGCTGCCTCGGCGCAGCCCGCGCGTCGCACGAGTTGGCGTCCAATCGCTGCGGCCGTAATTGTCCTGATTCTAATTGCAGGTGGCTCGGCCGCCTTTGTTGCTTATCGCCGTAGCCGTCAAACACAATTAACTACGACAACAACCCCACCGCAGACTGAGTCGCAACCGGNGCCACCGTCACAACCGGCAGATAATTCCGCGCCGGTGACCGACTCCAGGAACGCGGCAGAAGCGACCCGAACCAATCAGGCGAAGAGTGATAAGGCGAAGAACGAGGCGCAGCGCACCACGCCTGGCAAGCCGGAGCAGAAGCCGGAAGACGCCTTAAAGAATTCCGCACAACCGGAGGCGGTTGATCCGGCACATCAGGGTGATCGAGGGCGTGATCGCGATCGAACGCCGGCCCCTGGGGCCGGACTACCAGCCAATTTCGATCCGCTGCGGCCGGACCGGCGCCACCCGGTCGTCCCGGGAACGCCTGAGATTCGAGTGCTCCCCAATGGTGGGCGGATAATCAAAAACCCCGATGGCACGACCGTTTTCATTGGGCCGAATGGTAAAACGAGGGTGGTTACCCCAGGTGAAAAGGGGAATCGTAATCGAAACGAAAACGATCAGCGTTAGCTCGATTGGTGAAGAGTACGCTGTTTGTCTTATTCACACATGGCTTTAGCCGCGTGCGCGAAAATCTGCGGCAGGAAACCTTTTAAACGGTTTCCGTTTTTGATCCAAAGGTTGCTGCCACCTGGCTGAAGGAGTCTGTCGGGAAATTGACAACCACGACCCGTCTAAGTACCCCGAGCGCCAGCGAGGGGTCCTAAGGTGAGTCGTTCACTGAGCAGCCGGAGCAATTGATCCCCTCGCTCGCGCTCGGGGTACTAAACAGGGTGTGGTTGTCATTTTTCCCGACACACTCCTGAAGCCAGCGTTGAATGAAACCGGAAAAAGACTTCTGCGCATCTCCACAAGGTTTTACCCGCGTAATTTCCTCGAAAGCTATGAAAAACAGATTCAGAAGCAATGTTGTTTTGTTCTTTGGCGCTGCGGCCGTGGTCTCGATGTTGGTACGAGCCGACGGCAATGTGCGCGCTGACAATGTGACCCNGCCGGCGACCGTCGTTCGGGTGACGCCCTCGGCGCCGGTGTTCGATGATGCCAAACGGCTCAGTGAACTGGCCGCGAGGCGCAAGCATGTTGCCGACACGATTGGGCCGAAGGCGATGCTGGTAATGTTCAGCACTGAGCCACGGGTTTACACCAACGATGTCGATTTTCCTTTCCGCCAGGAGAACAATCTGTTCTACCTGACGAATCTGAATCAAAAGGGCGCCACATTGGTACTGATGCCCGGCACGCAGTTTCCGGAAATACTTTTCCTGCCTCGCCGCAACGCCGCATCGGAAACGTGGACCGGCCATATGTACAGCCCGGAGGAAGCAGCCCGGCTTTCAGGAATCAAAGAGATCTGGGCCAATAGCGAATTCGAACCGTTCATCAAAGCGCTGCACAGCAAGGAATTCTATGCTCCGCAGCCGGAAAATATTCTGATGTCAGCAAATCGCGGCGCTCCGTCATTGGGCGACAACACCAGTCCGTTATTGATGGCAGCCGCAAACAACGAGGCCAAGATTTATCTGCTCGCGAGTTTTCCTGCTCTGGGCGAAAGCCGGGAGTATCGACAGGAGCAACGGTTCGCCGCTTCATGGGGTAAAGAGAGCGGGTTCAACATTCAAAACGTCGCGCCGATCTTTGCGCAGATGCGGGCCCGGAAATCCGCGATGGAGCTCGAGCTGTTGCAACACGCAATCGACATCAGCATTGAAGCCCACGAGCGCGCCTGGATTGCCGCCGCGCACGCAAAATGGGAGTACGAAATTGATTCCGAAGTCGCGCGCGTGTTCAAACTTCGGAACGCCGACAATTGGGGTTATCCGGACATCGTCGGATGTGGAGCGAACGCCACGACTCTGCATTACGAAGAATCACAATCGCAGTGCAAGCCCGGCGATCTCCTGTTGATGGATGTCGGTGCCGAGTACGGACACTACAGCGCCGACGTTACTCGCACCACGCCGGTCAGCGGAAAATTCACGCCGGCCCAGGCGGCGATTTATCAGATCGTTTATGACGCTCAGGAAGCTGCGGCCAGGGCCGCCAAACCGGGAGCGACTCTCTCTGATGCCCACCGGGCATCTCTGGCAGTGATCCAAGCCGGACTGCTGAAGCTGGGCCTGATCACCGATGCTAAGTCGGAGCAGTACCGCATGTGGTTCATGCATGGAAACGGCCACTGGCTGGGAATGAATGTGCACGACGTGGGCGGCGGCGTGGCCTTTGAGCCGGGCATGACCTTTACCAATGAGCCAGGCATCTACATTCGCTCTGACGCGCTGGACAATCTCCCGAAAACGCCGGAAAACGCCCAGCTGATCGCCGCCATTAAGCCCGCCTTTGAAAAATACAAAGGTATCGGGGTACGCATCGAAGACGATATGGTGATTACCCCCGAAGGCGCGAAGTGGATGACTGCGGCGTTGCCCCGCAGCATCGCTGATATCGAAACGTTCATTGCCAAGGCGCGAAGCGAACAAAGATAGCCGGAACGATCCACGAAACCACACGAACAAACACGAAAAAATGGCAGCTTTTCGTGACGTTTCGTGTGATTTCGTGGATCGTTCCCTTTCGCCACTGATGAGAAAGCAAATGAAAAAGCAAACTAGCCCAATGATCCTCCGGCTTGCGGTCGCGCTGTTGTCTTACAGTCTGTTGTCCGCATCCGTGTTCGCGCAGCAGAAAGCGGATAACACTTACATCGAAGCGGCAACGCTTTGGCAGCAGACTGCGGGTGAAGCGCGAGCGGTTCAGTACCAGACGTACCTGCTGGCACGGCTGCTGCTCGATCGCGACCTGCGCAATCATCGAATCAGAGGACGGCGCGCGATCATCGTCGATGTCGATGAAACGATTCTTGACAACAGCCGTTATCAGGGAATGCTTATCAAGAAAGGTGTGAACTATCCGGAAGGCTGGACGGAATGGTGCAATCGCGCCGAGGCGACGGCGATTGCGGGCGCGGTCGACTTTCTCCGCTACGCACATTCACGCGGGGTGCGTGTGTTTTATGTGACTAACCGAAAGATTGCCGAAAAGGACGGCACGTCGCGCAACCTGAAACAGCTGGGGTTTCCCGAAGTGAATGACGAGACGCTGCTGGTACGAACTGATACCGCCAGCGATACCAAAGAACCGCGGCGCCAGGCGATCGCTTCGCATTATCATGTGGTGCTGCTAATGGGTGACAACCTGAATGACTTTTCTGACGTGTTTGAAAAAAGCAAGACCGTAGCCAGCCGCCTGGAAGCCACCGAGAAAAACCGATCGCAGTTCGGGACTCGCTTCATCGTGCTCCCCAATTCAATGTATGGCGATTGGGAGAATGCGATTTATGACTATAACTTCGATTTGTCATCAGATCAGAAGCAACAGAAACGGCGCGCGTTATTGAAGGACTGGTAGCGTAAACGAAGCGAGGTTTATCCCAGTATAATTTGGTGTTGTTTCGTGTGATTTCGTGGATCGTGTGCTGGTTTTAGGAGAAGAAGGATCCACGAAAATCACACGAAACACCACCAAATGGATTCCGCTAATGCTTACTGTTCTCTCGCTTCGATGACTCGACGACTTCTTCCTTGATCTCGCCTTCGATCCGCTCGCTCTTGGTGCCCACGCGCAGCCGGTCATAGATGCTCATGTATTGATTGCCGACCCACACGAGCGCGAAGAGCGAGATCAAATAGCCTCGCCAACCGGGTAATAGCAGCTTAAAACGGGCGATGATTAGGAAGATGGCCGCGACGTAGTGGCTGAAGCAGTATTCGCAAGTAAAGAGATAGAAAAACTTTCGTTGATACCAGTGCGTACAATCCTGACTGCGCCGCCGGCAAAATTCTCTTGGTTCACGGAAAACTTCTTCGTGGGTGACCGTCCAGGCGACGCATGCGATCGGAATTGCCAGCACGAAGAGTTCGAGCAGTTGCAATCTCAGCGGCGGCATCATTTCGATTTTAGCCGCCGCTTCCAGGTTTGCTGAAACAGGTGTTGGTTCGAAACGCGAGATCGCTGTCACGAAATCATGGCGTGCTCCATGATTCTTTGTGGTTCGCGTCATAGAAGATCACACGGGGCGTGGTGCCTTGCGCAATTCCCATCCAGGCTCGTTCTTTTTCGCTCGCATCATAGAAGCCGATGCCCGATTCCTTGCCACCGCCTGACTGTCCGAACCACGCGCGCAGCTTTCCACTGTCATCGTCGATGTTCAATCGCGTAATCCCGCTGGCAAGAATACCGAGCCGGCTTCTTTCTTTGGCGTTTTGATCATAGAAGCCGAGACTGACTTCCTGCCCTTTATTCCAGAGTCCCAGCCATGAGCGCTCCTTGCCGGTTGTGGGATCTTTGATGCTCAGACCCGGCAGCCCATCTGAGTCTGCTCCGAGCGTGGCGAGGGTCTTCCCTGATGAGTCAACAACTACAAATCTTTCCGCGGTCTCGACATCCACCGGCCGCGCCGCGATCAGAAAGAGCGAGGCGATTACCAGCAACGCCAGTATTGCAACAATTTTGAAAAGACGGTTTTGCCGTTCCAGCTTCTCCATTCGCTGTACCAACACCGAAAAGTCAATTGAATTATTCATGATGATCTCCTGAAATGGCTGAAGATTAGAAAAACCTAAACGACTGGTTCTTGCGGTTCGCTATTAGACCCGATCTGTTTTCCCAATTCACTAAAAAACTTTGCGGCGAGCATTTTGGCGGCGGCTTCAATCATACGCTGCCCGACTGAGGCGATCACTCCACCTACCTGCATTTCGCCGGTATAGGCTATGAAGGTTTGGCCGTCGATTTCGCTGAGATCAAATTCGCCGGTGCCTTTGACAAAGCCGGGTCCGCCTTTGCCGTCCACGATCATGCGGTAACGTGAGGGTGGGTGCATGTCTTCGAGGCGCACGTTGCCTTTGAAGATTCCTTTCACCGGACCGATGCCCGCTTTCATCGTGGCGACGTAGGTGTCGTGGCCGCTTTTTTCCAGCGATTCACATCCCGGAATGCACTGCTGAAGGATTTGCGGATCGATCAGCGCAGCAAAGATGTGATCGCGGGCAGCGTTAATTTGGTGCGTTCCGTGGATCTTCATGGGGAGTTATCGGCGCGGCCTCCGATTGGTTTGACAGGGGCCCAATGGACAAAATGGACATGGTGGACACAGTGGACCAATGAGCCAATGAGTAATGAATCAATTGCCGGCGGCGTGATTATGTCGCTCGCGCCAGAGCCGCGTCGATGGCCCGCCTGGTGTAAACCTGTGCCAGGTGACGCCGGTAATCTGCGGAAGCAAAGAGATCGCCATTGGCGTCGATTCCGTCCGCGGCGAGGGCCGCAGCAGCTGCGATCGTTTCGTCATTAAGAGTGGCGCCATTCAGCGACGCTTCCACCGCTGCCGGCCGGTAGGCTTTCGCCGCTACGCCCGTGATGCCGATGCTGGCGCGCTCGCATTTGCTGTTACCGTTGACTGAAAGATTGGCGGCCACACCTACGACCGCAAAGCCCGACGCGGGATGATGCATCTTGACATATGCCTGTGATCGACCGGCTGGTTTGCTGATCCGAATCTCGCGGAGAATCTCGCCCGGCTCGAGTGCGGTCGTCAACAAGTCGACAAAGAAGTCATCAGCCTTGATCACGCGCTCGCCCTGNTTGCTGACAGCGACGAGTTCAGCGTTGAGGGCGATGATGGCGGCCGGCCAGTCGCCGGCCGGATCGGCGTGAGCGAGGCTGCCCCCAATAGTTCCGCGGTTGCGCACCTGGACATCGCCAATGTGACCCGCGCATTCCGGTAACAACGGACAAATATTTTTTAGCAACTCGGAGGATTCTATTTCATAGTGCGTAGTTGCAGCGCCGATTTGAATCTGTCCGTTGGCTTCGCGAACATATGAGAGGTCTCTAATGCGGCCAATGTCGACCAGTAGTGGCGGCTGCATCAGGCGCAGCTTCATTGCTGGAATCAGGCTGTGCCCGCCGGCGAGAATCTTCGCGTCTTCATTCTGAGAAAGCAGTGAGAGCGCCTCATCGAGAGTGTTGGCGCGCGCATAATCAAATTGTGCTGGAATCATGAAAAAGCCTCCGTTGAAATTAGACGGTGGACGATTGACTCAATGGACGGCATGGACACGATGGACATAATGGACGAAGCAATGAGTCAATGGACCAATGAGTCAATGGACCATGAATCAGTGAATCAATTTCCAAATCTTTTCCGGCCGCGCGGGCATGTCGATGTGCTTCACCCCAAAGGGCGAGAGGGCATCGACCACTGCATTGACGATTGCCGGAGTTGCGCCGATGGTGCCGGCTTCACCGACTCCTTTTACGCCCAGCGGATTGACCGGGGAAGGTGTTTCAGTGCGATCCGTTTCAAACCACGGTAATTGTGCCGCCTTCGGCAGCGCGTAATCCATTAACTCGCCGGTGACGAGCTGCCCTTGTTCGTCGTAAACAACCTCTTCGAAAAGAGCCTGTCCGATCGATTGCACAATACCGCCGTGTACCTGGCCATCTACGAGCAGAGGATTGATCACCTTGCCGCAATCGTCCACGGCTACGTACTTGAGAATTTTTGTCTCGCCGGTGTCTTTATCGACTTCCACCACACAGATGTGGGTCCCGAACGGAAAGGTAAAATTCTTCGGTTCGAAGAAGTAGGTGGCCGACAGCCCTGGTTCCGTGTCCGGGGGAATTTCTTTGGCCACATGTGCGGCCAAAGCGATCTCCTGAATGGTCATTTTATTGCGGCCGTTACCTGCGGCCGGAATTTCCTTTAACGACCCGCCGGGACCTTCACCGACCGGAACTACCGGTTCCGATTTACCCGTAACCGACGCCGCGGCTGCTTCCTGTTTCGAATAACAACCGGCTTCAAATGACAGACGTGAAGTCTCGCATTGCATGATGTGCGCAGCTATTTTGGCGGCCTTCTCTTTTAGTTTTTCAATCGCCACCAGCACTGCCGTGCCGCCGACGGCGGTGGCGCGGCTGCCGAAGGTGCCGATCCCGTATTGGACCACTCCGGTATCGCCATGGATGACCGTGATGTCTTTGATATCGACTCCCAGTTCGTCCGCCGCGATTTGCGCGAAGGACGTTTCCTGTCCCTGGCCGTGCGGTGACGCGCCGGTAAGAATGGTGACTTTTCCGGTCGGCTCGATGCGCACAGTAGCGCTTTCCCAACCGCCGGCCGGCATCGCCTGGGATGGACCAAGCGCACAAATCTCGACGTAACTCGACAAGCCAATTCCAATCAACCTCCCGCGGCCACGCTCGTGCTGCTGTTCTTTGCGCAGCTCTTGATAGCCCGCGAGATCGAGAGCTTTGTCGAGCGCCGCTTCGTAATTGCCGCTGTCATACTCCAAACCCGTAGCGGTGTGGAAAGGAAACTCGGATGATTTGGGGAAATTCCGGCGCCGCACCTCTGTCGGGTCGAGATTCAGTTCGCGGGCCACGACATCCATGACCCGTTCGACTACATAAGTCGCTTCCGGCCGGCCGGCGCCGCGGTACGCGTCGGTGGCCATCTTATTGGTGAAGACGCCGGTTACATTCATCTGTATCGCCGGAATCTTGTAAGCACCGCTCAGCATCAATCCTGTCAGAGTTGGAATTGCCGGGGTCAGCAGTTGATGATAAGCCCCGAGGTCGGCGACGACGTTATAGCGCAGACCTGTGATGCGTCCGTCGTTTTTTACGCCGACTTCGATGGTGCCGATCTGCGCCCGGCCGTGAATAGTCGCCTGAACATTCTCGCGGCGAGATTCAATCCACTTGATGGGTTTAGCCAGTTGCATCGAGATCCAACCGAGCAAAGCTTCTTCAGCATAAACATTCAGCTTGGAGCCAAAACCGCCACCGACTTCCGGGGTGATGACGCGCAGCTTGTTTTCCGGAATGCCAATCATCAAAGCAAGCTGGGTGCGCAGCAGGTGAGGAATTTGCGTCGATGACCAGATGGTTAACTCTTCTTCACCCGGAAAGTATCGCGCCAGGACGCCGCGCGGCTCCATCGCAATTGGCGCCAGCCGTTGATGCACCATCTTCTGGCTGACGATGCGGTCGGCCGCCTGCAGTCCCGCGTCGACGTCGCCTTCACCCGAGGTGAGTTTGTAAGCAATGTTGTCGCCGAATTTTTCGTGAATGACCGCGCCCCCATTTGCCGCCGCTTCGACATCAGTAACCGCGGGCAGCTCATCGTAATCTACGGTGACCAGATCGACTGCATCGCTCGCGGCATATTTGTCGGTCGCCACGACCGCGGCGATTGGATGACCGACAAAAAGCACTTTGTCGGTAGCGAGCACNCGATAATCGGGGATCTTCAAGTCCGGGAGTGCGGCGGCGCAGGGAACCGGCCCCACGTTGGCGGTATCTTTGGCGGTGTAAACTGCGACGACTCCCGGCGCTTTCAAAGCTGCCGAAGTATCAACTGTAAATCGCGCGTGCGCGTACAACGAACGGACGAACACGACGTGTAAAGTATCGGGCAGCCGGATGTCGTCAACGTAGTGTGCCAGCCCTTTAATCAGCCGCGGATCTTCTGTACGTTTTATTCTTTGTCCCACAAACTTAGGCATAATTCCTCCAGACTTTATTGGAACTCCTTAGCCAGTTCAGCATTCGTTTTCCTGATATCGAATTCACCAATCTTAACCAGTTGTTTGTGCTCATCGATTCGGTATGCCGAACCCGCCTGGCCCGCCGGTCCCGCCGGCAATCCGTCGGGCCCCGCCGGCATCATCCCGCTGGTTCTGAAAAGAACAATCCACCCCGGATCCCCTGGATTTGAAAAACTTCCGTCGGCATTCATCTTTAGACTGACGGGGGTGAGAAAACCATTCTCAAAGATAACCACGCCCGTCGTACCCTTTTTCTTACAGGCAGAGCCGGCGGCCACTAGCAGCGCCGCCGCGATGAGTATTTGTAGCTGTTTGCTGCGGACGGTCATATCTCGAACTTACAAGGGGGCGAACCGGCACAGCCCTTAAGTCTTGGCTGAAGCACTTCGCCCGGCTGCGTACTCCACCGCTTCGACGATATGCTGATAGCCCGTACAACGGCAGAGATTTCCCTCCAGCCCGTGCCGGATCTCCTCGCGCGATGGATTTGGATTCCGATCGATAATCTGGCTGGCCGCGATGATCATTCCTGGAGTGCAATAACCGCACTGCAGCCCGTGTTTCTCCCAGAAACCTTCTTGCACCGGATGCAAATTTCCGTTCGCTGCCAGACCTTCGATTGTCGTTAGATTTGTTTTGTCTGCCTGGACCGCGAACATCGTGCAAGACTTCACGGCCTGGCCGTCCAGCAACACTGTGCAGGCGCCGCACAGCGATGTCTCACACCCCACATGGGTGCCCGTCAGTCCGAGGACGTCGCGCAGGTAATGAACGAGCAGGAGTCGTGGTTCGACTTCCGACTCGTGATCGACACCATTGACGTTGATATTGATAGCCTGTTTCATTGAGCTACCTCGTTTGAAAAAGTTAATTACTGAGATGGGGAACCCTAAGGTCCGTTTTCTATGCCACTTCGGAGTGAAAGTCAATCGGTAATGGCCAGGATTAGTGATGTCTGGTACGCACGGCTCTGACGGATCAATTCAAATCATTGCACGCCGGAGGCGTGCGTACCGCCCGGGGCAAATTATTGACAAGGCACCAGACGGATAGTATGGTGCATTGCACCTCGCAGGAATTTTGGCAACGCTTACCGCCTAGCAAATTCTCAACCGGCACGTCTTCGCCAACGCGCCATTGACTTGCCCAGTTCTTCCAGGAGGGGGTTATTAATTATGTCGCGAACTGCTGCCCACGCTGTTCCAGCACAAAACTCAAGAACTCTAATCCTGACAGCCTTGATTACGGCTGCGACCACGGTGGCCGTCGCTTTTATTGGCATCTTCCCGCAATTACGCACTAATGATGCGCAGACAATTCAACAACTTCGGGATTCCATTGGCGCGCTGCAAAAGAAGCTGGAAGGCGGTAGCGAACCTCCACCAGAGAAAAAGATGACGGTCAACGGCACCGTCTGGGCGCCCGACAAGAAACGGACACTAAATGGCGTTGAGGTCTACCTGCTGCCGCAAGACAATAACGATTTGACAGCGAAGACAGACGATAATGGTAACTTTACGTTGAGCGGAGTACCCGACGGCGTGTATTCGATCATTGTCCGCGAATCCAACGGACAAAGCGGCAAGGGTCTGCTGGATGATGAACAGAATGAAGTCTCAGTTATTGGCGCAGCAATCAGATACCGTATTCGAAGATAGGCAGCCAGCAATCCGTGCTCACTTCTCGTCAAAGGACTGGATGAAAAAGCGATTCATTTTTCCTTGCGGCTTACTCTCAATTCTGATTGCCGTGTCGGGCTTTGCCGCCTCTAGTTTCAGGCCGGACGCAGGTTCTTACGTAAAGGGAGTCGTGACTCAATCAAACCGGCCCGTGCGATCTGTTTGGGTGATCGTGAGCCAGTCAGGAACGGAAAAAGGCCGAGCGTTGACTGGAGATGACGGAAAGTATTACATCGGCAAACTAGCGGGCGGCTCCTACGACGTGGTGGTATTGCAGGATAAGCAACAGGTCTATAGTGGCCAAATCCACCTTCCGGAAGACAGAGTCTTTAACATCTCCATTACTCCTCCGCGCGCGCTGAGACGCCGGTGATCAAATCGCCGCTTTGCCGGGAGGGCGGACGTCTCGTCCGCTATGAGCGCGAAGCGCGAAAGGTTTTCGTAGCAACTTTATGAAGGCCGCAGACAGCGCGCCTGTCGGCGCGTTGCGGATGGGGACGTCCGCGCTCCCAGCTGAATGTTGTGTGTTCACTGAACCCGCACCATACCTATTCACCGCGAAAAGAAGGACGCTTATTTTCCAGCTTTCGGAAAGATGTCGCGCGGCACACCCGGAAATGTCTTCATAACATTTCGGATGTACGTGGGGCTGGCGTCTTCCGGGCCCAGCGGATCGTTGGGGTCGTCCGGCACTTTCGAAAGGTCTTTGACTTTCCAGGCTCCGTTTTCGAGATGCAGCAGGTTCGGTCCGCCTTCGGCTGTCGCGCGGCCACCTTTGTCCAGTGGTGTGGTGTCGACCCAGCACCAGCCGTTGTGAACCTTCAGGTAATTCACTTGAAATACCACCTGCTGGTTGCCGCGCAACGCATCCATGATGGCCTGCCGTTCCTCGGTGCCTTTGGCCGGTGTATGCAACTGATCGTTTTGCGTCGCGCCG